>Ga0116178_10000687_pt1 | contig 29952 bp, 25 predicted proteins | sample AD_STIC12_MetaG_FD_89880 | JGI IMG/M metagenome (GOLD analysis project Ga0116178, IMG submission 89880) | Active sludge microbial communities of municipal wastewater-treating anaerobic digesters from USA - AD_STIC12_MetaG | ecosystem: Engineered > Bioreactor > Anaerobic > Digestate | place: USA...
AAAATGGGGAGGCGTTATGAACTAAATAATCGACCTTTTCCGGAAGAAAAACTCCGCCAATTAAACCAAAAACAGTCCCCTAAAAAAGGGACTGAGGAAATCCTACTGCATTATTTGGGTTTATTTACGTCGAGGATAGATCGCCTCAGTATGAAAACTTCTGGTATTTATGGGATCTTTTCTTTGAAAAAATGGCAGACCTTAGCAACAAAAAGGATCTAGATCGAACTGCAACTAGAACAATTAAGTGTTATTTGCTAGCAGATACAGATTGGTCTCAAGGAACTACCGAGTGGCATTCAGTCAGAGAGAAAGAGGCATCCTTTTATGATAAGGTTGTAGACAGGAAGGGGCACGAACCTGTAGTACTATACTCGATTGCAAAAGTACTGAATGATATCGGAAGCCGGTTTCAATCAAAAGGTGTGATATGGCTAAGCGATATGATCAGTACCCATAACTACAATGATCTTGAACCAGATACGATATACTACATGGAGAAATTCATCAGACGCTTTATAGTTTTAAATAAACGAAGAATAAAGACCAATAGAATACTTAAAGCAAAAGTTATATCTATACTTGATTTCCTTTTTGAACGTGGCTCGACAATTGGGTTTCTCCTCAGAGAAGATATACTATGAACACGGGTAAACAGTGGCGTAATAGAATAGCTGTTAAATGTTGGCGAGTTAATAAGGAGAACGTTCACATATGTATTACACTTCCGCAAAGAAAGAGACAATATTTATCACATTTCGTATGCTTACTGTTATCAGGCAGTTACTGACTTGGTTTTTTGGGATTTTCTTCGTCAGGGCAACATCGTCAGAGTATATTATGGAGGGAGGGGCCAGCAAGCTGGCAGTTGTGAGTAGTGAGTAGTGAGTTGTGAGTGCTGGCGCAAGTAATGATATACGAGTGCTTTAGGTGTGGTTTGCAGTTGGGAGATGTGAGTAGTTGTGCTGTGGATGCGTGAAGCTTTGGGGGCGGTCGCTCCGGCGAGCGACCGTACCTTGCGGCGGTTCAGCAACCTCCGGCTACATTTTGGGTCGCTATTGCAAGCGACCCTACAGCGACCGCCCGTACATTTTTATTGACATAAATGGAGATTCTCTAAACTTTGGCGCAAATTGAGTATATTGGTGTAATGGGCTGTTGTCGCTTTGATTTGCAGTCCACAATAACGATAGATAATTAACGATATAATAAGGAGTTGACCATGTTGAAAGGTAGCTTTGTGGCACTGGTTACACCCTTCAAAAAGGGTGAGGTAGATTATTCCGCTTTGGAAACCCTGATCGACTTCCATCTGGAGAATGGAACGCACGGGATTTTGCTTTTAGGTACTACAGGAGAGGCAGCGGCTCTGGCATCTGACGAGCGCGAAGCCCTCTTGCGTTTTGCCATCAACCGCATTGACGGCAAGACTAAAGTGATGATTGGCACGGGGACAAACAATCTGCGCACCACCTTGCGCAACACATCCAGAGCCAAGGAATTGGGTGCAGACTACGCTCTGGTGATCACTCCCTATTACATCAAGCCTACGCAAGCGGGTCTGGTGGAATACTTTGGGCACATCGCCTCCAAGGTGGATATGCCCATCGTGATTTACAACGTTCCGGGCCGCACCGGCGTGAATATCCTGCCGCCGGCCGTGGTGGAAATTGCCAAGGCGCATTCCAACGTAGTGGCCATCAAAGAAGCCAGTGGCAGCGTGGTGCAAGCCACTCAGATCGTGCGTGATGCGCCTGAAGGTTTTAGCGTGATGAGCGGCGAGGATGCGCTCAACTTCCCGCTGATTGCCATCGGTGGCATGGGTGCGATTTCCGTGACGGCCAACGTGGTTCCCAAGCTGATGAGTGAGCACATCGAGACGGCTTTGAGCGGCGACATGCAGAAGGCCGCTGAGCAGCACAGGCATCTGCAAGCTCTGAACGGGGCAATGTTTATCGAGACCAATCCCATTCCCGCCAAGGAGTCTCTGGCGATGATGGGCATGATAGAAAACGAATTCCGCCTGCCGATGTGCAATCTGCAAGCGGCAAATCGTGAGGCTTTGGCTAAAGTACTGAGATCCTACGGATTGATCAAGTGATTTTAATGGGGCACAGGTCCCTTATTTTACAGGAGATAAAATGACAAAAGCGCAAACCAAACACGGCTTCCTGCTCAAGGATAGCCAAGAGATCGCTGAGCTCAAGATGAGAGCGGATGTGTATGAGCACGTCAAGAGCGGAGCCCAGCTCATTCATCTGGCTTGTGAAGATACAAACAAGCTGTTTTGTGTGGCCTTCAAGACAGTGCCTACGGATAGCACAGGAGTGCCTCATATCATTGAACACTCGGTGCTGAATGGCTCACGTCTGTTTCCGGCGAAAAACTCTTTTATGGAGCTGATCAAGGGTTCGCTCAATACCTTTGTAAATGCGATGACCGCTGCGGATGTAACGCTTTATCCGGTGGCATCCACCAATGATCAGGACTTTATGAACCTGAGCCGCGTGTATATGGATGCAGTGTTTTTCCCACGCATCTATGAGCAGCCTGAGATTTTGCATCAGGAAGGCTGGCACTATGAGCTCTTCAATCAGGATGACGAGCTGGCGATCCGTGGTGTGGTCTACAACGAGATGAAAGGCGTGTATTCCAGTCCGGATGCGCTTTTACGTTATGCCGCTGACGAAGCTCAATTTCCGGAAACTACCTATGGAGTTTCCTCCGGTGGCGATCCTAAACACATCCCCGACCTCACTTACGAAGCCTTTACAGACTTCCATCGCAAGCACTATCATCCCTCCAATTCCAAGACGGTGCTCTATGGAGATTTGGATATCGACGCCATGTTGGAGATGATGGACAGGGATTATTTGAGCCATTTTGACAAAGACCCTGTCCCCGTGTTAGTGGGGAAGCAAGAGCCTTTCAAGAAAGCGATCCGGGTGGAAAGAGAATATCCCGCAGACGGGCAACCTGGCCCGGGATTGTGCCACCTGAGCCTAAATTACACCTGGGGAATGCAGACGGATACGGATCAGGTCAGCGCCATGGATGTGATGGTGGATATGTTGATGAATGGCATAGCTTCGCCCTTGAAGCGCAAGATCATGGAGTCCGGTTTGGCGGGGGAATCCTATGGTTCACAAAATCTGGACATCCTCCAGCCCACCTTCAGCATCGTGTGCAAACACGTGCAGGAAGCAAACATCGAGCAGCTGATCGAGCTGATCAACACAGAGCTTGAGCTCATCGTGAAGGAAGGATTTGATAAGAAGCTGATCGAAGCTACGCTGAACAGCCGTGAATTCTTCTACCGTGAAGGGCAGATGCAGGGCTTCCCCAAAGGCCTGTATTATGCCTGGACGATGTATGGCGCTTGGATTCACGGTGCGGATCCACTGCATGTGCTCAAGTTTGAATCGCTTTTGAAGGAGCTGCGCAGGGGTTTGACCGAGCCCTATTACGAAAAGTTGATCGAAGCCTCGATGCTCAAAAACCCGCATCACAGCATCGTGGTGCTCAAGCCTAAAGCTGGTTTGCTGCAAGAAGATGATGCAAAACTCCGGGAAGAATTGGCGCAGCGTAAGGCGTCGATGAGCGAAGCGGAAATCCAGGATTTGATCCAGTTCAATTCTGATCTGCAAGCCTGGCAGATGACCAAGGACAGCCCGGAAGATTTGGCCAAGATTCCCGCACTCACGCTGGCAGACATCAATCCGGAAGCGGAGTCATACCCCACGGAAGTGGAGACTTGGGAGGAATTTACCCTGCTCAAACACGAGGTCAATACCAACGGCATCGTGTATCTGAAAGCCTATTTTGATCTGGCGCACACGGATGAGGAGGAGATTCCCTGGCTGGCGCTCTATGCCTATCTGGCAGGCAGGCTGGACAGCGAAAACTATAGCTTTGCCGAGCTTTCCAATGAGATGGATATCCACACCGGAGGCATTGACCTACGCTTTAATATGTGGAGTGATTATCAAGAGCCGGATAAGATTCTGCCCAAATTCATGCTCAGCGGCAAAGCGGTCACCGACAAGTGTGATCAATTGGTGAGATTGATCTCCGAATACGCATTCAAGCCTCAGTTCACGGATCATCAGCGCCTGCGCACCCTGATCAAAGAGCTGAAAAACCGCATGGAAGCCATGATCATGATGCAGGGACATACTATAGCAATCACACGTATGTTTGCCAGCTTCAGTCAGCTTTTCAAGTGGCGTGATTTGAGCTCTGGCCTGGCTTTCTTCCATTGGCTCTGTGAGCTGGACAAGAAGATGGACGAGGATATGACGGAGATCGTGGAAGAGCTGGAATGGGTGAGAAAGACCTTCTTCACCTCGCACAACCTGATCATCAGCCTCACTGCGGATGCGGCGGGGATAGAAAAGGCTTTCGGTCATCTGGTGCCCATGGTGGCCAATATCTCCAAAGAGGCCTACCAGCCGATGGATGCGCCTTTTGAGACGATCAAGCAGTCCGAAGGGATCACCGCACCGGTGCAGGTGCAATTTGTAGCCAAAGGTGGAAACTTCTTCTACAAGGGCTACTCCTTCTCCGGCAAGCTGAGAGTGGTTAACAACATCCTCGCCAGCAACCTGCTGTATCAGGAGCTGAGAGTGAAAGGTGGAGCCTACGGTGCGATGTGCAATTTCTCACCTACTGGATTTTTGTATTTCTGCTCCTACAGAGACCCCAACCTCAAAGAAACCTTGAATACCTACAACCAAGTGCCAAAGCTGCTGCGTGAATTCACGGCAACAGACAGAGAAATGGAAAAATACATCATCGGTGAAATCTCCAAACTGGATAGACCCAAGACGCCGGAACAGGTTGGCGCACAGGGAGATGAGGACTATATCACCGGCTTTACTCAAGAAGATAGACAGCAGTTGCGCACCGAGGTGCTTACCACCACTTTGGAAGGCGTGAGGAAGGCTGCCAGCTTGATCGAAGCCCTGATGAAGAACGACCATATCTGCGTGTTTGGCAACGAAGAAAAGATAAAGGAAAACGCTGACCTCTTCACCAAGATCAGCTCAATGTACCCGAAACAGCCTTGAGACAAAAAACCAAGCGAAGACAAAGACCTACCAGATACGGCAGGTTGAAAGCCATCAATCTGCCGGATGTGGAGGTTTTGGACGATCTCAAAGAAGCTACGCCCTACAAAAGCAAGCGGATAGCGGAGAAGATGGAGCTCAGCTTCAAGCAGGATGCTGAGCTGGTGCCAGCACGCATCAGTGAAATCCACTCCAATTACAACTACATCGTGGAGGCAGATGGCGTCTTTTATGAAGCCACTTTGAGCGGCAGGTTGAGGCAGTTTCTCTATGACAGCCTGGGCGTTGCTGCGGTGGGAGATCGGGTGATGGTGGATATTTCCACCGAGCCGGACTATCGGATCGAGCAGGTTTTACCGCGCACAAACACGCTTTCGCGCTATACCTCCGGCTCATTTCAAAAGGAAATCCTGATTGCGGCAAATATAGATCAAGTGATCATCACCAGTTCTTGGGCCAAACCCAATATCAAAGCCGGGCTGATCGACCGCTACATCTGTATCGCCACGCTGCAGGAGATCAAGCCCATCATCGTGATCAACAAAATCGACCTCTGCGAGTATCCGGAAGATTTTGAGGAGCTGAGCGGTTTTTACTTGGATATGGGCTATACTTTGATTGCAACCTCCACCGTAAGCGGTGAGGGGATGGAGGAGCTGAGAAAAGCGCTCAAGGATAAGGATAGCGTGTTTTCCGGGCAGTCTGGAACGGGGAAGAGCTCGTTGATCAACTACCTGCAGCCGGGACTGGATCTGGAAACAGCGCAGGTGAGCAAATACAACGAAAAAGGCCGCCATACCACCACCCGTGCTACGCTGATTCCTTGGGATTTTGGCGGACACCTGCTGGATACACCCGGCATCAAGACCATCAATCTGCATGCTAACGATAAGGATCAGATTCCACGTGTGTTCCCGGGGTTTTCACACTTTTTGGCGAGTTGTCATTTCAGGGATTGCAGCCATACTCATGAGGAGCATTGCGGCGTGATACAAGCGGTGGAAGAAGGCGTGATCCCCATCGAGAGATATGATTCCTATTTAGCACTGAGGGAAAGTTTATAATGCAACAGTTTGCCGTCTATATCAACCCCAATCTTGATACCGAGCCCATCTTCAAGCTCTTGGCTGAGCTGAATGATCGTTTTGGGCTCAGGTTTTATGGTACCAAGGCACAGCGTGACATCCTCCCCGCTAAAATGCCATGCTGCGATCATGATCATGGGAAGATGCCGTGGATAGAATGTGTTCTCGTTTTTGGCGGAGATGGAACCATCCTCAGAGCCAAAACTATCGCCATCCTCACCAGAGCACCAATTTTGGGCATCAACCTGGGCTGGCTGGGCTTCCTCTCTGAAACCACCTTCAAAGAACTGGAGAGCTTTATCCCATACCTGATCCACGAAAAGCACAAGTTGATCAGCCGAATCTTGCTCAATTGCAAGCTGAAGCGCGAGGGGAAGGTGATCTTTGAGGGCCTGGCACTCAATGATGCGGTGATCTACAAGGCGGAAACGCCACGGATGATCAACATTCGCACCTATAGCGAAGGGCGCTTTGTCTTCAGTGCGCGCTGTGATGGCGCAATTGCCTGCACACCTACGGGTTCCACGGCTTACAACCTCTCTGCGGGCGGGCCACTGCTCACGCCTGAGATGAGAGCAATCGTGGTGAGCCACCTCAATCCTCATCTGCTTTCCATCCGGCCTATGGTCTTTCCCTCCACCAACAAAATTTGCCTGAAGGTGACGGGGCTGCATGAGCCGGCCTGGCTGCAACTGGATGGTGAAAACGTGCATCAGATGCTGGTGGGAGACGAAGTGATCGTCACGGAAGCAGATGTGAAAGTGGATTTTGTCAAGCTCTCCGACCGCACCTTCTATCGCACCTTGAGAAATAAACTGCATTTAGGTAAGTAATGCTCAGCAGGATCAAAATCTCTAACTATCTCTTTGTGCCGGATCAGGAGCTTTATTTTGAGCCCGGCATGACGGCGCTTACGGGAGAGACGGGAGCGGGCAAGACCATCCTCGTGGGTGCGATCTCGCTGATCTTTGCAGATAAAGGTTTTGCGGCTGAGCCCTGGGATGGCGCTAAACCAGTCTATTTGGAAGCGGATTTTGAGCTGGGTGACAATCAAGCTCTGCAGGAAAAGCTGGAAGAACTGGAATATAACGACGCAGAGCAGCTCACTTTGGCCAGACGAGTCAGTGAAAATGGGCGTTCGTCCTACTTTATCAATGGGCGCAAGGTGACGGCCAGCCTGATGCAGGAGCTCAGGCCGCTATTGATCGACTTTCACCATCAAAGAGACCAACAACGGCTGCTCATGCCCTCCTTTCAACTGGAGGTGCTGGATCTCTATGCCGGTAGCACGGAATTGCGCAAAGAACACGCATCGCAACTGCAAAAGCTGCGCTCTATGGTCAGGCAACTTGAGGAACATAAAGAGCTGAAAGAGCGCAACCGCCAACTGGAAGAGCTGTATCGGTTTCAACTGGAAGAGCTGGAAGCGGCAGCGATTTCAGCAGGCGAAGAGCAGCTCTTGGACAAAGAACACGAAAGGATTTCACATCTGCAGCAGATCCGGGAGCTGGGAGGGCGCATCGGGTATGAGTTTTACGAGACAGAGGGCAGTGTGATGGACGTGATCCGCTCTGCTTTGTCTTCGCTTGATAGGCTGAAGGGCTTGGACGAAACAATAGCGCAATTGTATCAGGCGCTCGCAGATGCGGCGCAGATCATCAGCGATTGTGAGGGCGAGATGAATAGCCTGACCTTCATGAGCGATGATGATGAGGTGCGTCTGGAGCAGATAACGCAGCGTTTGGATCAGATCAACTCCCTGCTCTATAAGCATCGGGTGCGGGATACCGTCGAGCTTGAGCAGCTTTTTAAAGAGAAACGAGCTTCGATTTTGGATTTTGACAGTTTGGATGAGAGAATCGAGGAGCTGAGTAAGCAGATTGAGGTGGATTTCTCGAAGCTAAAAGATATTCAGACTGTATTGAGCAAAAAAAGAGAGGCTGCAGCGGATAGACTCGCATCAGAGCTGCAAATCGCCATCCGCAGTCTGGCAATTGCCAACGCTCGTTTTGAGATAAGTATTGACAGAAAAGCCACAGATGAATTGTTATCGTCCGAGTGCCTTGCTGCCATCTCTTTGAGTGGAGCCGAGAGCTGTGAGTTTCGCTTTAGTGCCAATCCTGGCACGGAGCTTGCGCCTCTGGCATCAGTTGCCTCGGGAGGAGAACTTTCCCGCGTGCTTCTGGCTATCAAAAAGGTGTTGGCAGGGCGCATGGAGCCACTTTTGATGATCCTCGATGAGATTGACGCCGGCCTGGGTGGCAAAACCGCCGAAGCTGTCGCCGCTGTCATTCGGGAGCTGAGTTTTAACCATCAGGTGTTTTGCGTGACGCACTTGGCGGTGATTGCGGCATCTGCTGACCATCACATCGCCATAGAAAAGCAGATCCAAGACTTGAAAACAGTGATCAAAATGAAGCCCTTAAACGATTCGGAGCGCACACTGGAACTAGCCAGGATGCTTTCCGGAAAAGTGACGGAGGCTTCACGGGAACATGCAAACCAACTACTAAAAACAAAATTAAAGGAATAGAGGAAATTGTGAAGTCGTCAACATTAAGGAAAGTTCAGGGAGTAGCCGTCTTCTTGGTATTCTTGGCACTCTTGATAACCGTATACCACTTCAGAGGTGGCAAGGGGCAGCATTCCGTAGATTTGAAAAAGCCACAATCAGAGTTTCAAAAACGTAACTGGCTGAATAAGATCAGCTTTGAGCTCAGCAGCGGTGACCTTAAAGCGTCTTTGGACAAAATGAATCAACTGCTGGACAGCTATTCTTTGCGCACGGATATGCGTGATATCAAGGGCAATTATGGTGTTTTTGTCTTTAGTTTGGAAAAAAGCAGGCTCAATGCGCTGAGAAACGAGCTGAGCAAGATCGGCTCTATAGGCTCGGAGTTGGAGGTTGTGGACACCTCTCTGGTGAATACAAATGTCGAGATCGAAAGCGCAAACCTGGCTTCCTATGAAAAAGACTTAGCCGAACTGGATAAGATCAGAGTCCCGTCAGATGCGGAACTCAGACGCAAAGAAAGCCTCAGAGATCAGATCAGACGCAGCCAGCAAAAGCTGGATGACCTCAGACGTTCAGATTCCTTCCTGGTCTATGTAAGCCTGGTCCCGAGTGGCAAGCAAACCAGCACCATCCGAAGTGTCGGCGATATGGCGATATATTACCTCACTGTCTTGGGATTCTTGTTTGTGACATCCATCCTGATCTATTACGGGACGCGGCTCTTGATGTATCTACTCGCCCTCATGGGATTTAAAGGCATCACGGGCAAAGGTGGCATGTTCAGCCCCTATCAATACGGTGGATATAGCTCCTATAGCGGGAGATACTACTCCAGCAAAGGCTACGGGCGCAGCAGCAAACGCAAAGTAAAACGCATCTACAAAGACAAGGCCACCACACCGAGAGAAGGGGAAGAAAAACCCGAAGAATAGGGAATCATCATGTCTTTATTTGGCTTGGAACCCTGGGCAGTATGGCTGATCATCGGCATCATCAGCGTGATCATCGAAATCTTTGATCCCGCATTCTTCTTTTTGGCTTTGGGAGTGGGAGCGATAGCAACCTCGTTACTCAGCCTCACTCCCTTTATCCGCAACAGCCTGTTTGGACAGTTGCTTATCTTTGCGGTGCTGAGCTTTGCAGCCTTCCTGCTGATGAGGAAACTGGGTAAAAAGGTGTTAGCAGATTCAGGTGCGGAAACGAACGTCTATGCGCTGAAAGGCAAGACGGGAGTGGTGACGCAAAAGATTTACCCACAAAGCAGGGGCAGAGTGAAGATCGGCGGCGAAGAGTGGTCTGCAATCTGTGAAGATGAGAGCGAAATCGAGGTGGATAGCCGTGTCGTGGTTCTGGGCATAGACGGAAATAAGCTGATTGTGAAAGAGGAAGAGGCGGCTTCGACGCAGTTGTGATCCGCTTCGCTAACTTCAGAGATGCGTGTGTTCTTGGCTAAGACTCGCACAGCTCTGGAGCTTTTTCTTTTTCCCACGAATTACACGAATTAAAGGGCCAGCTACCGCTGGCTTTTTTTGTAATCCACAAACACTTTCCCCTCCACAGCACTTCTCATCCATATCTGAAGGCTTACTGGCAACTGCAGTGAAGCTGCCATGAGTTGTGGGGTCATTCATCGACCGCTTTAGTTCAGAGTGGCTGTCATATCCTTGAGGAAATCATGAGCAAAAAAAAACGACCACCAAAAGGAGGTGGCCGTTTTTAAGGACTGCGCTAATTAGGCAATTGATTGTTTAGTTACTTTGTTGCGGGAGCTTCAGCGGGTGCAGCTTGGCCTTCGACGGGAGCTTCTTCTACAGGAGCTTCTTCGACGGGAGCTTCTTCCACGGGGGTTTCTTCCACTGGGGGCTCTTCAACTTTGGGTTTGCATGCCATGATGCCGAAAAGCAACATTGCGATAAGGGTCAGTAAAAGAACTTTCTTCATTTTGATTCCTCCATTAAGTGAAATCGATTTTGTTTTTTGTTTTGGTTCGACCCATTTAGAGCCAGGTCGGAGGCTTTGTTTGTTAGCGAGTTAGATGTTCTGTAAGAGCGACTAAAACGCTTACACAGTCCTTGCTCACAACTATATGCTGATATGTTGGGGGCCATATTATACACACCCGCTTTTTTGGCAAGTAAAATCTTTAGAAGCTTGTGTCCAGCCCAGCGTGTATCATGCCGTTAGCCGGCTTGGAGAGCCCTTTTAGAGTATTTGCAAGAGCGTAATCTATTCCCAAAATTCCGATGCGAGTTCGCACTTTAAAACCAAAACCAAAGGCAAATAAATCACTTTTGTAAGCGATTTTTAACCGAGTATCGCTATTGTCTTTTTCGGCGATCGCTCCGTGGTCAAAAAAGAGGTGTAAACGTGAGGCAGAATCCAGCAGCCATCTGAATTCCCAGCTCAAGTAGCCCAAACGCCAAGAAGAAAACTCCTGCTGTTTGTAGCCTCTTAAGCTTTCATAGCCGCCCATTTGATATAGATCCCAGCTCTTGGCCTCGGTGTCGTTCAAGTCTCTGAAGTGCATGCCCAGAGCCAATACCGGCCGCCGTCCCAAGGGGATGAAGATGTTGTTGTCCAGCTCCAAGGCACGCACCCACTTGTTTTCCTGGGTATAGATATAGCGGTAGGCGAGGCGGGATTGCCAGCCTTTATGTGGGTTTTGGGTGGGGAAGGCGGAGTCGTAGCGCCAGATGGCGGCCAAGCTGCGGTTGATGTGATGCTTTGATGCGCCTCTGGTTAGAGATTCATCGATCAGATTGTCTGCAAAGCCATATTCCATGCCCAGTTTGTGGTCTTGCCAGCGGGTGTGAGCGGCGACCGAGAGCTTGCTTTGGATCCAAAGCGTGTCACGAGAGCTGCGTGTGAAAAGCAGGTCGCCTTCCAGAGGAAAGCTAAAAGGGCCAGATTCATGATAGCTGAATTCCAGTTGGTTTTGCAATTGCTGCTTTTGCCAATTCAAAGCGAGCGAGCGGTCTGTGCCCCAGAGGTTGAGAAATTTGAGGCGTATCCTGCCGCTGAGCTGCTTCCTGGCGCCGTCATAGCCCAAGACGCCTTCCAGATAAGTCATGCGGCCTTCCTGCACCTTGATCAACAGGCTATTATAGTCTATCGGTTCCACAATCGCATCTTGGATGTAAGGGGCTTTGAGCAGCTTGCGCCTGGCTTCTTCCAGCTCTTTGGGCGTGATGGTCTTGTTGGTGTTGAGTCCGGAAAGCTTGAGCAGGGCTTTGTCACGGCTGTGTTTGTTGCCTTGAAAGTGGATCGTATCTGCCTTGAAGACCTTGCCTTCATCGACGTTTATCCAGGCGGTGAGCCCTTCGTCCGTCACCAGCGAATCCAGTTGCACTTTGGCAAAGAGAAAGCCACGCTGGTGGTAAATTTGAAGCAGTTCTGAAGCTACCTTCTCGATGTCGGCCAAGGCGAAGCGCTTTGAGTCTGAGATGATCAACATCTCATTGAGCCGGGCTTCGCTGAAGTAGCGCATGCCGTAAAAGCGCAATTTGACGCCATCTGAGGGCATTACTTCGGTGAGCTTGAAGTGGAGCTGGATGAGGCTGTCCGCCACGGGAATCAGCTCAGGGAAAGGGATGCGGACAAAATAGCGGTGCTGTTTTTCGCTGAGGTAGTTTTGGATGTTGTCCATGGCTTGGCGCACCGCTGCGGGTTCGTATGGCTGCGGCAGTTTCAAGCCGGAAGCTTGGTTCAGGGTAGCCTCATCTATGGGGAAATTGGCTTCCCAACTGAGGCTTTCTATATCGAGAGAGAGCAGTGGAATGCTAAAAAGGAGGCAGAGCAGCAGGAGGCAAAGTTGGCGGGGCTGATTCATAGCTTAAATCTGTTCAGGAGTGCAATTAGTTCAGCCATTCCGGCGCTTGATTCCTTAGTCCCGATCCGCTTTCAACACTGCCAGAAACGCTTCTTGAGGCACGGTGACAGAGCCGATCTCCTTCATCCTCTTCTTGCCCTCTTTCTGCTTGTCCAACAGCTTGCGTTTGCGGCTCACGTCACCGCCGTAGCATTTGGCCAAAACGTCTTTACGCAAGGCGTTGATGGTGCTGCGGGCGATGATCTTACCGCCGATGGATGCCTGCAGGGCGATCTTAAACATGTGGCGGGGAATCACTTCAGAGAGTGTGGAGGTGATGCTTTTGCCCCAGGTATGCGCCTTGTCGACATGGCAGATAAAGCTCATGGCGTCTACCTTTTCGCCATTGATGAGGATGTCCACCTTGACTACGTCCGAGACTCTGTATTCCTTGAAATGATAATCCAGCGAGGCATAGCCGCGGCTCACGGTCTTGAGCTTGTCATAAAAGTCGAAGATGATCTCTATCAGCGGCATTTCGTAGGTGAGGGTGACGCGCTTTTCGTCCAGATATTGGATGTTCTTTTGGATGCCGCGGCGTTCCTGCACCAGGCGGATGATGTTGCCGATGTATTCAGAGGGGACGATGATTTCTGTATCCATGAATGGTTCCATAATGTGCTCGATGTAGACGGGATCGGGGAAGTCTATGGGGTTGTTGACTTCAATCATGGTGCCGTTTTTCAAGGCGATGAGAAATCTGACGCTGGGTGTGGTGGCGATGATGGGGATGTTGTATTCCCGATACATGCGCTCCTTGACGATTTCCAGATGCAGCATGCCCAAAAAACCGCAACGGAAGCCATAACCCAATGCGGCTGAACTTTCCTTTTCATAGATGAGGGAAGCGTCATTGAGCTTGAGTTTGGCGATGGATTCCACCAGGTTTTCATAGTCTTCGCCATTGATGGGGAAGATGCCGCTGAAGACCATGGGTTTAGGTTCTTCAAAGCCGGGTAAAGCCTCTGTACAGCCGCCTTTGGCCAAGGTGATGGTGTCACCCACCCGCGCATCAGCCACGTCTTTGATATTGGCGATGATGTAGCCCGCTTCGCCGGTGAGCAGTTCAGCTCTGGGCATAAACTTGAGTCCCAAATGACCCAATTCTTCGATCTCATATTCGTTGTCGGTGGCAAAAAGCTTGATGCGGTCGCCTTTTTGGAGCTTGCCATCGAAGATGCGCACCAATACTACCACCCCACGGTACATATCGAAGTAGGAATCAAAGATCAGGGCCTTGGGCGGTGCCGTCTCGTCACCTGAGGGAGGCGGCAGCATTTCCACCACCTTGTCCAGCAGTTCGTGAATGCCGATTCCAGCTTTGGCACTCACTTTGGCGATGTCTTCCGGCATGCAGCCCAGCACCTCGATGATCTCGTGTTCCGTGCCTTCGATATCAGCTTTGGGAAGGTCGATTTTATTGATTACCGGCAATGGTTCGAGGTTGTTTTCCAAAGCGAGATAGAGGTTGCTCATGGTCTGAGCTTCGATGCCTTGTGAGGCGTCCACCAGGAGGATGGCGCCTTCGCAGGAAGCCAGAGCGCGGGAAACTTCGTAGGAAAAATCCACGTGGCCGGGCGTGTCTATCAGGTTTAGTACATAGTCCTGGCCTTGATAGTTGTGGATCATGCGGATGGCGTGGCTTTTGATCGTGATGCCTTTTTCGCGCTCCAGATCCATATTATCCAACACCTGTGCCATATCGACGCGGTCAACCACGTTGGTCGCCTCCAGAAAGCGATCCGCCAAGGTGGATTTTCCGTGATCAATATGAGCGATGATGCAGAAGTTGCGTATATTGTCTTGTTTCATTGTATGTCCTTGATATTCAATCAGATTTGAAGCTGGGTTGCGCAGAAATCGTCTATTTAACCCAGTCGGGTCATTCTGTTGAGGGGCGCATATTTGTCAAGCACAGGATGAAGAAAGGGCTGAGATAGGTGTTGATATGAGGCAGTTGGGCAATTCCTCTTTGGGATGTGGGGCAATCATGATTATGCTATATGTAGACCTGAATAATGCGATAGCCTCTTTTCCCAATCCTGACTCGACTGCCTCGCCCTTGCTTATCCGCAGGGCGATGCCGTGGTGATACTCGGGTTTTTCCCGAGTGGCTCCGAGTAATCACCGGTCGGCTAAGCAAGGAAGAAGTACGGACGCTAAGCCGAAGCGACCTTTGTACGGGTGACTGCCCCCACCAGGCTACTGTATTATTTGGGGCTAAAGAAACATAGGAGTTGATGAAAATGGAAATCAAGGAGATACTCAGAGAGATTGAGGGCTTTGCACCGCTTACCTTGGCGATGAGCTGGGACAATGTGGGGCTTTTGGTTGGAGATGCCAGCCAGGAAGTGAGCAAGGCGGTGACCTGTCTGGATGTGGATGATAATGCGGTGAATAAAGCCATAGAGGTAGGCGCAGAGCTGATTGTGAGCCACCATCCCCTGATCTTCAGGGCGATAAATCGGATCACAAATCCTCTACTGCTCAAGCTGATCGAACACGGGATCGCCGTGATCAGTCTGCACACCAATCTGGATGTGGCTCCCAAGAGCGTAAACCAAGTCTTGGCAGATAGTTTGGGGTTGACGGTGATCGAGCATCTCAGCCATGAGACGGGCAACACCTGGCACCGTTTCAGCCTCACCGTTCCGGTGGATGATTTGGAGCAGGTGCGTCAGGCTATCTTCAGCTCCGGTGCAGGTTTGATCGGCCTTTATGACAACTGTTCTCAAAGCCATAGGATCACGGGAACTTACCGGGCTTTGGAAGGCAGCAACCCTTATATCAAGGGCGAAGGAACAATGTCAGTGGATGAATATGAGCTGGAGTTTATGGTGGACGAAAGCCGTTTGGGCGCTACCATTGAGGCGATCAAGAATACGCATCCCTATGAGACGCCTGCTTTTTATCACTATCCTGTTAGCAACGCAAATCCCGCTTATGGCCTGGGTTTGGTGTGTGAAAACGATAGCGGGCTCAGCCTTTCTCAACTGCAAAAGCTCTGCCGTGACAAACTGCACAATCCCGCACCCAGATTGTATCTATTGGGTAAAGATGCCGCATTTATCCCTCAGAGGATAGCCATCTGTGGCGGTTCGGGAGGCTCGCTGATCTCTGTGGCAAATCGCAAGGCCGATCTCTTTATCAGCGGTGACTTTAGCTATCATCAGATTTTTGATTCCGGGCTGCCGCTCATCGATGCAGGCCACTTCTTCACCGAGTATCCTGTGGTGCATTATCTGGCAGAAAAGCTGCAGGAAATGGGTCTGGAAGCCGATATCTTGGAGATGGATAAACATAAGGGCTACATCATGTAGAATGTGATCTCAGGTCTGGATCTTACGAGGTGATTGTATCTTTCGGACTTCTCACTTGACAAAATCAGCCGCCTCAAATTTCATGTAGCGTCAAGAGGATTAGCGAGCTAATCATAGCTAAGTTCATCGTAATATGGAGAATAAATGAAGATACTTATCACGGGCGGAGCCGGTTTTATCGGTTCTCACCTTGCCGAACGTTTGTTGGCAGAAGGCAATCACGTTGATGTGATAGACAACCTTTCCACCGGCAGATTGGACAATATTGCCAGTTTTAAAGATCACCCAAATTTCAAACTGACAATTGACAGCGTGCTCAACCGGGACGTGCTGAGAAAGCTGATCAGTAAAGTGGATCAAGTGTATCACTTGGCCGCCGCGGTGGGCGTGAAATACATCATCGAAAACCCCTTGCTTTCCCTGAAGACCAATATCGTGGGGACGGATAACGTCTTGGAATTTGCCAATAAATACAAGACCAAAGTGCTGATCACATCTACCTCGGAGATCTATGGCAAAAGCGAAAATGTCCCCTTTAGGGAGCAGGATGACCGGCTTCTGGGCTCCACCCACATCAGCAGATGGGGCTATAGCTGCAGCAAAGCCATCGATGAATTCCTGGCTCTGGCTTACTTTAGGGAAAAGAAGCTGCCCGTGGTGCTCGTCAGATGCTTCAACACCGTTGGGCCGCGTCAGACGGGTCAATATGGCATGGTCTTGCCAAAGTTTATCAAAGCGGCGCTTTTGGATCGTCCCATCATCGTTTATGGCACAGGCAAGCAGACCAGATGTTTTGCCGATGTGTCAGATGTCGTGGGTGCCTTCATCAAGCTGATGAATACACCTGAATGTGAAGGTGAAATCTTCAATCTGGGCACCACGGAAGCCATCAGCATTGAGGATCTGGCTCATAAGGTGCGCAGCATGTGCAACAGCAATTCCCGCATCGACTATATGAGCTATGAAGATGCTTTTGAAGAGGGTTTTGAGGATATGATGAACCGCGTTCCCAGTCTGGATAAGATCAAGGAATACATAGGCTACGAACCCAAAAAGAACTTAGACCAAATCATCGCAGACATGATCCAACACTATGAAAACTAAGTTAGTTACCGTTCTGTTCCTGCTCTGTGCCGTCTTCTTGGGCGCACAGCTTACTTCTTTAGCTACTTCGCCTGTGGTTCCCATCAGTGTGAGTATCACAGGTTTTGTGCCCGATCCCGGCAGCTATTCTTTGCCCATCACAGCCAGGCTTTCAGACGCTATCAAGATAGCCAAGCTGGCTTCGCCGGATGTAGAAAATCCGCTCACACTTAGCATTGCCCAAAAGAAAGCGCTGGAGCAGGATTCACTCTATTCCAACCAGCAGGGACTGCGCAAGATCAAGCTCACCCGCGGTAATCACACTCAAGAGTATGATCTTTTGCGCTTTATGATCTTGGGAGAGCTGGAGCACAACCCCCTTCTGAAGGATGGAGACCTTATCTGGGTTCCGGCCAAAGAGAGCTTTATTTCCGTGAGTGGATGTGTGAATCTGCCCTCTGATATCCAGTTTGTGGAAGGTGATGACCTCGGCATCATCCTGCGTTTGGCTCAGGGCTTGGCGCCTGATGCAGACAGGGCTCAGGTGCTGATCTACCGCGTCAAAAGCGGTGCCAAAGACTTCGATGTCCTGAGGCAGGATATCAGTTCTTTCTCGGATTTGGGGTCGGTCAAATATCCGCTGCAGGCCAGAGACAGGATCATCGTGGGTCGTGACGCCAATTCACCTCTGGCACGCAAGGTCAAAGTGGAAGGTGCCGTCAACATCCCCGGCGAGTTTTGGATCGGCGAAAACACCCGTCTTTATGACGTTTTGAAGCAGTGTGGCGGCCCCTCAAACAAGGGCGACCTCGGCAATGCAGTGCTCATCAATGGGCCTTACAGCGAGATGCTAAATCCAGATATTGAGCGGCTCAAAATTCATGGTATCACCCTGATGACTCCCTTGGAATACAGCTATTTGCGCAATTCTCTGCGTCAACTCAAGGGGAAATACAGTCTCGATCTCAAAGATACCTGGGAAAGCGAAGGCGAAAGTTCCAACCCCATTTTGCAGGATGGTGACTACGTCTTTGTGCCGGAGAGCTTCGATTATGTTGCGGTCAGCGGTCAGGTGCGCAATCCTGGCCTCGTTCCTTGGGTGGCAGGCAAAAGCCACAAGTATTACATCGAAGCTTGTGGCGGCTATGTCAACAACCGCGCTACAAGAGGCGTCCGCATCATCAGAGATGGCAATGGCAACTGGGTCAAGCCCAGCAAGAAGCTGCCGCTTCGTCCCGGCGACATGGTTTTTGTGCCCGAAGCAACTGACCGGGACGTTTGGTCAGACGTGAAGGATGTGGCTCTCTTGGCCACGCAGATCTTGTCTATCGTGATGAGTGTAAGGATTTTAGTTTTAAACAATTAGGAGTTTATAGATGAAAGTACCAATGTTAGATTTACACGCCCAGTATGATCCCATTCTGGATGATATTAAGGCGGCGATCGAAAACGTGTTCAAGACCCACAGATACATCATGGGGCCTGAGGTGAAAGGGTTTGAAGACAAAGTCGCCTCAGATTTGGGCATCGCGCATGCGATAGCCTGCTCTTCGGGAACCGATGCACTTGTCTTGGCTATCAAGGCTTTAGGCATCGGCGAAGGTGATGAAGTGATCACCACTCCCTTTACCTTTTTTGCCACCGCCAGCTCAATCTGGAGAAATAACGCCCGTCCGCGCTTTGTGGACATCGGCTACCGCAGCTTCAACCTCGATCCCAATCTGATCGAAGCGGCGATCACACCTCGCACCAAGGCCATCATGCCCGTGCATCTTTTTGGCCAATGCTGCGATATGACCGCCATCATGGAGATCGCCAGAATGCACAATCTCTACGTGATCGAGGATAACGCCCAAGGCATTGGCAGCACTTGGGATGGGCGCATGAGCTGCTCCTTTGGAGACATCGGCACGCTCAGCTTTTTCCCCAGCAAAAACCTGGGTGCTATGGGCGATGCCGGTATGTGTCTCACAAACGATGACGATTTGGCCAAGTCGCTCAGGCAACTGCGCTTACACGGCGAAAACCCCAAATACTTCCACAAGTGGGTAGGGCTCAACAGCCGTATGGACACCGTGCAGGCTGCTATCCTCAAGGTCAAGTATAATCACCTGGCAGCTTGGAGTGAGGCAAGACGTGCCAATGCAGCCTATTATGATCAGCATCTCGCCGGCATCCCTCAGATTCTCACGCCACACATCGATCCCCGTGCTGTGAGCTGCTACAACCAATACACCCTTATCTGTGAGGATAGAGACGGATTGCTCAACCATCTGAAAAAGCACGACATAGGCTGTGCCGTTTACTATCCGCTGCCACTTCATTTGCAGGAATGCTTCAAAGAATTAGAATATAAAGAGGGGGACATGCCAAACAGCGAACTGCTCGCCGGTAAGGTGCTGTCTATCCCCATTTATCCGGAGCTGACCGATGCTCAGAAAGAGTATGTGTGTCAGACCATTAAATCCTACTATCTATAGGAGTTAGCCATGAAATTGATCGTTTGCGTAAAACAGGTGCCAAACACCACCGAGATCAAGATAGACCCTGTTACAAACACCTTGGTGCGTGAGGGTGTGGAAAGCATCCTTAACCCCTTTGATGCTTATGCCATCGAGGAAGCTGTGCGTTTGAAGGAGCAGCATGGCGGTCACATCACCGTGATCAGCATGGGGCCTCCTCAGGCAGAACCTACGCTCAGAGAGGCCGTTTCTCTGGGGGCGGATGAGATCATTCTGCTTTCAGACCGTGCCTTTGCTGGAGCGGATACTTTGGCCACCTCGCTCACGCTTGCCGCCGCCATCAAAAAGGTGGGGGATTTTGACCTCATCCTGGTGGGTCAGCAGGCCATCGACGGCGATACCGCTCAAGTAGGCCCTGGAATCGCAGCTCATCTAAACCTGCCTCAGACCTGCTTTGTACGCCGCATTGAAGAGATAAAACCAGGCCAGATCACCTTGCAGCGCCTCATGGAAGACGGTTATGACCGTGTGCAGATGAAGCTGCCGGCGCTGATCTCCGTGGTTAAAGAGATCAACGAGCCTCGCTTGCCATCTCTCAGAGGCAAAAGAAACGCCAAAAACGCGGAGTTGATCGTCTGGGGACGTGAAGACCTCGGCTTGGACGAAAAAGAGACCGGCCTCAACGGCTCACCCACGCAAGTGATGAAAATCTTTACTCCGCAGCACGATAAGCTCACGGAGAAGTTTGAAGGTGATGCAGACGAGGCTGTGGAAAAGATAGTCAGCCAGCTCCATCAACTTGTAAAATAAGGTGTTAAACGATGAGATTTCCCAATATCAACCCTGAAATAATCGGCTTTGAGCTCGGCGGCATGCACCTCAGCATCCGCTGGTATGGCTTGTTTTATGTGCTGAGCTTCATCTTAGCCTGGTTTTTCTACCGCAAGCTACTCAAATATCGGCAGATCGAACTGAACCGGGATCAATATGAATCCATCATCTTTGCCATCATGTTGGGAGTGATCTTGGGCGGAAGGCTCGGCTACATAATCTTTTACAACCTTCCTTACTACCTGTCTCATCCGCTGCAGATTTTCGCTGTCTGGGAAGGCGGTATGAGCTTCCACGGAGGTGCTTTGGGCGTGATCATCGCCGGCTACATCTTCGTGAGAAAGCACAAGCTCAGCTTCGGAGCCATGGCGGACGCCATCACGCCTCTGATCAGCGTTGGCTTGGGCTTGGGGCGCATCGGCAACTTCATCAATGGCGAGCTTTGGGGCAGACCCACCACCCTCCCTTGGGGCATGGTTTTCCCCGAGGCGGGAAATGTGCCCAGACACCCCTCCCAGCTCTATGAGATGTTCCTCGAAGGCATTGTGCTCTTTATCGTTACCTACACTTTGCTCAAGAAGATCAAGACGCCCGGCGTAGTCTTCTGGATTTGGTTCGCGCTCTACGGATTGTTCAGGTTCCTGATCGAATTTGTGCGTGAGCCGGACAAACTGCAAGTCTATGAAGACTATGGCTATTTCTTTGGCTTTATGCCTATTGGCCAATTCCTGAGCCTGCTGATGGTGATCGTGGGTGTAATCGCCATAATCCTAATCTATCGGAAGGCCAATAAACCCCCAGAAGAAGGAGAGCTCTCGTGAAACGCACTTTTTGGATACTGTTACTGATTTTAGCCTTGGTTTTGACTGGCTGTGCCGGTGGCAAGAAACCCATGTCCCGCGAGGCAAAGAAGGCTCTCCTGAAGGCGGAACTCAACCGCTGGGCAAACCTCCAGGCTGAAGGCATCACCCAAATCAGCTACAAAGGCTTGGCACTCCGGAAGAACTTCGTTTTCAGCAAGACACCTGAAGAATTGCGCTTCGATGTCATTGATGGAGGCATATTTGGCTCCGGCGCCTCTCCTCTCATTTCCCTGTATTTGGGAGAGTATTTGAGCATCAGTTCAGACTTTCAGCCGCAACTGGCAGTCATGGCAGCTTCCATGATGAACAAGCAGTTCAGTATGGGCACGGTGAAATCCTTACTCTCTCTGGCTGATGGCTTTACGGATGAGATCATCGACACCGGCAAGATCTCCCGCTCAGGCTTTGAGGTCAATTTCACTCCCAAGATGCAATTGGAGAGCTTGAAAGAAAGCAAAAACAACCTCAGCGCCAACTTCAGCTACACCAAGAAAGGCGAGCCGGACTCCATCATCTTCAAGTTTAAGAGTGCCTCGATCGAGCTGCTCTTTGATAAGGTCAAATATGGCAATGCAACGGTGACGCCTCTACCCGAAATGAATGTCGGCCAAGGCGTTATAGACCTGCTGCAGGGCGGTCTTTTGAATCTCGGAGAGGGGGAATAAAATGATCAGCAGATACACTTTACCTGAAATGGAGCGGATTTGGACTACCGAAAACCGCTATCAGTGCTGGCTTGAAGTGGAGCTTGCCGCTTCCCGAGCCCTCAATGAAATGGGCATCGTTCCCGATGAGGACTACCGGCAAATCGCCGATAAAGCAGATTTCAACTGCGACCGCATCGATGAAATTGAGCTGGTTACCAAGCACGATATCATCGCCTTTCTCACCAACGTGGCGGAATATGTGGGCCCCGCATCCAGATGGATTCATTATGGAATGACCTCGTCAGATGTGCTGGATACCGCCACCGCACTGCAACTGCGCCAAGCGGGTGAGCTGATCCTCACCCAATTGCAACGCTTGGCCGAAAACCTCAAACTGCAGGCAAAGGCAAACCGCCATACCGTGTGCATGGGTCGTTCACACGGCATCCATGCCGAACCTACCAGCTTTGGCCTCAAGTTTGCTCTCTGGTTGGATGAGTGCAACCGCAACATCACCCGCCTCGAGGAAGCCATCAAAGGCATCAGCGTAGGCATGTTTTCCGGTGCGGTGGGCAACTACGCTCACCTTGATCCCCAATTGGAAGTGTTGGCCTGTCGTTATCTCGATCTTGAGCCTGTCAATATCTCCACGCAAGTGATTCAAAGAGATAGACATGCCCACTTCTTACACGTTATCGCACTTATCGGCTCCCTTTTGGAAAAGATCGCCCTGGAAATCCGCCATCTGCAACGCACCGAAGTCTTGGAAGCCGAAGAAAACTTTACCAAGGGGCAAAAGGGCAGTTCCGCCATGCCCCACAAACGTAACCCCATTGTCAGTGAACAACTTTGCGGCCTAGCCAGAGTCCTGCGCTCCAATGCCCATGCCGCAATGGAAAACAATGCCCTCTGGCATGAACGTGACATTTCTCATTCCAGCGTGGAGAGGATTATCCTGCCGGATTCCTGCATCCTCATCCACTATATGTTAGAGCGTAGCATCAATTTAGTGGCAAATCTTGTCTTATATCCAGACAACATGAAGGCCAATGTCGACATCACCAACGGCTTGGTCTTTTCCCAAGCCCTACTGCTCAAACTCACCGATGCAGGCTTGACCCGCGAGGAGGCATACTCCCTGGTACAGGAGAATGCCATGAGCTGCTGGGAGAGCGGCAAACCCTTGCTTGACAAGGTGCTTGCCGATGAGCGTATTACCAAGATCATACCCAAAGCCGAAATCCACGACATCTTCGATTTCAAGCGCTACTTGCGTCACGTGGATTACATTTATCAAAGATGCGGGATCAAATGATCCCAAAAAGGAGAGAACATGAAACACCTCATCAGCATCGTCCTACTCTTTGCCCTCTGCCTGCCCTTGATGGCGCAGAAAGTGGGCAAAGAATCCATCACAGGCAAATGGTACACCGAAAACAAGGATTCCATTGTCCAAGTTTTCAAGACTGAGGCAGGGAGCTATAATGGAAAACTCGTGTGGCTCAAAGACTCCATCGCTAAGGACGGCAAACCCGTTGTAGATAAGAATAACCCTGATAAGAAGTTACGTAACCGTCCCCTAATGAATATGGTCATCCTCACCGGTTTGCAACACAAAAAGGGTGCAAGCTATGAAGGTGGCACCATCTACGATCCCGAAAGCGGAAAGAGCTACAGTTGCAAAGCGGAATTGCCTGATATCAACACCCTCAAACTGCGTGGATATGTCGGTGTATCCTTGATGGGAAAGACCACCACTTGGACACGCGCCAAATAACCTTATGCTACCGGCTGGATTCTTAATCGCTTGAGAATCCAGCCGGAAAAGAATTATGGATCAGAAGAAATACATACTCTCAGACCCTCAAGCACTCAAGCAGATAAAGCTTTATCAATATATCTGGCAAGGCATTAGCGTGGTGGTGATCGCCTCTGGATTCGTCTTGGGTACCCTCACCAGATTGCACACCCTCGCCTCTGCCATCGTGGGCCTTGGCGTGGGCGTATTCTTGATTTCAGGCATGGCACACCGCTACAAAAACAAGATCCCGGTACCGGATGCCAATATGTTTGTTTCACCCATGCAGGGGAAACTGCGCTATGCCCGCCAAAATGAAGAAGTTACCGTGATCAATATCGCCAGAATCTTCCTTGATATGCCAGAAATCCGCTCGCCTCATCCCAAGACCGTTATTGAGGATGAAGCCCTGAAAGTGAAGACCGATCAAGGAGTTATCGACTTTAGATTCAACAAAGTCAAAGTGCAGTGGTTGCCGGAGCCAAGCTTTGAAAGAGGCAATGTGATCGGCACCGTCCGAGGTCACGGCTCCTGCACCATCAGCATCCCTACTCCTTTATTCAATTCCAAAGTCAAGGACGCTTCTTCGCAACTCACTATCCCCAAGGTGGGCAAAGCTTTGGACATCTGCGAAAACCTATTTGAGTGGGAGGACTGACAACTCACGCTTTATCATCGAAAAATCCTGAAATGAGAGCCGAGAAATCGGCTCTTTTTTGGCCTTAATTTCCTTGCAAAAACCAGATGTTTTCGAGACATGTGCCTTTCGGGAAAGGTTCACATCTTTCTGGGCACCTCCTCCGCCCAAACTCGTAACCTGCTGGTATCCTATGCGGTTCCTGCTCCACGGAGCAGGGGCGGGGCAGGAGCGGGGCAGGGACGCCGCATAAACAGCGGCTTTAAAGGGGGTCGAAAAAGGCGTATTCCTTTGCAGATTTCATGATGCGAGGTCAAATGTTTCAGAAGAGCCCAGCTTTTCAGATGGCGGGGACATCGAGGAAATGCCTACTAAATTAGTGGGAGATTAACTCCTACTATTTTGGTAGGAGATTGGGCTGTATTCATCCACGATAATGCTGGGAGCCCCGGTGTCACCTTACCTGCCTCTTCCTTGCTTAGCCGCCCGGTGATTACTCGGAGCCACTCGGGTTTTTCCCGAGTATCACCGTGGTATCACCCCGTGGGTAAGTAAGGGCGGAGTGGGTGAGGAGGAGGGAAAGGTTCAGATTGGGGAAGGAGTCCGTTGCATTCTTCGGGGTTTACCGGACAGAGCCTATCTGTTTATAGGGGAGGGTGAGCTATCTTGCAGTTTATAAGCGGTCTTTCAGCTCTTCTTCAGCATCAGCCACATAAAGAAAGGACAGCCGATCGCTGAGGTGATCACGCCCACGGGCAGTTCCAATACGGTGATGTTTTGAGCGATGAAGTCGCATAAAAGCAGGAAGAAAGCACCGATGAAGAGGCTCAGGGGGTAGACCTTCTTCTGCGAGGGACCCACGTAGAATCTGGCGACATGCGGCACGATGAGTCCCACAAAGCCGATGATTCCAGCGTAGGCTACCGTGATGCCGATCAGGATTGAGCTCAGCACAAAGACACGCTTGCGCAGGCTGCTTACTTTGATGCCCACGGAGCCGGCGTAGAGGTCGCTGCCGCTCATGATGTCCAGGGTGCTGCTTTGGCTGTAGAGCCAGAAGAGGAGCGCCAAAGACAGGGCTGCCAGACCCAGAAACACACGGTATTCCCCGATGGTGAAGATGCGTCCCAAATTTCCCATCAAAGTGCCCAAGATGACCACCGTATCCTTGAGAAAGAGATACATGAGCAGCGAAATGCCGGCGGCGAAAAACATCCCTGTGATCACGCCTCCGATCAGCAATCTGCTGCGGTCAAAGCCTCCACCCCGACCGGCCAAACCCCAGACCAGAAACATGGTCACCATCGCACCGGCAAAGCCTCCTATGGGCATGAGCAGGCTCAGCCCCAGCACGCCCATGAGGATGGAGCCAAAGGCGGAGCCGGACGAGATGCCCAAGATGTAAGGCTCTGCCAAGGGGTTACTTAGCATCAATTGATACACGCTGCCCACGCCGCCCAAAACCATGCCGGTGAGCAGGGTGAGCAAAAGGCGTGGAATCCTTACCTGAGTGAGGATCAAACCTGAGGGCTTACCCCAAGCTAAGTATATGATACCAATGGCGATAGCCGCTATAATGAGCAGGCTCAGCCTCAGGGCCTTCATGGTCTCTGGTCTTTCTCCCATGCCGCATAGAGATCATACAATCTATTGAGTCCCAGAGTGATACGCGGCCCTGCTCTCAGGATGAGGTCGGGGTTGATTTCCTTGTGCGTGTAGATATATCCGTTTTTGATGGCGGGAATATCTTGCCAGCCTTTGCGGCTGACGATGTTTTTGATGCTGTCTCGGGAGTAGCAGATGATGATGTCCGGCGCAGCATTGATCACATCTTCGGGCTTCACTCTTGCATATTCACGCTCTAAGGTGGGGAAGATGTTGTCTCCGCCTGCAGTTTCGAGGATGGTGCCCACGAAAGAATCATCCGATACACTCATCAGAGGATTGCGGTAGATTTCCAGATAGACTTTGGGTTTGGCGAGCTTGGCAGCCTTCTTTTGGATGGCGGCAATGGAGGCTTTCAGCTCTTCATTGAGTGCTTTGGCGCGCTGCTCTGTGCCTGTGATCGCTCCGATATTGGTGATGGCGGCATACATCTCTTCCAAGGACTGGGGATAAACACTTACCACCTTGATGTTTAGCTTCTGTAGCTCTTCGGCGATGGCTTCCTGCTCCAGACCGGCTGCAAACACGACGGTTGGCTCCAGTTTGAGCATGGCTTCTTTGCGGATGGTGCCAAACTTGCCCACTTTGGGGATGGAGGCAAATTCAGAGGGGTAAGTACACTCGGCTGTGAGACCCACGATTTTATCTGTAAGATCAAGTGCAGCCATGATTTCCGCCACCTCAGGCGAGAGCACCACATAGCGCTCTTCTTTGGGAGTCTCTTTGGGTTTACAGGAACTGATAAGCAATAACATGGCGATACTCAACAGGATAAGCAGGATTTTAAGGCCGGACGATAACCGGCAGGCGAACTTGTTTGTAGTCATTTTGGATATGTCCTTTCAAATCTAATATATCTTTATTTTGCATGATGATACAGTCTGTGGGGATGCTTTTTCCAAGCTCTCTGTCAGAAGCTCCACCTTTGATACCGATGCCGCTGAAGGCTTTGCCGCTGAGTGTGTCGAAGTGCCCCGTGTGCAAGCGGATAAACCAAGGGCCTGCTTCGGGATTGCGCAGAGAGGTGTTTTCGATGCTCACGATGTAAAAATCGCCCAAAGGTGTGATGGGGTCTTCTTTTGCCAGTTTGTCTTCCTTCTCATTTCCCAAAGCCACATTGTAGCTGCTCACCAGCTCGTTATGTTTAAATAGCTGGAGTTGATAGCCGCTTTTGCTCACCTCTATCCTGTAAGGGGAAAGCTCTCTATCTCGCTGCAAAAGCTCAGCGTTAGTGGTTTCGAGCTGCTGGGGCGGCTGGGGTGGAGGTGTGGTTTTCTCAGCGGGCAGGTTTGGCTCGACAGGTGCTTCCAAGCTATCCGTTAGCACGGGAGTGGGTGAGGGCGGGGCGATGAGTTTCTGCCAGGTGGATTCGGGCAGGAAATAAAGTGCCGTCACAGCCAAAGCTGCTAAGATCAAGAGGGTAAAGAGGATAGTCTGTAGTTTCATCGGTAGTGATAGAGGGTGGGTGGTTGGTCACTAACGCTTTCGCTGAGAGTGAAATAGCTCTTGCCTTCGGCATCCCAGGCCACCGCTTCGCCTTGTGGTTCCAGATAGTAGGGCAACTGCTTGGACTTGCCGCTCAAGGCTTTAACGATGCTTTGGCTCTTCTTGCGACTATACTTGTAGATGGAGGTGTAAGTCTTGATCAAGATTTTACGGCCATCGGGTGAGATGTCCGCCGCAGTCACAAAACTGAGCGGTAAAGTCAACTCCTTCTTGGCTATATTGATGTCTTTCAAAGAGTAAGGATAGGCGACACGGTAGAGGCCCACGTTTTCCTCATGCTTGCTGATGATGTAGATATCTGAGGTGAGCGGATCCACAAACAGAGCCTCGGCATCACGAGCGCCATCTTCATATTCGATGCGGATTTGATCGTAGTTTTTGATCTTGATCAGGGTGTCCACCAGCGCAGGTTCAGCAAAGCGATAAACCGTTACAAAGCTACGTCTTGCGTTGTTATCTCCGATGTCTGCCACGTAGATGTGGCTCTTTTTCTCCTTTCCGTAACAGGCCACGGCGATGTCTTCCCAATCCTGATTCTTTGCGCCTTCAAGCTGGATACGGGCGGCTAACATGCCTTTGGAATTGAGCACATAGACGGTTGCTTTGCCGCCGGAATCGTTGTGCGTGTAAAGAATTCCAGGCGTATTTTGGCTGGCCGCCAGACCGGAGGCTTCCATAAGCTCATGTGTGGTCAGCGGATACTGGCTGGGGCTGGGAGCTTTGACCAAAGCACAGCCAAACAGCCCCAAAAGGCTGATCACAAGGAGCATTGAGGTGATAAAGGTGTTTGTAGATTTCATGAGCGCATTGTTTGCAGGGGCTGCTTTTTGGTCAAGGGATTTCAGTTTGGGTGCGGTTTTGCTCTTAACTTTTCTTGATGAAAAAAGCGGTAAAAAAGCTTGTGCAAGTTGGCAAAACCGTTATACTGTCTAATAGTTTAGTTACCTGTTATCATGGAGGAAAAAGATGACATTCAGACGTTTCACCGTTACCTTGGTCTTGCTGTTAGCTGTAAGCTTGGCCAGCTCAATCACTTATGATCAATTGAAAGAACAGGCACACCGCTATTATGGCGATGTGGAATCGCAGCAGGAGACGAAGGACGGCATCGAAATCGTTACGAAACCCGCTTCCAAGGCATCATTGGAGCAAGGTGATGCGGTTTTTATCCAGTTTATGAATGAATGCGACGATCTCACCACCCTGGAAGACGCCGCCTTCTTGTGGAGGGAATACGCCCCTGAGCGCTATACGGATTGGATAGAAAGCGTCACTTCTGATGCCGATTCTCCCCTGAAGTTTTTCTATCTCTGGTTTGATGATGCCGAAGACCAGCTTTCCCGCATCAACTCCGGCCGCAAATTGGCGCAAGATTATCCAAATCAAGTGTTTGGCTACCGTCTGATGATCAAAGGCTACTTTGAGAATTATCCTCCGGAAGACTATTTTGAGGATTACGAGGCTGTAGCTGAGATGATGGTGCAGGACTTGCCCCTATTCGAGACCTATTATCAACGCTTCCAACAAGATGACTACCGTGATGTGGCCGGGATCATCTACTACGTTTACTCGGATCAGGTGCCGGCTGCGGTGCAGATTGTGGAAAATGCGTGCCGGAATCGGGCAAGATGGTTGGAGTATCTGGATTTGGCTCGCATCCAGCCTATTGAAAAATGGCACGAGCTTATCTACAGCTATCTGATGCTGTTGCAACAAGATGAGGCGCCAGAGCTTGATTCGGATAACTTTGAGGATGTGGTCGCCGAACTGGCCTCCTATTACTATGAGGAAACCGAACAATATGACCGTGTGGTCAGCATCTTGGCAGGCAATCAGGAGGCTCTGGAAAACTATTACCTCAGGTTCATCCTCGCCAACAGCTACTACAAGACCCACGAACTGCAGCCGCTCTACGACATCCTGGTCACCGCTGACGACTTTGCCGAATCCGTGACCTTCCTCAGCGCTTGGCTGGATTTTGACGAAGAGGGCGCCAAGCAGGTGTATCAAGCGGCTTTATCAGAGCATCAGGAGATCCAGGCGCGCTACCTCTTGGCACGTCTCAACGAGCAGAGTGATCAAACCCTGCAAATTGCTCGTCAGATGATCAGGGAAAAGTCACGCGAGGGCATCGGTTATCAGCTTTTGAGTGAAGCATATCTCGATTACTTTGGCTATAGCGATAAGGACGATCTGGAGCGCGCAGAGTGGATTGAGGAATTTAAGCGGGATAAAAGACAGTTCAGCGCCTACTACGTCCGCTATCCTGAAGACATCAAGGCGCAGGTAACCGTCCTGATTTCAAGGCTTTTGGATGGCAACATCGAGAGCGTAAAGAAGTTTTACGCCATCATCGTGGAAAAGTATCCCTTCTCAGAAGAGGCAAAGCTGGTGGATAAGATCATCTTAGACGAGGAGATGTACGATCTCTTGTGGGATGTGAAGGGCATCTTTATCGACCAAATGATCAAAACCGGCATCCTGAACGCAGAAGAAAAAGAGGAATTCAAGGCTATCGCCTACGCTTCATCGCTCTACTCCTCAGCGGTGTTTGAGGAGCTCATTTCCACCGTGAACAAGCATCCGGAGTGGCTGGAATATGA
>Ga0116178_10000688_pt1 | contig 29926 bp, 28 predicted proteins | sample AD_STIC12_MetaG_FD_89880 | JGI IMG/M metagenome (GOLD analysis project Ga0116178, IMG submission 89880) | Active sludge microbial communities of municipal wastewater-treating anaerobic digesters from USA - AD_STIC12_MetaG | ecosystem: Engineered > Bioreactor > Anaerobic > Digestate | place: USA...
AATGCGAACCTAAAAAACCTATAGGAGAAAAATGTGACGATCCGGCTGGTGATGTCCAATGCCAATCTGGATCTTGTCAACAAGTTGGCACGAAAAAAGTCTGTGTTGATCTTAAAACAGGAGGGGGTACTCTAACTTTTGAAGCTATCGCGCCAGAACCAGAAATAGACATTCCCACACTCCAGCCGTTTACTACTAAAGACATTAAACCAGATGATTCTGGTTTTATTTACATTCCCTTCTTGGGGCAATATATGGTGGCTATTTTCCGTTGGGCTGTACTAGTGGCTGGTGTAATTGCTTTAGCTTTAGTTATTTTTGGAGGTTTTATCTATCTTACTTCTGGCGGTAATGCTCAGAGAGCCAAACAAGGTAAAGACCGAATTACGCAAGCTTTGTTCGGTTTGATTTTACTTTTATCCTCTTATACCATTTTATATATTATTAATCCCGATTTAGTAAAATTTGAATCTTTAAGAATTAAAGTAATCGAAAGGCAGGAATTATCTCTGGAATTTTTATCTGACGAAGCTTACTTAGCCCTAAGTGGAGTCAAAAAATTAACAGTAGAACAAGCCGCTGCTTTAGCAAAAACAGTTAGTACTAAAGTTGGTTTAGATAATCCTTGTTATATGTTTGCCATCTTTAGTACCGAATCTCGCGGTAATGTTGCAGTAGTTGGCCACGATGAAGGAGCACGCACAAGTGAAAACCGAACTAAATTTTTACAAAGCGGAAAAAAATATTCCTGTTTTAGCGGAACAGGCCCCTGTGATGCACAGTCAACTTTTACCCCAACTTCAGACAGAAGTGTTAAAATTTTTAATGATGATGGAGGAAAATATTTAACTGGCAAAAACCCACCTGATTATGGACTAGATTGGCGTTTTACTCACGGTTTTGGTTTAGGGCAAATAACATTTGGAGGAGATTCCTTTTGTGATGGACAACGTGGAAAAAAATCAGGCGTTACAGGAGAGTGTTATACTATTCCTGAATTAATGAACCCGGAAATTAATGCAACCTACTCTGCACATTTATTTAAATTTAATTTGGCTAGAGCTAAAGCTAAAGGATGGGACGGTATAGATTTAGTTAAAGCAGCTTTTTATGGTTATGCGGCCGGTGCGAGCAAAATACCTAATAAAATAAATGAAAAGACAAATCAACCATATGTTTTTCCCCCAGCAAAAATTAAGGGGAAAAAAATAGCTGGCGATGGTAAATGGGCACCTTATGAAAAATGCATGGCTAATAATGGTTATTTAGACTTACAAAATCAAGATGTTGAAACAGAAGGAGCTGCTGCTGACAATGAAGAAGCTAATAATTCTTCTTCGGCTGCTGTTGGCTGTTGCATCATAGGAGGAGGAGCCATTCAAACAAATATGCCAGATATTCCAGAAAATGTTTGCATCAACACAAAATTTGGAATATGGAAGTCTGGACCTTGTCCATAAAAAATAAAATGCTTAATAAATCAACTACAATTTTTGCTTGTTCTAAATGTGATGCTCAATATACCAAATGGACTGGGCGTTGTTTAGAATGCGGCGCCTGGGGCACAATTAAAGAAAGTTCGGAAACAGCATTTAAAATAACTAGCCTAAAAAACAAAAAATCATCTATTCCGGCTGGTAAAACTTTAAATTTAAGTAGTGTGATTGGCCAAGAAACCAAACGCATGATTACCACTATAGAAGAATTTGATCGCGTTTTGGGGGGCGGTTTTGTACCTGGCTCTCTGACGCTTCTAGGTGGTGAACCGGGCATTGGTAAATCTACTCTGGTCTTACAAATTGCTTCTATAATTTCCCAAAAATCTTTATATGTTTCTGGCGAAGAATCGGCCGAACAAGTAAAAATCCGTTTTGATCGACTTAATCTACATCCCCAAAATTTAGAATTTTTAGGCGAAACTAATGTGGAAACTATCTGTGCCACCATTGAACAACTGCGACCGGCTTTGGCCATTATTGACTCTATTCAAACTATTTCTTCTTTAGAGGTTGACGGTCCAACAGGCAGCCCAGCTCAAATTAAAACTGTTTGTGCTAAACTAATGGCCACCGCCAAAGACACACAAACCCCTATTATTATTATTGGTCACGTTACTAAAGAAGGAAATCTGTCGGGCCCTAAAACTTTAGAACATTTAGTAGATACGGTATTATATTTAGAAGGAGAACGTCATCATCAATTTAGAATTTTGCGTTCAGTCAAAAATCGTTTTGGCTCCACTAACGAAATTGGCGTTTTTGAAATGAAACAAACCGGACTACAAGAAGTTAAAAATCCTTCGGTGGCGTTTTTATCTGGCCGCAATTCCTCTATTCCCGGCTCAGCTGTTACCTGCTTAATTGAAGGCAGCCGTCCCCTCTTAATAGAAATTCAGGCCTTGGTCACTCGCACACAATTTGGTTACCCGCAACGCCGTGCTTCTGGTTTTGATTTAAATCGGTTACAAGTTTTAATTGCCGTCTTAGCTAAACGTACTGGCCTACCCCTAGAAACTCACGATATTTTTATCAATGTAGTAGGTGGGTTAAAAGCTGATGAGCCAGCAGCCGATCTAGCTGTGATTTTAGCCATTGCTTCAGCTTTAAAAAATAAAACCCTACCTCAAGACCTGGCTTCGTTTGGTGAAATTGGGCTAGGCGGTGAAGTAAGAATGGCCGGCCAAACTGAAAAACGTTTAACAGAAATTAAAAAAATGGGTTTTAAGTTTGCAGTTGTCCCCCCTTCCCCCAATTTACCAGCTATCAGCGGCTTAAAGATTGCCACCCTAGAAAATGTTAAGGAAATCATTGAAAAAATCATTAAATAATTTATTCTAAATATCATTGACAAAAGGGCTAAAAAATGCTATAATATTTAGTTAAAATAAGCACTTTAAAGCTAAAAATTGTTAAATTAAGGGGATAGAAACTGGCTAAGTAGGCCTTTTGGTCGAGGTAGCCAGCGGGTTTTACCCTAGGCAAGGAGGGTCAAGCACTCTAGCTTGAATCCTAGGATACTATCTACTCTAGACGACTTCCGCCTTAGCGGAACGGAGCTAGACGCTCTATCCCCGTAATTTGGAAATTTTAAAAGACCGGTTATCCGCCGGTCTTTTTTATTCCCAATGAATAGTTTTTTCCCAATCTTTAATCTTCTCTTTTAATAAGGGATAAGAATCTAAACTGGGATCTTTCTTTAAAATAGTCCGAGCAATTTCCCGACTTTTTTTGACCAAATCTAAATCAGATAAATCAGCAATTTTTAATTCGGGAAAGCCGTGTTGATTGGTGCCAAAAACTTCACCGGGGCCACGCATTTCCAAATCCTTCTCCGCTAAAGAAAAACCATCTTCGTTTTCGGTAAAATATTGCAATCGCTGTTTTGTTTTGGAGCCTAACGTCCCAGAAAACAACAAACAATAAGATTGATGACTACTGCGCCCCACTCTCCCCCTAAATTGATGCAGTTGAGCCAAGCCAAACCGTTCCGCCCCTTCAATCATTATCACGCTGGCATTAGGGACATCTACCCCGACTTCCACCACTGAAGTAGAAATTAAAATATCAAAGTCCTTATTCAAAAAACCATTCATCAATTCTTCTTTTTCTTTGGCCAACATTTTGCCATGTAAATAATTGACTCTTAAATCAGGAAAAATTTCTTGACTTAATTTTTGGTATTCAGTCAACACACTTTTTTTATCACTATTTTTTTTATCTTCAATTAAAGGACAGACGACAAAAATTTGTCTACCAAGAACAACTTGCTGACGAATAAAATCATAGGCTTTTTGACGGTTTATTTCTTCAACTAATTTAGTAATAATTGGTTTACGATCCAACGGTTTATGTTTTATCAAAGAAAGATCTAAATCACCATAAAGAGACAGGGCATAAGAACGCGGAATGGGTGTGGCGGTCATAGATAAAAAATGCGGCTGTTTCTTCCCTCGACCCTTGGTTTGAATTTTATGACGCTGAGCCACTCCAAAACGGTGCTGCTCGTCTACTATCACCAAACCTAATTTTTTAAATTTTAATTTTTCAGCAATTAAAGATTGGGTGCCAACAATTAAATCTACTTCGCCGGCCTTAATTTTTTCTACTAACTCTTTTTTTGAACCCGGATTTGATCCCCTGGCGGAAAATTTATATTGTTTAGAAGTTAACAAAGCAATTTTAACAGGAAAACCTTCCAACAACTTGGATAAGGTTTCAAAATGCTGATTGGCTAAAATTTCCGTTGGTGCCATCAGAGCAGCTTGATAACCATTAACTGCACAATTTAAACAAGTCATAACTGCCACCACAGTCTTACCAGAACCCACGTCGCCATCAAGTAAACGATTCATTGGCTGGACTTTTTCTAAATCTTGTAAAATTTCCCAAGCTGCTGTTTTTTGGTTTGGAGTTAATTGAAACGGAAGATGATTAACGAAAGCCTGGACGGCTTCCTGATTAAATTTTAATCGTCCAGCACTTTGGCTGTTCAATAAATTAAGACGAGATTTTTCATTACGCAACTGGATAAGAAGCAATTCTTCAAGTTGAAAGCGATTTTTAGCTTGGAGAAACTTTTCTTCGGCAGTGGGAAAATGTACCTCTCGCAAAGATTCCGCCAAAGATAAAAAATTAAATTGACGGCTAATTTCTTCTGGTAACCAATCTGACAAAGTAGGGACCGCCTCTAAAACTAGACTTAACAAAAACCTAATCTGTTTTTGAGATAAGCCACTAGTAGTAGAATAAACCGGCACTAAACGGCCGGTATTTAAATTATTGCCGTTCTTTCTAGCTTTTTCATAAACCGGATTAACCAACTGCAAACCATACTTGTTCAGCTCGGCTTTGCCGGCTAAAAAAATTTCATCGCCAACTTGCAAATTTTTAATTAGATAAGGCTGATTAAACCAAATCACCTTTACTTGTCCGGTTTCATCGGCCACTATTCCCTCAGTCACCATTTTACCGCGAGCGAAACTCCGCCGATTGGTTAACAATTGTAACCGACCAAAAACTGTAAGCGGAACATCGGGGATAATATTTTTAACCGCCACGGTTTGGCTGTAATCATCATAACGAAAAGGAAAATAATATAATAAATCTTGAGCTTTAATCAAACCCAAACTATGTAGTTTTCTAGACAAAGCTTTTTTAACCGTAGGAAACTGAGATAAGGGCGTAGATAAATTTACCATACAAGTTAATTTTACCTTAAAATTATAAAAATAAAAAACCCGCCACAACCGGTTAAGGTTGGGCGGGATAGTATTCAGTTAAAAATTATTTTTCCATTTTCAAAGGAACACAGTTCTTGAGACCTTACTTCAAGAACTACCACTTTATGCCCCTCGAAAAGCTTTGGTTCATAAGAACTGTAACCATATATCTCATGCAGGGTCACTGCCCTAGCACATCTGGCCATCGGATTACCATCAACAGCCTCACAGGCGGTCTTAATGACCTCATCAATTTTATATTCATGTTTGGAATAGTAACCCTTAAAAGTTTCCGTTGTCAGTGGACGTCCAATATACAAAGGACTATCCTGATTGTGTTCTTCCTCGATATCACCTTCTATGGTGAAGGTGACTATTTCAGTGTTGGAGTGATCAAACGACCACTCAATCAAACACAAGAATTTACGTTTCATGATTTTTTGTCAAGATACAAAAAATTATTTAAAAAACAAAAGCACCTCTTTAAAAAAGGGGTGCTTTTTGCACCCGCGAGGAATCGAACCTCGATTACAAGATCCGCAATCTTGTGTCCTATCCGTTGAACGACGGGTGCTCTAAGACCAAACCATTTTAACAAACTATTTTTATAATTTCAAGATCTTCCATAATAAATCGCTGAGAGGTTCCTCTTTTTTTTCTGTATCTTCTATTAAAAATTTACCTAAGGTTATTCTCATTTCTTCAGCATCTTGCTCGGCTAAATGAACGGACAAGGTGGGCCGAATGGAACTATTAAATTTAATAAATAAATCTTTAGTCAAAGGCGGATTGTCAATTATCCAAAAATTTTGCAATTGATCGTAAGTAAAAATTTTTTCATTTAAAATAATGCCCTTATCCGAAACGCCAACCTGTAAATACATTGGCTCTCTGGTGCTGTGCATAAAAATGATTGCCGCAAATAATAACATTAACAAGGCAAACAAAAAACTATTGGTCAAAACTCCATAACCAATCAGAGTTAAAAAAATTACTGCCGCAACAATATACCACAAACGACCACGACTTTGTTTAGTATATTCGGGAATCTGCCAAACATGATAAACTTCACCGTAAATTTCTAAATTGGATTGATTTTTTTCCTCCATATTTTTTTAATGGTGGACGGCACAGGGATCGAACCTGTGACCTTACGAATGTGAATCGTACGCTCTAACCAGCTGAGCTAGCCGTCCTTCTAATTTAAGAAGGTTAGATTTAATTTAATTATAACACATTTTACTGATTTGTCCACTCCCGGGTTGCTTTTTTAAGCTTTTTTGGCTATAATGAAAAAATGAACGAAATAGATCTGAATTTACTTTCACCCCAAGAAAAGCCTAAAAGAAAGATATGGAAATATATCTTTCTCTTTTTAACTTTAGCTGCCTTTTTAGTTGTTTTAGCCCTAGCCAAAGGTTGGTTTGGCCAATCCAAAGAAGTTGGCCTGGTTAACCCTAAACCGGGTTTTTTCCATCAACTTAAAAATTTAATTTTAAGCCGCGATAAGGAATTAAAAGGTGAAAATGATGATCGTATTAATATTTTGGTTTTAGGTATCGGGGGCGAAAATCATGACGGACCTTATCTCTCCGACACAATCATTTTAGTCAGTCTTAAACCCTCCACTAAGGAAGTGGCGATGTTTTCTATCCCTCGTGATCTATTAGTAGAAATTCCTAGCTACGGTTTTTCCAAAATTAACGCGGCTGACGCTTACGGGGAAACCAAAGAAAAAAATTATGGCCCAATTTTAGCCAGCGAGATTATTGGCAAAACCATAAACCAACCTATTCATTATTATATCCGAGTTGATTTTAAAGCCTTTAAAGAAATGATTGATACAGTTAGCGGAATTAAAGTTAATGTAGAAAAAAGTTTTACCGATACTCAATACCCCACTTATAATTATTTATATCAAACTGTTTCTTTTCAAAAAGGTGAACAAATAATGGACGGGGAAACAGCTCTAAAATTTGCTCGTAGCCGCCACGGCAGTAATGGTGAGGGTTCTGATTTTGCTAGAAGCAGAAGACAACAAAAAATAATTCTAGGATTAAAAGATAAAATTTTTTCCTCAGAAACTTTATGGAATTTGGAAACTATCAGAGAACTTTTAAGCAGTTTGAGTAATAATGTTAATACCAACATGGAACTATGGGAGATTAGTCGTTTTGCTCAATTGGCTAAAAATTTTGATTATAATAATATTATCAATTTAGTCTTAGGCATCGGCCCCAACCAACCTTTAACTACTTCTTATTACAACGGTGCTGAAGTTTTAATTCCTAGTAGTGGAGATTTTAAAGCAATTCAAAAAATGGCCGAGGAAATCTTTAATAATCCCTCATTGAAATCCCCAACTGTTAACAGTACTACCACTGAAGAAAATAAAATTAATTATAAAATTGAAATTCAAAATGGCACTTGGGTCTTAGGTTTAGGTGCCAAGACTAAACAAACCTTAGAAGCCAAGGGTTTTACCATCAGCACTTTAACTAATGCCCAAACTCGAACTTATGGTAAAACCATAATTTATGATCTAAGCTCGGGAAAATATACTGAACAGGTCAACCAAATTAAAAAAGAATTAAACGCAGAAGTAAAAACCAAACCCGATTTTGAAATTAAATCCTCTCCCCTGCCAGATATTTTAATTATTGTAGGGGCTGACCAAAACACTTAGCTAAAAAAATATGCCTGTAACTATTCCAGAAAAAATGCTCCCTACTATCGCCATTGTCGGACGCACTAATGTTGGTAAATCAACTTTTTTTAATCGTTTAATGGAACAAAAAAAAGCTTTGGTTTCCGACGTGGCCGGAACAACTCGCACTAGTAATGTGGGTATCTTTAAATGGCGAGGAGAAAAATATCGCCTAATTGATACTGGTGGCGTTGATTTTATTAAAGATACTTTGGAGCAAGAAATTAAAAAACAAGTAACCACGGCTTTAAAAGAAGCTAATTTGGTAATTTTTTTAGTTGATTTAAAACAGGAACCCCTACCCCAAGAAAAAGAATGGGCTAAAGCTTTAAGAACTCTTAAAACTCCTGTAGTTTTAGTTGGTAACAAAGCCGATAACTCTAAAATTCGTACCCAGTCACATAATCCCGAATGGCTAGAGTTAGGTTTTGACGAGCCCTTCCCTATTTCTGCAGCTAATGGTTCTGGCGTGGGTGATGTTTTAGACATCATTATCCAAAAAATGAAACTACCTAAGGCTTCGGGAAAATTAAGACTGAAAAAAAGTCCAATTAAAATTTCTTTAATTGGCCGGCCTAATGTTGGCAAATCTACTTTATTTAATGCCCTAATTGGTGAAGAAAGAGTTATCACTTCTCCCATTGCCCACACCACTAGAGAGTCACATGATACCTTAATCATTAAAGACGACAAACCCTATGTTTTTGTAGATACGGCTGGAATCAGGAAAAAAAGTAAAATTTCCCGAGGCCTGGAAGAAGGTGGGGTTAACCAAGCTAACGAAAGCATTGTCAATTCGGATTTAACCCTCTTAGTTTTAGATGCCTCAGAACCTTTTACCACCCAGGATAAACACTTAATCCAACTAATCACTGAAAAAAGAAAAGGGCTGATTATTGTAATTAATAAATGGGATTTAATTAAAGATAAAACCTCAGATACTCCTGTTATTATTACCAAGCAACTTTTCAGTTTGTTCCCCCCCCTAGCTTTTGCGCCAGTAGTTTTTGTTAGTGCCTTAAGCCATAAAAATGTTCAAGATTTATTTTCCTTGATCGATCGGGTTAATATCAATTTACATCGCAATTTAGAAGAAACTGAACTTCATAATTTTATGTCCAGTTTAGTTTATCGTAAATTGCCAACCCGTGGTAAAGGAGTCCGACATCCAAAAATTTTTGCTTTACGCCAAATGGCAGTTCAACCTCCAACTTTTGAAGTAACGATTAAACAAAAAACTTCCCTCCACGAATCCTATCTAAAATTTATTCAAAACAATTTGCGTCAAGCTTTTGATTTTGAAGGCACACCAATTGTTGTTTACGTAAGAAAAGTTAGAGTTTAATTTTTTTCTTATGATCCTTATTATTGGACTGGGCAACCCAGGAAAAAAATATCAATTTACCAGACACAATGCTGGTTTTTTGGCGTTAGAAAATTTCCAGCAAAACTCTCACCACAATTTCTCGGCTTGGCAAGAAAACAAAAAATTCCAAGCTCTTATTTCAGAATCATCAAATAAAAAAATCAAACTAATTTTGCCGCAAACTTTTATGAACAATTCCGGTGTGGCAGTGGCGACAATCGCTAAATTCTTTAAAGTTCCCTCTCCTAATATTTGGGTAGTTCACGATGATTTAGATTTACCTTTGGGAAAAATTAAAATACAAATTGATCACTCAGCTGCCGGTCATAACGGCATCAAGTCAATAATTGAAAAAACGGGGAGCCAAAATTTTGGCCGTTTCCGAATTGGAATTAAACCAGCCATCGCCACTTCTTTACCTGGGTCTGAATTAGTCCTTAAAAATTTTACCGCGACAGAAAAAAGGTTACTAAAGGAAGTTTTTGCGCAAACCATTGCGGCCCTTGAAGAAGCTTTAGCTAAAAATTTAAACTCGGCCATGAATAAATTTAATACTTAAATATGACTAAGGGGGAATTAAAATATTTAGTCGCCTTATCAGTTTTCTCAAAATTCAACCCCAAAAGTCTGCTTAAAATTAAGCGGACTTTTGTTAATTTACAAGATGTTTGGCAGGCTGGATTACATGATTTTTTAAAATTGGGTATTACCGAATCCACTGCTTTGTCTTTTTTAGAAGAAAGAAACAAAATAAATCCAGAACAAGAATGGGAAAAAGTACAACAAGCTAATTTAAACATTATAACCCTAGACGACCCTGGTTATCCCCCTCTCTTAAAAGAAATTAGTGATCCCCCAGTTTTGTTATATTACCGCGGCTTACTAAAAAATGATGCCTTTCCTCTAGCCGTGGTCGGTTCGCGACGATTAAGTTTCTATGGCCGTCAAGTGATAGAAAAATTAATGCCCAAATTAATTGACAATAAAATTTCTATTATCAGCGGCTTAGCCTTAGGTGCCGATGCTGTCAGTCACCAAGAATGTCTTAAAAATCATGGCCGAACTATTGCTGTTTTAGGTTCTGGTCTTGACGCTGCCAATATCTATCCCAAACAAAACCAACGTTTAGCCCAAGAAATATTTGAAGCTGGGGGGTTAATTATAAGCGAATACCCCATTGGCACTCTACCTTTACGTTTCAATTTTCCAGCTCGCAATCGCCTTATCTCTGGTTTATCCTTAGGAACTTTAATTATTGAGGCGACTGAAGAGTCTGGTTCATTAATCACCGCCAAACTTGCCTTAGAACAAAACCGCGAAGTCTTTTGCATCCCGGGAAATATTTTTTCTCCCTTATCAGAAGGACCTAACAACCTAATTAAACTTGGTGCCAAACTAATTACAGGAGTAGAAGATATTTTGGAAGAAATGTCCATTGAGCATCAGGAACTTCCCCTCCCTAAAGCCAAACCCTTACCAGCCAACCCTCAAGAAACAGCTATTTTAAAAACTTTGGGGCCTGAGCCTAAACATATAGATAAAATTACCCTCGAAAGTGGTTTGTCAGCCAGCCTAGTCTTTTCTGTTATTTCTTTAATGGAAATAGCAGGTAAGGTTAAAAATGTTGGAGGCATGAATTATCTAATCTGCGCTTAAAATTGACAAAAACAGCTTAAACAGGTATAGTGTTAAACAATTGTTTTATTTTGCCTTATGTCTCAACTTTTAATTGTAGAATCACCTACTAAAGCCAAAACTATCTCTAAATTTTTAGGTTCTAAATTTATTGTCAAATCTTCTTTTGGCCATATTAGAGATTTACCTAAATCCAAGTTAGGTGTTGATGTAGAAAAAAACTTTGAGCCGACCTACATTATTCCTAAAGATAAGCAAAAGATTGTTACGGATTTAAAAAAAGCAGCTAAAAAAACTGATGAGGTGCTATTTGCAACTGATGAGGACCGCGAAGGTGAGGCCATCTCTTGGCATTTAGCTAACATTTTAGACATCCCAGCAGAAAAAGTTCGACGTTTAGTTTTCCACGAAATCACCAAAAGCGCAATTGAAGAATCCCTAAAAAATCCTCGCGAATTAGACTTAAATTTAGTTAATGCCCAACAAGCGCGTCGCGTTTTAGATCGTTTGGTTGGTTATAAACTTTCTCCATTTTTATGGAAAAAAGTTGCTCGCGGCCTATCAGCTGGACGTGTCCAATCTGTAGCCATGCGTTTAATTGTCGAACGCGAAAGAGAAATTCAGGCTTTTCAACCACAGGAATATTGGTCTGTAGAAGCAATTTTTGAAAAAGACAAACAACTAATTGCAGCTAAACTCCACAAAATCAATGGGCAAAGCTTAGATAAATTAGAAATTAAAAATAAAGAAGAAGCTGATAAAATTTTACAGGAATTAGAAGGTAGCCAATATCAAGTCGCGGCAGTTTCCCAAAAAACTCTAAAAAAGAGAGCGGCAGCTCCTTTTACCACCTCCACCTTACAACAAGAAGCTAATCGTCGTCTGGGTTTTTCGGCTAAACAAACCATGATGTTAGCCCAACAACTATATGAAGGTATTGATCTTAAAGGACAAGGTCATGTAGGTTTAATTACCTACATGAGAACTGATTCGGTGGTATTATCTGGTAAATTTTTAAATGAAGCTCGTCAATTAATCCAAGAAAAATTTGGAAACAAATTTGTTCCGGAAAAACCAAACTTCTTTACCACTAAATCCAAACTAGCCCAAGAAGCCCACGAGGCTATCCGTCCTACCGAAGCCTCTCGCGATCCTGCTTTTTTAAAAGAAATTCTAGAATCAAAATTGTGGAGACTTTATGATTTAATTTGGAAAAGAGCCGTGTCTTCTCAAATGGAAGACGCGATTTTTAACGGCACAACTATTGATATTAACAACCCTGATGAAAAGTACACTTTTCGTGCCAACGGCAATGTAATTGTTTTTCCTGGTTTCCTAACCCTCTACCCCGATTCCCAAAAAGAAACTCTTTTACCGGAAGTAGCGAAAAAAGACATTTTGCCCTTACAAGAATTAAAAAACGAACAACATTTTACTGAGCCACCAGCCCGCTATAATGATGCCAGTTTGGTAAAAATTTTAGAAGAATATGGCATTGGCCGACCTTCTACCTACGCTCCCACTATTTCCACTATTATTGCCCGTAAGTATGTAGAAAGAGATGAAAAAAAGAGATTTCAACCAACAGATATTGGCTTTTTAGTAACCGATATTTTAATAGAACATTTTCCGCAAATTGTTGATTACCAATTTACCGCCAAAATGGAAGATGATTTTGATGCTATTGCCGAAGGAAAAACCACTTGGCAAAAACCAATTCAAGATTTTTATGGTCCTTTTGCTGAAAATTTAGAAATAAAAAATCAGGAATTAACCAAAAAGGAATTGACCGAACAGGAGACCAAAGAAGTTTGTGATAAATGTGGTTCTCCTATGGTTATTAAAATTGGACGTTTCGGCAAATTTTTAGCTTGCTCCAATTATCCTACTTGTAAAAATACTAAACCCTTAGGCGAAGAAAAAGATTTGCCGCCTATAGATGAAAAATGCCCAGAATGCGGTTCGCCTTTAATGCGTCGCCGCGGACGGTTTGGTTTATTTATTAGCTGCAGTAACTACCCCACTTGTAAATATATTAAAAAAGAAGTTAAAAGCACGGGTGTAAAATGCCCCAAGTGCACCGAGGGAGACATTATTGAACGTCGTACTCGCTACAAAAAAATATTTTATTCTTGCAGCCGCTATCCTGATTGTGATTTTGCTTTATGGAATAAACCGACTGGAGAAAAATGCCCGACCTGTGGATCTTTAATGGTGGAAGGCACTAAAGAAAAAATTGTTTGCAGCAACAAAGAATGCCCGACTAATATCAATATTAAAACTAAAAAGAAAAAATCGTCCTAACCAGGGCGATTTTTTTAATAAAAAAACCGGCAACCAAAGTTTGGTGTTAACCATTCTTTGATTGCCGGAGGACGTCGTTAAACGTCAGTTACAGGTTGGCTTGGGGCCGTTCCATTTGTTCAACGGGTTCAGGACGTATCCAACACCCTTGCCGTCTTCGCAGGTGACGACACCAGTGTTGCCATCGATTGGCTGTCCAAACCCGGCTCTAGCGCAAGCTTCTTCAACGGCCTTCCGATTACTGGAGCAGCTTGGGTCACTTGGCTGGCAATGGCTGAGGTAACCATTGTGAAGCTGGTGCATCTTACCGGAGGACTCCACACACCAGTACTGGGGCAGTTGAGCAATGATAGACACCTTGACGAACCGGTTCGGGACGCCGGTCTCTTCAGCGATCTTGCGGCAACCATCTTCAGCCCAGGTCGTAGTCGCCTGCTTCTCTGAGGTATTGGTGTCACGGACATATTTACCGAAGGAAAGAAAACCGACTAACGCCCCCAAAAAAACAGCGACGATGATGATGATGACAGCAACTGATTTAAGTGCAGCAAGCAACTTTTTCATTTGTAATTCCTCTTAAAAAGTTTCCAAAAAACACCTTAGGAGATCCTCTCCTTAAGGCGACTTATCCCTTAATTGTCAAATAACCATTCAAGCTTATTTTAAGCTAGTAACTAAACAGTATAGCACAATTTTGCCTTTTTGTCAATAGCTTGGTATAAATATAAGTACGGTCTTATTGGTTATTATATCAAAATATGAGCATCGAAAGATTGCTAAATACAGTTAAAAATAATAATCCTGAAGCGGATTTAGATTTAATCCGTCTAGCTTATGATTATGCTGCTAAAGCGCATGATGGACAAAAACGAGCTTCTGGTGAACCTTATATTAACCACCCTTTAGCCGTAGCTCAATATTTAGCAGAAATAAATTTAGATACGGCCATTATTATTGCTGGTTTATTGCATGATGTTCCGGAAGATACCAGCGCCACAATCAAAGACATCGAAAAAAACTTTGGCTCAGATATCGCCTCAATGGTGGCCGGTATTACTAAATTAGGAAAATTAAAATACCGCGGTGTAGAACGCTACGTGGAAAATTTGCGTAAAATGTTTATTGCTATTGCCCAAGACGTTCGTATCATGATTATTAAATTTGCTGACCGGTTGCATAATTTAAAAACCTTAGATTCCCTACCAGAAAATAAACGCTATCGAATTGCCTTGGAAAGTCTGGAGATGTTTGCGCCAATTGCTGGAAGGCTAGGCATGGGCGAAATCAAGGGTCAATTGGAAGATTTATCTTTTAAGTATGTCGATGCGGAAAATTATCAACTCATGCTTAAATTACAAACAGAAAGCTCTTCAGTTCATCAAAAAAATTTGGACAAAATAAAAGAGATAACCGAAAAAGAATTAGCTTCTGCTCGTGTTCCCATCATCTCTTTCCATGGACGCATCAAACATTTATATAGTTTATTCCGTAAATTTATCCGTTACAATAAAGAAATTGATAAAATTTATGATATTGTAGCCTTGCGAGTTATTGTTCCAACTATTGCGGATTGCTATGCTTCTTTAGGTATAATTCATAAATTGTGGCGTCCAGTGCCTAATCGCATTAAAGATTATATTGCTCAACCCAAACCTAATGGCTACCAATCACTCCATACCGCTACTTTTTGTTTAGAAGGACAGATAGTAGAATTTCAAATTAGAACAGAAAAAATGCATGAGGAAGCCGAGTATGGTATTGCCGCGCACTGGCAATACAAAGAACACAAAACCGGTGAAAACAAAGCTAAACAAATCTCTTGGATTAACGAATTGGCCCAAATTCAAAAAACGGTTTTCAAAAATGTTAAAGATATTGAAAATTTAAAAATAGATTTTTTCCAAAATAGAATCTTTGTTTGGACTCCCCGTGGTGATATTATTGATTTACCCGAAGCCGCTACTCCAGTAGATTTTGCTTACGCCATCCATACTGATGTTGGTAATAAATGTGTTGGTTGTAGAATTAATAATCAGTTAAGCAGCTTGGATACCCCCCTTAAAAATGGCGATATTGCAGAAATCATCATCGATAAAAAACGCAAAGGACCAAACCCGGGTTGGCTTAAATTTGTTAAAACTAATGGTGCCAAGTCGCGTATCAAAACTTATGCCAAGTCTTCTCTCGGAGACTGGATTAAAGACAAACTTTCCATCATCAAAGAAAATCTACCTAACTAAAAAAGCCCCCGTACTAGTGGGGCTTTTGGTTATTTAATTAATTCGGACATTAGCCGACGCAATTCTTCATCAGAATAATAATCAATTATCACTTTGCCTTTTTTACCAGTCTTAGTTATCTGCACTTTAGTTCCCAGTCTCTCTCTTAACTTTTTTTCCCAATCAAGAACCAAGGGGTCGCGGCGTAAAGACAAACCGCTGCTAACTTTTTTTTCTGCAACCTCTCTTTCAACCTCATGTACACTGGCCCCATTTTTTACTATTTTGTGATAAAAATTAATTTGTTCTTTAGGACTCTTTAGACCTAAAATCGTACGCGCTGTTGTTGCGTTTATCTCTCCATCCACTAAACCTTTTTGAATTTCCATTGGTAAATCCAATAATCTTAAAATATTACCAATATAAGGGCGGCTCTTTCCTACCCGTTTGGCCACTTCTTCCTGAGTCAACTGGAATTCAGCCATTAATCTTTCATAAGCGAAAGCTTCTTCAATGGCATTTAAATTTTGACGTTGGATGTTCTCAATCAAAGCCAATTCCAATTTTTGCGATCCTTTAATATTTTTTATTACCGCTGGTACTGTTGATAAGCCAGCAATTGTCGCGGCGCGTAATCTTCTTTCACCAGCCACCAATTCATAAGTACCGTCTTCTTTTTCTGTCACCAACAACGGCTGCAAAATACCGTGTTCTTTAATGGAATTAATTAAATCTTCTAAATCTTGGTGCTCAAAAACTCGACGTGGCTGATAGGAATTGGCCCGAATTAAAGAAATAGGGACATTCCATAACCGCCCATCTTTATTCCCATCCTCGGAAAAATTTTTAACTACTGCTGACGGAACAGTTACACCAATATTTTTTACTTCAACGGTAGTTGTTTTTTTAGTGGGTATTAAAGAACCCAAACCTTTTCCTAAAGGCATAAAAATTATTGATTATTTTGATCCATTTCTATAAGTTCTTTGGCCAAACGCTCATAAGCCTTGCCTCCCTTAGAAGAAGGATCATAATGTAAGATTGATTTACCAAATGATGGAGCTTCTGCCAAACGAACACTACGGGGGATCACGGAACGAAAAATTTTATTGGGAAAATATTTGTATAGTTCTTCCAGCACGTCAGAAGATAATTTATTTCGACTATCAAACATCGTTAAAACTGCTCCACGAACATTTAAGTTAGGATGTAAATTTTCTTTAACCAAATTGATAGTCTCCAGTAACTGACTTAGACCTTCCAAGGCGTAATACTCTGCCTGAACTGGAATTAAAACTTCATCAGCCGCCACTAATCCATTAATAGTTAAAAGCCCTAAAGACGGTGGACAGTCAATTAGAATATAATCGTAAGCATGTTTGGCCTCTTGCAAAACTTCTCTTAATTTAAACTCTCGATTATTTTCATTGATTAATTCAATATTGGCTCCAGCTAAACCGAGGGTTGCTGGTGCTACTCGATAGCCGTCATGGTTGGTGTTTTTAATAATTTCTCTTAAAGATGAGCCGCTAACAATAGCGTCATAGATTCCCTTTTCCACGCCACGATGATCAATACCTAAACCAGAAGTGGCATTAGCTTGTGGATCGATATCTACTAATAAAACAAATTTGCCCAAAGACGCTAAATAAGCCCCCAGGTTGACCGCTGTGGTGGTTTTTCCTACTCCTCCTTTCTGATTGACAAGAGAAATTATTTTTGGCATAATATTATTGTATCAAATAAAGCTAAATCTAACAAGAGTAATTTAATGCCGAAGTGGCGGAACGGTAGACGCACACGACTCAAAATCGTGCGGGATTTCCCATGAGGGTTCGATTCCCTCCTTCGGCATTTTTTAAACCCAAAAAATGTCATCTTTTTACCTTTTTGAAATTTTTTCCGGTCTTTATTTAATTGGCGCTTTAGCTCTCAGCTGGTTTTTAATAAAAAAAAAATCATCTTCTTTTTTGATAAAAGTTGTTCTACCAGCTCTTTTTTTACTTAGTTTAACTATTTTATTAACGGTTCAACTTAACACCTACCGATTGATAATTGATAAACAAATTATTTCGAGTGATAAAATTCAACGTCCTCTTAAAATTATCTTGATGAGCGATGCCCATCTTCGACCATTAAAACGAAGTGGATATCTGCAAAAAGTAGCGAACCGAGTAAAAACAATCCGCCCTGATTTAATTATCTTTACTGGAGATTTTCTATTTTATGATCAAGTTGATAATTACGAAAAAGATTTTGCTCTCTTTAAAAATTTTTCTCAAATCGCTCCTACCTATGCTGTTCTAGGTAACCATGATTATGGTATTGCCACCAGCTCTGGTCACAAAGCTTATTCTGATCAGAGTGAAAAAATAAAACAGTTATTACAACAAGCCGGAATTAAAATCTTAATTGATACCTCAGAAACCATAACTCTACAAGACCAAGAAATTCAAATCGTCGGCTTTGACGAATTTTGGCATCAGACTAAAAATCCAACCCAAGCCGTACAAAATTTAAAAAACTCAGATTTAAAAATTGGCTTAAGTCACAATCCTGACGCTGCCTACTTGCCAGAAAGCCAATTTCTTGATATAATCCTGACAGGCCATACCCATGGCGGACAGTTGCGTTTGCCCTTAATTGGCGCCTTGGCGACAGCGGAAACAAATTTTCCTCGTCAAAATTATGGTCAAACAACAGAAAATAAGCAAATAAAAATTTTAAACACCTCTGGCCTAGGAGAATCTTTTTTACCAATCAGATTATTTAATCCACCAGAAATGATTTTAATCGAAATTCAATAGAGGCTGGGTAGCTCAGTTGGTTAGAGCGAGGGACTCATAAGCCCTAGGTCGCCGGTTCAATTCCGGCCCCAGCTATAAAAAATTCCATCTTTTACAGATGGAATTTTTTATTCTTTAGATAGTTTTTCAAAACCCTCTTCTCCGGGCCATAAATAATTTTTATAAACCCACTCAGCTAAAAGTTTGGCTTCGCTAAAACGATCAAAATGGGTATTAGCCCCCAAAACGACAGTAATAATCTTTTTCTCATGATTATTTTGAGTTTCCATAGTAAAACAATAACCCGCTTCATCGATAAATCCTGTTTTAGCTCCTAAAATTGACTTGATGGGACTATTAGCAAAATCATTAAATAATAAAATATCAGTATTGATAACATTACGTTTTATATTTTTTCCATTAGTCCCAATAACGCTAATTTCGTAATTTTTAGTTGTTACAGCTTCTTTGATTAAGTCTTGTTTTAGGGCGTATTTTAAAATTAAAGCCACTTCCTTAGCTGTTGAATGATTTTCAGAACTCAATCCAGTCGGTTCCACAAAAGTACTGTTCTTAAGACCCAAATCTAAAGCTTTTTGATTCATCTTTTTAACAAAATCAGTTAAATTTAAATTACCAGACCGAGCCAAGGCCACTGTAGCATTATTTGAAGAGCCGACTAAACTGGTAAAAAATAAATCTCTAACACTAATTTTTTCTCCATCAAACAAATAAAGTTTACCTAATTCCCCGTCATCTTTACTAATAATAATTTGTTTATCCCACTGAGGATTATTTTCCAAAAAAACTATAGCTGTCATCAATTTGCTAATACTACCGATAGATCGCGGGGAATTTTCCTCGGCTCCTAATAATATTTTTTCTGTTTCTAAATCCAGCACAGCATAACTTTGAGCACTTAATTTAGAAGAAAAAACCACCCCCTCTTTAATTTTAGGTTGAGGTTTTATTCGATCGATCGATAGAGGCAAGGTTTTTTTATTTTTAGTAGGTAAATTGTTTTCCACCTGCTGCTGTTTTACCATGACTTGAGCCAATTGCGGGGGTTCAGAAAAAATAGCTGGTTGATAAGCCAAAAAACCGCCATAACTCAAGCTTAAAATTATTTTAGCAACAATTATTTTTACTAAAAACGGAATAGAAAACATAAAACTAAGCAGCCAAATTTTCTTCGACAGTTGCCGAGGTATTCTGATTATTATTATCTTGTTGTAAATCGGTTAACAGACGCTCTAATAAATCATGACTATGTAATTTTTCATAATCAGGCAATTCTTTGGTTTCGTTTAAACCCAAAAATCTTAAAAAATCAAAAGTAGTTGTATAAACATTTTGAACCCGTGCTTCGTCCATTTCCTCTTTTACTAAACCTCTTAAAAGCAAATTTCTCAAAATCAAGCTGCAATTTACTCCCCTAATCTGCTCTAACTCTAATTTAGTAATTGGCCCACGATAAGCAATGATAGTCAAAGCTTCCAAAGACGGTCGAGTTAATTCACCAGTCATTTCATCTTTAAGATAATCTTTAATTAAAGAACTGTTTTCTGGATTAGTTGACATTTGAACCTCATTGCCTTCCTGCAAAATTCTAATACCAAATTCCGGCTGATTATATTTTTGTTTAATTTTTTCTACTGCTTCTTTAACTTCTTCAACTTCGCCCTTAAGTAACTCAGCAATTTTTTTAAAACTAAGCGGTTTGGCTGCTATAAACAATAATGATTCTGTTTTTGATTCTAGGCTCATATTTTTTCGATATAAATTTCTTCAAAATTATTGGATTGAGAAATTACCACGTGTTGTTGTTTGGTTAATTCCAAAATCGCCAAAAAAGAAACAATGACTTCTGTTTTATTTTTAGCTAAGCTCAAAACCTGTTTGAACTCTATTTTCTTTAAATTAGCCAATAAGGTGTAAATATGATCAATTTTTTCTCTAATAGTGACGACTTTTTCGACAACTCCCTTGGGTAGTTCCACAATGGGACGCAATCTTTCCAAAACTTCTACAAACATTCTTTTCATTTTATCTGCGGTCAAATTTTTAGGCGGATAAAAACCTTCCTCTTGAATTTTACCTAAGCTTTCTTTGAAATATGAAAATTTCTTTAATTTAATCAAACCATCAATCTTTTTAGCTGCTTCCACAAACTCTTTATACATTCTTAATTGATCCTCTAAACTTATACCCTCTTCTGGTTCAATCGAGGGTTCTGGTAAAATCGCCTTGGATTTTATATACAATAATTTAGTTGCCACAACCAAAAAATCCGCCATTTCTTCATCGGGAATATTGCTGCTTTGATGTAAATACTCAACAAAAGATTCGGTCACCTTAGCTAGGGCAACCTGAGTAATATCCATCTTTTCCTGCTCTACTAATTTTAAAAGTAAAGCTAAAGGACCTTCAAATTGTTCCAATTTTAATTGGTAGGACATCTCTTTAATTATTCTTTTTGTTTATATTCTGGTGGCGATAACTGCAAATCAATTCTATTCAAATCACGAGGAAATAAAGTCGCACGCTTAGTATTTTCGATTCCTAATAATTTGGCCGTTAATCTTTCTAAACCAATCGCCAACCCCCCTTCTGGGGGCATACCGTATTTAAAAGCTTGTAAATAAAATTCAAAATTATCTAACTGATATCCCCATTTTTTAATATTCTCTACTAATTGATTGTAATCATTGATACGCTGTCCGCCAGTAGTAATTTCCACTCCTCTAAACAATAAATCAAAGCTTTTTGTTAATTCTGGCTCTTGTTCATCGGGATAAGTGTAAACCGGCCGCTTACTAGTGGGATAGTGAGTTACGAAGACAAAATCTGACTGCCAATTTTTCTTAGCATATTCACAAATCCACTGTTCTTCATTGGGTTCTAAATCTGGTTCAGCAGTATGATCAACACCAGTTTCTTTTTTAACCAATTCTAAAACTTCTTTTAATTTTAAAACTGGAAATTTTTCAGGAATAAGTAAGGGTTGAAAATCCCACAATTTTAATTCGGCGGCTACTGTTTTAGCTAAATGTGCATTAAGATATTTAAAGTATTCTATTTCTAAATTAATAATATCCAGGTGGTCATTAATAAATCCCATTTCTAAATCTAGACTAGTATATTCATTTAAATGGCGGGTTGTGGCATGTTTTTCAGCACGATAAACATTGCCAATAGTAAAAACTCTTTCAAAAACACCCACCATAATTTGTTTATAAAACTGCGGACTTTGAGCTAAATAAGCTTTGTGACCAAAATATTCTAAAGCAAAAACATTAGCCCCGCCTTCAGCTGATTCCCCCACTAATTTAGGACAAGGAAATTCCGTAAACTTTTTACTCAACAAAAAATTTCTAAAAGCATTAACAATTTCTGCTTGAATTTTAAACAAAGCGCGATTTTTTTCTGCTCGCAAAGTTAAAGGTTGCAAGTCTAAATAGACATCCAAGCCCATTTTTTCATCAGCCGGGTCCAAGGGCAAGGGTTCGGCTTCTGACAAAATTTTAAATTCTTTAGCCACAATTTCCACTTTTCCGGTAGGAGAATCTGGATTTATATTTTTAGCACCGCGTTCATTCACTAAACCCTTAAGACTGACAGTAAATTCATTTCTGACAGTTTTAGCTTTTTCATAATCCTCCGCCGACAAATCAAAAGGGGTACAAATAATTTGAGCTGTGGTTGATAAATCACGAATATCCAAAAAAATCATTTTGCCCAAATTACGACGGTTTTGAACAAAGCCGGCGATTTCCACTTCTTGGCCAATTTTTTGGCTAATTTCAGATAAAAAAATCCTCATATAAATAATCTTAATTGTTCTCTAATTTTAACAGGTTTAAAGCGGCTTGACAAGAAAGCTATTTTATAAATTTAGCTGATGTACCTTAACAAAAAGGATAAAGAATGAAAGGTTTTGAAGCGAGAAACAATCTTATACAATGGATTGTTACTAATGTACCTTTGGGCGCAGATTTTTCTTCTTCGGATATTGACTACTCCTCTTTGGGTTATTCCGGAAGAAATTCGTTGTTAAATGCCCTAGTCGGGTTGGCGACACATGGAATGATTATTAAGAAAACAAAGGGGGTTTATCAGTTCATTGCCAACAAAGAAAATGAGCTGAGAAAAGACATGCCCCAAGTGGCTTTAAAAAGATTCATTGTTGCAAATGTTGATAAGGATAACCACATCACTTCCAAACAAATATTCACTGGGTCTGAAAATTTTTTCGGTTTCTCTGGGATAGTTTCCTTAAGAGACGCCAAAAAAAGATTGATCGCTTCTGGGTTTTTGAAAAAAGTTGGTCGTAGTGTTTATCAGCTTGTCGAACACGCTGAATCTTCCCCCCCAGCCTCAAAAGAACCGCGGGAGAAAAACCCAAATGACGCAACCGCTGAGTTTTTATTTCTCAGCCCGACAGAAAACACCATGTTTGACATCAGCTTTGTCTGTAAAATCATTCAATGTGATAATCAGGCAAGGTTTACGTCAGATTCGTTAGTAGAGGAAATTTCCGCAAATAGCGAAGAGACTGAGGAAGTTTGCGAGAAATTCCTACGAAAGCTAATCCAAGCTGGGATTTTAACCCACCACGGAAATGGTACGAGGGGAAAAATTTTTATAGTCGATACAAATCGACTTGATTATTACATGGATCATATCAAAGTCATCCCTGTTGGTCTTGAGGAAAAAATGGCTGAGTTGCTAAAGCAACAAAAACAGCTAAAGACCGAACTAGAAAAAGCCCAACAGGCTGTGATTGATCTTAGCCGACGTTTGGAAGTTAGCCAAAAGATTTTTTCCGCTCTAGAAAATGTCGCCGCATTAGACGACACAACTAGGGCGGATTTACTTAGTCTACTCAACAAGTAACAAACACCCGCCTCCGGTTTAACAACCTGAAGGCGGGTTTTTTTAAAACTTAAGGTTTCAATCTAGTAACTAAACGGGGGAAAGGAATACATTCTCTAATATGTTCTACGCCGGTTATCCAGCGCACAGCTCTTTCTAACCCTATACCAAAACCGGAATGTGGTACACTGCCATATTTTCTAAGATCCAAATACCATTGATAATCTTCTAAATTCAAACCCTCAGCTTTAATTCGTTGTAATAATAGTTCTGGATTATCTTCTCTCTGACTTCCACCAATTAATTCTCCCGCTCCTTCTGTAGCAATTAAATCATCATTAAGAACTAAATCGGGATTTTCTGGATTACGTTTCATATAAAATGGTTTGATGCTTTTAGGCCATTTTTCAATAAAAACGGGAACAGCGGAATCTTTAGTCAATAAACCTTCATCGTCATTGCCCAAATCCTCTCCATATTGAATATCTGAACCCATTTCCTGCAATTTCTTAATTGCTTCATCATAAGTCAACTTTAAAAAAGGCGCGTCGACTTGTTCTAATTTTTTTATATCCCTTTCTAAAATAACTAATTCCTTTTGACAATTAGCTAAACAATATCTAACAATATAACGGACTAATCCTTCTTGTAAACTCAAGTTATCTTCGTGCTCCATAAAAGCAGCCTCGGCATCCATCATCCAAAATTCTGTTAAATGACGTTTAGTTTTACTTTTTTCCGCGCGAAAAACTGGACCAAAATCATAGCAACGACCAACCGAAGAAATGGCCGCTTCACTATATAATTGACCCGATTGAGATAAATAAGCAGTGCCTAAATCAAAATAAGGCACAGGAAATAAGGTGGTGGTACCCTCACAAGCATTGGGAGTAAAAACCGGAGAATCAACTTTAATAAAATTTTCCTGATGTAAATATTCATTGATTGCAGTAATAATCGCATCACGCACACGCAAAATTGCCCACTGTTTTGGTGAACGCAACCACAAATGGCGCCATTCCATCAAAAAATCAGGACCATGTTCTTTTTTCCCAATAGGATATTCTTCGGCTATATGGATTAAATCCAAACCAGTCGCTTGTAATTCATATTCCCCTTTTCTCTTGGGGTGTTCAGTTACTTGTCCAATTAATTTAAGAGAAGTTTCCAATGTAATTTGTTCGCATTTTGACCAAACTTCTGAAGAAACTGTTTGTTTATTGACAATAGCTTGGATAAAACCCGAGCCATCGCGAATTTGTAAAAAATATAAACTACCAGAAGAACGTAAATTATAAACCCAGCCATTTATTTCCACCTCTTGTCCAACTGCTTGATTAAAATCTTTAATTAACATAAATTTTTATTTTAAAATGTGATAAGAATAAAATTGATAAAATAAATTTCCTAAATCCAGGGCTTCCTTTTCGGTTAATTTAATCCAAGCTTTTTTTAGTCCACTATTAGTAACTAAATGTTTTAAAATTTTTATCTTTTTTAAATCAATTTTTAAACTAGGCAACAAACATTTTTGGCATAATAAACCACCTTTACTGACAGAAAATTTTATCCCCTGTTTTTCCACTTCTCCCCCGCAATTAGCACAGTGATCCAAAATTGGACTAAACCCCGAAAGAATTATTAATTGCCAATTAAACAAGGGGGAAATTTTTTTAGCCTCGGTTCGGGCAAGCAATAATAAATAATTTTTAAATAATTGATAAATTCTTGGTTCAGCCTGTTTTTCTGGCAAAATTTTATCTAAGAAATCAGCACTGGTTTGGGCCGCCCAACCGGCTTCCCAATCAATAATTTTTTTTTGATTTAAAAAACTTTTTTGACAAACTGCTTGGCCTATTTTATCTGTTACTTTTCCCTCGGCTAACATTATTTTAACCTCATTGAACGGCTCTAAATGCCCAGAAAGTTTACTTTGAAATTTGCGGGCCCCAGTAGCAATCAAACGCATTTTACCGTAAAATGGGCTAAAAAAAATAATTTCCAAATCATTTTCTCGCCAATTTCTTTTTTTTAAAACAATTCCTACAAAATTATGGGTCATAAATTATAATTCCTATTCCTTCTGTCTTTGCAAAAAATCTTCTAAAATAATCATGGCCGCACCCACATCTCGACTACCTTGTTTTCCGGACAAAGTATCAGCTAATTTACTTGTTAAACGCTCATCTATTTTAGCTACTGGAATACTTACTTTTTTTGCTAAAATATCAATAAATTTTTTAGTTTCCTGAGTTTTTTCAGTTTCTTGACCACCCAAACCAACTGGCCAACCAACAACTATTAAATTAATTTTTTCTTGCTGAATTATTTTTTCAATTTCTAAAATCACTAAATCAATCCCCTGATTTTTAAGTTCTTTAAAAGGCAAAGGAATGACTGTCGCCTCATCGGCTAAAGCTAAACCTATTCTTCTAGCTCCATAATCAATACCTAAAATCATACTTAAGTTACTATTTCACAACCATTTTTAGTCACGACTACAGTATGTTCAAAGTGGGCTGAAAAAGATTGATCAGCTGTTTTAATTGCAAAGCCATCATCGCCATCAATAACTCTCCAGGTACCCAAATTAACCATTGGCTCAATAGCCAAAACCATACCTTCTTTAATTTCAATTCTATTAGAAGCTGGCTCATAATAATTAGGAATAGCTGGGGCTTCATGAACAGCATAACCCACCCCATGACCAACTAAATCACGAACAATCCCATAATTATATTTAGAAACATATTTTTCTATCACCCGACCAATATCACTAATTCTATGACCGGGCTTAACTTGCTTAATACCCAAATATAAAGATTTTTTAGTTACTTCTAAAAGTTTAGTCACCTCTTTAGAAATTTTGCCCACCGGAACAGTAGTGGCGGTATCAGTAAAAAAACCGTTCTTCGCTGGATATTCAATACCAATATCTAAACTAATAATTGATCCCTCTTCTAATTTTCTAGCTGGTAAAGCCGGTGCGTGGACAACTTCATTATTAATAGAAGTGCATAAAATTGTCGGATAGGCTGGTCCACCACCACCTCGATAACCCTTAAAAGCTGGTTTGGCTCCATATTGTCTTATCAACTCTTCAGCTTTTAGTTCCAAATCGGCTGTGGTTATACCCGGTTTAACCATGGTAGCTAATTCTTGTAAAATTAAGCCTAAAATTTTACCACCTTCTTTAATTTTGGCAATCGCTTCCGGAGTTTTAATTGTGATAATTTCATCTTTCATATTTTCTTATTTTAGCCTAATTTTAAACTTATGACAAGGACAGAAAAATTTAAAAGTCCCCGGGCAAGGGGGACTTTTTTATTTAACTACTTCTTCAACTACCTCTTGAAAAACCTGTTCTATACTGCCATTACCATCCACTTCTTTAACAAAATTCTGATCAATTTTTTTAAATTCTTCAACAACCGGAGCTAAAGCCTTTTCTCCCTGATCTAAAATTCTTTTCTTAAAAATTTCTTGATTCTTATCATCAAACCTCTTTTTTAATAATCCCGAACATTTAGGACAAATAGTCCAATCTTTTGTCTCCTCGGTATAAGGAATATTAAATCCGCAAACAGAGCAAACGCGTCGATAGCTTAAACGTATCCAGGATTCTTCCTCGCTAAGCCTTAACCAAAATACTAGTAAATCATTCAAAAAGTTTTTTTCGGTAAAAAATTTTAAAAATTCTGAAGCTTGAGAGGCACGACGAATAGCTCCGTCCAAAACGACACCTCGGCCTTGTTTTAGATATTCGGTAATTGCTTCAAAAACTAATTTGTAAATTAACCAGTCAGCCACCATCTCTCCCTTATCTATTTTTTCCGCTTCGATTATTTCTTCGGTAGAATATTTTTCTTTGTGCTCTAGTAATTTACGCAACAATTCACCAGTAGAAATATGGTGGTAATTAAATTTTTCAGCTAACAATTCGGCTTGAGTACCCTTTCCAGACCCGGGAGGACCCAAAAAAATGATTATTTTTTTCATGTAACATAGATTAAAGAGCCCTTGAGCTCTTTGAACAAAAAAATTATATCACCAACAAAAAAGTTTAGCAAGAGCAAAAGACCAAAACAAAATTAGTCATCATAAAACCCCCGCAACAACGGGGGTTTTATGATATAAAAAACTAATAGTGTTCGTACTCTCTCATGGTCATTTGCGACTCGACCTGTTTAACAATTTCAATTACCACCGAAACAACGATCAATAAAGAAGTTCCACCAATAACCATAGATTGATTGCCAGTTACCCCCTTAACTACCAAAGGCAAAATAGCAATAGTACCTAAAAATAACGAACTGGCCAACAAAATTCTATTCATTATGTATTGTAAATACCCAGAAGTTAATTTGCCAGGTCTAACACCAGGAATAAAACCGCCCTGTTTCTGTAAATTTTCAGCAATTTTTTGAGGATGAAAAATAACTGCAGTATAAAAGTAGGTAAATCCAACTACCAAGACAAAGTATAAAACGGCGTAAAAAATTGAATTATTAAACAACTGTATTGTTCCTTGGGCTAAATGGGCCAACCAAGCAGTTTTAACCTTTAAAAAGAATTGAGCTACCATTGGAGGAAAGAGGATAATAGAAATAGCAAAAATAATTGGAATAACGCCAGCCATATTCACTCTTAAAGGTAAGTGGGTGTTAGAACCGCCATAAGTTTTGTTACCTCTAACTTGTTTAGCGTAAACAACAGGAATGTTTCTTTGAGCCTCGGTTACAAAAACCACACCTACTACTGTAATAATAGCAATAATAGCATACAAAATCACTTGAAATAATTGGTCCCTATCAAAAGTTAAAAACATCTGCTGCATTTTAGAAGGCAAAGAAGAGATAATACCAGCAAAAATCAAAATTGAAATACCATTACCAATGCCTTTTTCCGAGATAAGTTCTCCTAGCCACATTAAAAAAACAGTTCCAGCAGTAATAGTTATCATGGTAGTCATCAACTGAAAAACCGACAAATCAGAAATTATGCCACGACCGGATTGTCTCAAAAGCATAATCATACCATAAGACTGTAAAAAGGCTAAAGGCACGCTTAACCAACGAGTGTATTGGTTGATACGTTTTTGACCAGCTTCCCCTTCTTTAGACATTTCTTCTAAGCTAGGAATAATCATGGCTAACAATTGAAAAATAATGGAAGCGGTAATATAAGGACCAACACCAAGCATTACTACAGAAAAATTTTCCATAGTACCACCAGAAAAAACATTCATTAAACCCAATAATTGATTGGATTCAAAAAATCTTCTTAAGGCAATAACATTAACTCCGGGAATGGGAATAAAAGTTACTAATCTAAAAATAACTAACATGACCAGAACAAAAATAATTTTATTGCGCAGGTCTTTTGTCTTCCAAATTTGAGAAATTTTTTCTAGCATATTAAGAGTTTTAAATTATGCCCCGAATCTAGCGGGGCATAAATAAACTAAATCACTTTACCACCAACAGCCTCAATTTTTTGCTTAGCTAACTTAGAAACTTGACACCCAGAAATTTCCAATTTTTTCTTTAAATCACCGCCATTTAAAATTTTAATTGGACCAATTTTTTTAATCAATTTTTTTTCTAATAAGGTCTGCGGATTTATCTTTTCACCATCCTTAAAAATTGCTTGAATCTTATCTAAATTAATGGCTTCAGGACGTAATTTAAAACTTTTGAAACCTCTTAACTTAGGAGCACTGAGAAGTAAACTTCTCCAACCTTTCTGTTTTAAGCGATTTCTTCCACCAGTTCTAGCTCTTTGGCCTTTAGTACCACGCGCAGCAGTAGTACCTTTTCCAGAAGCATTGCCGCGACCAACTCTCTTGCTTTTTTTTCTAGCACCACTATTAGGTTTTAATTTATGTATAATTGTAGACATAGTTTACTTTTTGCTTTTTTCGGTGCGTGGTTTCAAACTAGCTAAAGCTTTAATAGTTGCCCGCGCATTATTTACTTTATTATTAGCTCCCAACATTTTTCCTACCACATCAGGAACACCACCTAATTCCAAAACTACTCTCATAGCACCGCCAGCAATAATACCCGAACCGGCTGGGGCTGGTTTTAACAACACTTTAGCTGCTTTTTCTTTAGCTTCAACCCAATGAGGAATAGTGGTCTTGGCAAAAATTATTTTAAACAAACTCTTCTTAGCTAAACGAGTAGCTTTACTAACGGCTAATGCCACATCAGCACCCTTGGCAATACCAAAACCTAATCTTCCTTTGCGATCACCAAGAACTACGGCAGCCCGAAAACGCATTCTTTTACCACCCTTAGTAACCCTAGTTACTCTAGCTAAGTCTAAAATGACGCTATCAAACTCTTTTTCTTCAAAAGATTTGTCTGTTTTTTCGCGTCTGTCGCCTTTACGGCCTTTAAATTGTTTTTTGTTTTCTTCCATAAGATTATATTAAAACTGTAATCCACCAACCCTAGCCCCTTCGGCTACGGCTTTTACTCTACCATGAAAAGCAAAACCACCGCGATCAAAACAAATAGTGGTAATTTTTTTCTCTAAAGCTTTTTTAGCTAATTCCAAGCCAGCTTCATAAGCCTCGGCTGTTTTGCTTTTAAAAGGATTATCTTTGCTAATTTTAACCTTACGACTAGTGGCGGCGACTAAAGTCTTTTTAGCTTCATCATCAATCAGTTGCAAAGTAACATACTTTAAACTTTTTCTGACTGACAAACGAGGCTTGGCGGCAGTGCCAAAAATTTTAGCCCTAACTCTTCTATGTCGTCTTGCTAATTTTTCTAATTTTTCTTTCGTGCTATTCATAGATATTTATCT
>Ga0116178_10000690_pt1 | contig 29852 bp, 26 predicted proteins | sample AD_STIC12_MetaG_FD_89880 | JGI IMG/M metagenome (GOLD analysis project Ga0116178, IMG submission 89880) | Active sludge microbial communities of municipal wastewater-treating anaerobic digesters from USA - AD_STIC12_MetaG | ecosystem: Engineered > Bioreactor > Anaerobic > Digestate | place: USA...
TGATGGGCTTTGAGGACGCACCCTACAGCTTCAGCCTGATCATGGAATACGGCAGACTGGCGCATACGCACTGGAACAGCCAGCCGCTGGGCAATTACGACCAGGATTTGAACGTAGGTGTGCTTTCACCCGAATCGACAGAGGCTTCGCTTTACGTTCTGAAGATGTACGGTTACAAAGGGTATTTCGGGCCGGATATCAATCCGGAACGCATGCCGGTTCAGCAAGCGTTGAAGAACTGTTTTGATGCGCTCAGAGCGGCAAATGAGCGGATCAACAATCTGGACCACGAGAAGATCATTATGGCAACGTCACATCCCGAAAAAAACCGCGGTTGGCTCGAAGCGTATCTCATCCGCGAACGCGCGCCGAAGGGCATATCGCTGCCACCGCTCCCACCATTTGAAAAATGACCTCGTGATTGGTGCCGGTCGGGGCGAAAAACCCCGACCGGCGCCTTTCGGCACAATCCATGCCTTCGTTGCGAATCCGTGGCCTTATCCGAGCCGTGCGTTACGTCGAAACACGTATGCGTCGCAGGCTTACTCGGAAAGATGCCGACAGACTGGCATACTATGTTCGATCGGTAGTCGCGGAGGTACGGGCAATATGCCGGAACTACGGTACCCGTCCAGAGGCGTTGCCGCGACCTTCGAGGGAAGCGTTTGCGTTTCTGAGCAGCATGGACACGACGCACCTCGAACGCGTCAAATCTCGCCGAGTGGCCGCCAGCGCACCTGTCCGGATTCCCTCCGCAGTCCGTCTGACAGGAGGGGTGTTGACCGATTTGGGCTCCGGCGCAGAAGAAGAGCCCAGCGATCGTTTTGTGGAACGCAGTTATGCCCGCGTTCTTGCTGCTGCAGCGGAAATAGAGGCCTTGTGCCGCGCGCGAGAAGTTGATCCGCGGGATATGGCCATACGGTCCCGCCGTGGGTACGGTCTTCTCCGTTACCTGTCGAACATCCAGACGACGCGCGCATACGTGACGACTGTGGCGAATCTGAAGCGCATCTGCGGAGAGCTGAAACGACGTGAAGGGGCTGACTCATCCACCCCGGTGGTGACGCTGGATGACCACAGCCACATCTACCGGTGCGGGCGCGGGAGAGATGCGTCCCTGGTGCTGCATCTCAGCCCGGCATTCATCGGCGCCCCCGAGGAAGTCCTGGAATCCGTGGCGCGCCTCGCATTCGGGATCGGAGCCGCTTCGGACAAGAAGGCGGTACATACGTTCATTCACGGTCCCGGGGCGCTGGCAATCATTCAGGAAATTGCGGAGTTCACGTCCGGGCCGTTCGAAACACGTGGAGCAGTGTACGACCTTCAGGAAGTGTGCGAGCGTGTGCGCAACCGCTACTTCGATGACCCGCCTGACCCGCCTTCCTCACTGGCGTGGACGGACTCCCTGACATACAGAATGTTCGGGCTTTACAGCTCCGTTCGCGATAGAATTACGATCAGCCGGTCACTGGACAGTCCGAAGGTCCCCGGGTACGTGATTGATTACGTGATGTTCCACGAACTTCTTCATAAGAAACACGGTATCGGGTGGGCCGCAAAACAACGCACGATGCACACCAGTCGCTTCCGGCGAGACGAGCAGGCGTTTCCCCGTTTCCAAGCCGCGCAAGAGTTTCTCAACAGGCTCTCCTCTCAGATGCGCCGACGGCTTACCTGAAATGATCCACCCTGTCCTCACCGGGCCGTTGCCGCGAAAAGACCACATTCTGGCAGGGCAACTGCAGTGTTGACATCGCCGCGCGAATGGTTTCGCTATGCGCCGACCTTGCCGGGCGAGCAACTGTCACGCGACGAACGGCACCGCGGCATGCGCAAGGTTATCGTAGCGTGGTGCGTCGGGGTTGTGTTCTTTGATGCTGTTGCAGGGGCACCCACGGTGGGAATGTTCCGTTCTCTGGGGGCCTCTCCGCTGTGGATTGGCTTGCTGGCGGCGATTGCTCCCGTCGCAACTCTCGCGCAACCTGTCGCCTCATACATTGTCGCGCGAACGGGTTCCCGAAAACGGCTTTTCCTGTGGAGTGCGTATCCCGGACGCGTCATCTGGTTGCCGATTGTCCTGTGCGGGTATTTCCTGCCCCGCGGGGATCTCTCGATCGCGTTTCTTATCGTTCTCGTGTTTTTCAGCAAGTTGAGCGATTCAATCTCCGGGCCGGCATGGATGGCATGGATCTCCGATCTGGTGCAGGAGAATGAACGGGGACGGTTCTGGGGCCGGCGCCAGATGTGGGCAAGCCTCTGCAGCGTAACCGGTTCGCTGTGTCTCGGGTATTACCTTGGAACGCAGCCTCCATACCCCAAATTCATTGTGTTTTTTGGCATTGTCGCGTTCCTTGGCTGGTTGGACGTGTTTATCCATCGCGCGGTGCCGGGCGTGCGACTGGACGTACCTTCCACACGGCCGGATTTCCGCGAACTAGTGATGGTGCCGCTGAGGGAGCGCTCGTACCGTTCGCTGGTACTTTTCTATGGTCTCTTCTCCTTTTCGGTAGCCGTCGGAGGTGCGTTGTTCCCCCTTCTTTTGATCGAGGAGTTCGGGTTCTCGTATTTCAGGATTTCCTTTTTTTTCGGGATTCAAGCCGGATTCATGATCGCGAGTTCCCACCTCTGGGGCCGTTTTATGGACAACGTCCGGGAAGGGCCTCGCGTGGTTTTTCTCATGTGTTCGGGAATCATCGCCCTGCTGGCGCCGCCCTGGACAATGATTCCGGTCGGTCAGAACCTTCTCGCGGGCCTCAACTTCGCCTTTGGCGGGATCGGGTGGGGAGGGTACCAGATCGCTTTCACCGGGCTTGTGATTATGATGTCCCCCCGCGAATCGCGGGCGATGTACTTCGCGCTTGCGGCCGTCGCCGCCGGCATCGGTAACGCAGTGGGCGCAGTTTGCGCGGGGTTGATCGCCGAGCAACTCGCAGGATTTTCCTTTTTCTGGGGCCCTTTGAAACTGACCCAGTATCGAACCCTGTATCTGATTTCCGGCATCTCGCGCATGTCCTGCCTGCTCCTGCTGCCTCTTATCCGCCAACCGGAGTCGGCACCGGTCGGGACATACTTCCGACGGGTCATGAGTCTTAATCCAATGGAACCCGGAACGTACACGTATCTCTGGAAGAAATTCGGAAAACCGAATGGAAACGAGCAACGAGGAGAGGCCGAAAACTGATGCCCGCGTGCCCAGAACGGAGCTTTATCAATCTCCGCGTCGCCAGGGGCTGCCGTCCACGGTTCTGCGTGCCTTGCTCCGGAACGCCCTTCTCCGGAACAAATCGTTTGTGGAACACTGTTATTGCTGAACGAGACTCGCGCCAGACCTGCATTGCCCGGAGGTGATCCTGATGGAACCGGAGCACCCAGACTTTGTCGCCGAAGCCCTTTGCCTCGGGGCCACGAAGGCCGCCATGTTGCCTCTGGAAGGGGTGCGTTTCTATCCGGAGCTGCGGACCCTCTGCGAACGGAATGCCTGCGGGTCCTACGGCAAGAGCTGGGGCTGCCCTCCCCACGTAGGGGAGATAGAGGAACTTGCGGCGCGGGTGCGGTCGTTCGCCTCTGGACTGCTGTTCCAGTGCATCACCGAGATTGAAGACTCCTACGACATTGAAGGGATGGGGCGCGGCGCTGCACACCACAAGCGCGTCGTGCGCGAGCTGGCTGAGGTGTTCCGCACACGGTACGGGTCGCCGGACGTTCTTGTTCTCGGCACGGGGCCGTGTGACGTGTGCGAGGAGTGCACGATTTCCACGGGCCAGCCCTGCCGGTATCCGGATCAGCTGATCTCTTCCGCGGAAGCGTACGGAATGAACGTGAAGGAACTCGTAGAGAGATGTGGTTTCTCGTACATCAACGGGAAAAATACTGTTTCATACGTCGGAGTCATTCTTTTCAAACGCTGAGTCCGATTGATCTCCTTCATCTCGGTCAGGCTTCCCTGCGGCGTTGCGCGGAAACCTGGCACGCACATATTCCACCAACCCGCGCATATCCTTCAGAATCGTTGCAACTCCATGAGGGCACACAAGATTCGCTTCCGCAAGTGCGGTCCCGCCGATGACGTACTTGTTCCCCACCGCCAGAGAGGCGAGGGACAGTCGCTCGCAGTCCGTGCGGAAGGCGACCGGGTCATAGATGACTGTCGCTGAGACGCAGACAAGGTCGGGACGCAGCCGTTCGACGCAATTCACGAACGAATCTGAGGGCGTGGCTGCCCCGAGCACCGTCACGTCCCACCCCTCGAACCGAAGAGCAAGGGCAACGCATGAACAGGCGAGTTCGTGAAGGTCCGGGGCGAAGGTGCCGCACAACGCGCGGTGCGCGGATTTTCCAGACCTCTCCTGAATGTGCGGCAGCCTTCCCAGTGCCGCGGCGATAGCGTGAGTGGCAAGGTGCTCGTCTGCAACCGTGACGCGATTCTGTGCCCACTGTTTGCCGACATATTCCATGGTCGGCGCAATGACGTGATCGCAGAGTTCCGCCGGGTGCCAGCCACTTACCAGAACCGCCCAGAAAAGCTCCTCGAGCCTGGTGCCATCGCCCTGTAACGCGTAACGCTGAACGATCTCCCTGAGCGCGCTCCAATTTCCGTTGAGAATCGGAGCTTCGGCGCCTGCACCGGTGGCTTCATCTCCGAGCCCCTCCACCATCGGGCGCAACGTTGCGAGCTCAAGTTCGTGGGAGCGTGCGAACTCCACCACATCACGCAACCGGAAGCGCCGATGCCCGCCGTTCGTTCTCACGCACGGCAAATCACCGCTGTCGGCCCATCTTTTCACCGTCGACACGTTGATGCCGAACAGTTCTGCCACCTCGTGAGTGGAAAAGTTTCGTTCGAGTTCCACGGCCTGCCTCCATGAGCGTTTTGAGCGTATTTAGCAAAAGTGAGACTCTGCCACAACCCCCGGATTGGCTGCCGCGATCCGTGTCTTTTCCGCTTGGCGTGTATGATATTTCAAGCCTTAAGTGCTTTCTTATATGTAAGTTATAATTTTAACAACAAAAATATTAAAAAAGTGGTTGACACGGGTGCACAGACACTGTATACTTTAATCGTGCAAACCGTTCAACACCTATGGGCAACGGAGCAACTGCCAGGAAGCGAGGAACACGATGCAGAATTCCGACCGAGAAACCAGGCGCCGCGAATTTGAAGAGATCGCCCTGCCTCTCGAGGCTTCCCTTTCCCGCATGGCCCTTGCCATGACGCGAAATCCGGTTGAGGCAGCGGATCTCGTACAAGAAACGTTTTACAAAGCCTGGCGGTTCTTTCCCGCGTTTCGGCAGGGCTCCGATTGCAAAGCGTGGCTGACAGCGATACTCAGAAACGCCTACATAAACAGGTATCGAAGGATACAAAGACGCCCGCCACAGGTGGAGTTTGACGAGTGGCAGGAGATGGACCCGAGCTTCCGGGACGACATTTCTTCCTTCCCGGCTCCTGACAACGACGTGGCGCTGGGTGATGCGCTGAGTGACGAAGTTCTCGATGCGCTGGACCAACTCCCACGGCATTTCCGCGATGTTGTCGTGTTGTCCGATGTTGAGGGGCTGTCTTATCAGGAAGTCGCCGACTTCGTGGGATGCCCGATCGGCACGGTGCGATCCCGACTTTTCCGTGCCCGGGCGATGTTGCGTGGACTGCTGGGTGATTACGCCGCGCAAAACGGGGTGGGCAGGTCCTCAGACACGGTTGAAGACCTCATTGCCGAACTTGATGAGGCATCGGCGGTTGAGGCCACTCTCGCGGAATAAGCAAGGGATCATTCACAAACGAAATAACGGGGAACAGCACCGGTGCTGTTCCCCGTTTTTCTCTTCTCAAACACAACGTGTACAATCCTGCGCCGCGACACCTCATTATTTCTTCAGGTCAGATCGACCACCGAGTGAGTCTGCCAGGATTTTATGGCCGCTTCGATGATTTCCTGCACTGCCAGCCCGTCGGCTCCTGACCCATCGACCTCTTCAGGCTTCACCCCGGCCGTCAGCTGTTCCAGCCAGCGGTGGATACGCGACTGGAAAGTATTTCCGAAGCTCTGCATTCCGCCAACGTGGTAGTACACCTCCTTCTCTATTGAACGCCGCGGATAGAAGGTCAGGATTTCGCACGCATCCTCGAGGACAAACCGCGCCTCCGATCCTACCACTTCCGCACGTTCAAGACCGTAGGTTCCCCCTGCGTCGTAGCTTCCCGTCAGATGACCGACGACGTTGTTTTCGAACAACAGATTGACCTGCGTGTTCGACCAGATGGTGCGGCCCTTGCCCTTCATCATGAACGCCTGCACGCTTTTCACGGGCCCGCAGAAATAGCGCATCACGTCAAACGAATGGGGATGAAGCGCGCGCAGATGGAACCATTCCGCGCTCTCGTTCGGGTTGTTGATCCACATGGTCATGTTCATGATGTGCAACTGCCCGAGGCGGCCGGAAGTTATCCATTCCTTGGCCTTGATAGCGGCGGGGGTGAATCGATGGTTGAGATTGATGGCGTAGGGAATATTCTTCTCTTTTGCCAGCGCAACCTGCATGCGTGCCTTCTCGATCTCGTTCGAGATCGGCTTCTCGCCGAGGACCGGAATGCCTGCCCCGAGCAACTCCATTGTAGGCACGTGATGGTCGCCACCGTTTTCTTTGCCTGCGGTGCACATACTGCACGCATCGAGCTTGATCCCGCTGTCGAGCATTTCCTTGACACTGTAGAACGCGCGGGCGTTGTAATCCTTCGCGGCTTTGTCCGCGCGTTCCTTGATGATGTCGCACACGGCAACGATTTCCGCCAGCGGGTCGTCCATGTAGACGCGCGCGTGGGTGTTGCCGATACCGCCCATGCCGACGATACCGATTTTGAGTGCCATGACAGTTTCCTTTGTGAGAGAAGAGTTGTGAAAGCCAGACGCAAGACTCGTTCCCGGAGCGCCGTCACACCGAAGTCAACCACCCGTGGCGGTCCGCTACTGTGCCATCGAGAATCCCGAACAGCGCATCCTGGATTTCCCTCGTAACGGGCCCTCTTTTCCCTGACCCGATTGGGACTTTGTCGATAGTTGCGATGGGTGTTATCTCCGCCGCAGTTCCCGTGAAAAACACTTCATCCGCGATGTAAAGCGCCTCACGCGGGATCTGCTCCTCGCGCACGGTGTAGTTCAACTCCCTCGCGAGGGTAATGACCGAATTGCGAGTTATTCCGGGCAGGAGGGAGGAACTGGTGGGAGGCGTAAAGAGGGTGCCGTCCCGCACGACGAAAATGTTCTCACCGGATCCTTCCGCAACATACCCGCTCGTATCCAGAACGATTCCTTCGTCATACCCGTTGGCCATCGCTTCGAGTTTGACCAGCTGGCTGTTCAGGTAATTTCCACTCGCTTTTGCGAGGCTCGGAAACGTGTTCGCCGCCGGCCGATTCCACGATGCGACACAGACGTTGACGCCCTGCTCCAACGCCTCGGGACCAAGGTACTTCCCCCATTCCCACACGGCGATGACGACATTCACCGGGCAGTTGAGGGGGCTGACGCCAAGTTGCCCGTACCCCCGGAAAACAAGCGGCCGAATGTAGCAGGCATCCAGTCCGTTCCGGCGAATCGTTTCCAAGATCGCTGCTTCGATCTCTTCCTGCGTAAACGGGACTGGCATCCGGTAAATCTTCGCGGAGTCGAACATGCGGCGTACGTGTTCACGCATCCGGAAGACGGCGGGGCCGTTTTTCGTTGCGTAACAACGGATGCCTTCGAAAACCCCCGAGCCATAGTGGGCAACGTGTGAAAGAACATGGATTTTTGCTTCTTCCCACGGAACAAATGCACCGTCAAACCAGATCGGCCCCGAACCCGGAAATGCCATCGTCAGTTATCTTCAGGGATCAAACCTTCCCTTGGACGCCTTTCCCCGCCCGCAACCTTGCTCAAAACGACGCAGCCGTCGAGAAAGCTCGACATAACAGGCGCGTACACGAGGTAAAAAGTACGGTTACCCGATAGAGGGGTCAACCGGCGTTCCCGAAACAAAGGCCCGCCAGAAACGCCGGTCTGCAGGATATTTCAGGATTCGTCAATCGCGTGCATGATCGCCCGCGCGATGATGATGTGTCCACTGCGGTACGGGTGCACCGGTTCCGGGCAGAAGGTGTCGGCATCCCGATACTCGAGGTGCTTCTGGAAGATATCATGAAGCGGAACGTAGATGGCGCCGTATTTCGCGGCCATATCTTTCACCACCGCAATGTATTCGGGGATGAGCTGGAGGATCTTCGTCCGGTGAGTGCCACTCACGGTATCCTTGCTGATGTAAAACGGGGAAATCAGGATAAGATTGGGCTTCCACACTGAAAAGGTGCGCTGCAGAATACTGTCGTAGACCTCCCGGAACCGCTGGGGCGACACGCCGTTGTTCGGGTCGGCGACGTAACTGTGCTCGTCGTTGATCCCGATTTTGATGGAAAGCCAGTCGGGCTTGTACCGCATGACGTCGTCTTCCCAGCGCATCTGCAAATCAGTCACGCGGTTTCCACCAATGCCTTTGTTGATGTACTGGATGTTCCGTTCCGGCCAGCGTGCCGTCATCAGGTCTCGAAAAAGCGCCAGATATCCGTCGCCGAGCGGGTAATTCGGTCCCCTGCGTCCACAGTCGGTAATGCTGTCCCCGATGAAGAGCAGCGTCTGCCCGTCTTTGATTTCGCCCATTGTGAACTCCTTTTTGTGTGTGCTACGGGAGGATGCGAGGGCTACGACCTTCGTCCTCGCGGGTAAGCCGTTCGATGGTCTCTCTCTGGTCCGGGTACATCGCGACGAGTTCGTCGCGGGATCCCCCTTCATAATCGCGATAGTCAAAGCCTGGTGAAACCGTGCATCCCAGCAAAGCCCATTTCCCGCCTTCCTTCAAATAGGCGCCCTGCCATGTTCCGCGGGGAACGATCACCTGAGGCCTTTGTCCTGCTGTGATGTCGTTCCCGAGAACGATCATCCGGCTAGTCCCGTCCGGGAGAAGGTGCACCATCGCTACCGGGTCTCCCAGATAAAAGTGGAAGACCTCATCGCTGGCAAGGCGATGAAGCCTTGAAAAGGTCTCAGAGGTCAAAAGGTAGTAGATCTCCGTCGAAAAAGAACGGTTTCCGCGGTACCCTGCAGGCAGGTCCTTTGAACTCACCTCTTCCGGGCAACGATAGGTTTCAACGAACCACCCGCCTTCCCTGGGGTGTGGTACCAGTCCAAGAGCACGTATGACCTCCTCTGCGGAGACAGCATTCCGCGTCATCGGCACGACAGCATCACGCCTGCATGTCCGGAGGCTTTTCGGGAGCCAACGGAACCAGCCACCACGCCACGAGGTACACGATCAATCCGGCGCCATACCCGAGAATCAACAACAGCGCGACAAGGCGGACTATGGTGGGATCTATGTCATAAAGTTCGGCGATTCCGGCACACACTCCAGCGATCTTTTTGTCAGTTCGCGAGCGGTACAGTTTACGCATGGCAACCTCCCTATTTGCGAGCGTATCGCCCCATGAGGCTTCCTTTTGCCAGAATATGACCCTCCATGGCCGCAGTCAAATCACGCAACCGGGCACCGGAGGGTAGGTCAAGCACCGCATCCAGCGCGTACACAGTGAAGTAGTACCGATGCGGGGTTCCCGGAGGCGGACATGGTCCCCCGTAACCCAGTTTCGGGAAATCGTTTGTGCCGTTGACAGCGCCTTGAGGAACGGTATCCGGCGTTACGCCTTCTGGAAGCCCGTCGATCGAGGGTGGCAGGTTGAACAGGACCCAGTGAACGAATGTACCCCTGGGAGCGTCGGGATCCGTGCAGGTGAGGGCGATGCTCTTCGTCCCGGCTGGCACTCCTGACCACTTGAGCGGCGGCGAGACGTCGTTGCCCTCGCACGTGTACAGGGCAGGGATCGAGTCTCCTTCGCTGAAAGCTGAGCTTGTCACACGCACCATGGCGACCCCCTCTCGTGACGGTGGATTCTCGCTGTTACACGCGCCGGTTCCGGTTGTGAGCAAGGCAAGCGCGAAGACAAGCACCGCACCGTATCCGGAACCGCAAGGCGGTTTCATTTCATCCCCCGGTCGTCGGCCCTCGCTGCGGCCATCCAGAATCACGTTGAGCATTCGCGAGTGATTGCCACGGAAAAGATGAGCAAAAACAGCAGCAGAAGCAACGTATGACACAAAGTGAGAAAAGCCGAAGGGGACGCGCAGGAGCGCGGGAAGCCAAGCCTATCGCGCGATGACCACTCTGCGGACCGTCGTCGCGTTCCGAAAAGACAGGCGCACCACGTACACGCCGGCCGCCACCCGTCTCCCCAAGTTGTCGCGACCATCCCACACCATTACCCCGTTGGTCCCCAGAATGGGAATGTACATCTCCCGCACCACCTGCCCGTTCACCGCAAAAACCCGGGCATTGAGGAACCCGGACGCACTCCCGGAAGGAACGCGGAAGGCGATACGCGTACCGGGGTTCCCGGGATTCGGGGAAGGCGGCCCGACCCAGAATGCTCCGGGGTGAGGCACGTCCTCCACACGTACGGACGGTTTCAGCACCAGATGGATTTCACGGGGAAGCATCGGCAGCACCAGCGTGGTTTCCGCCGACATACTCAACGTGGCGTGTTCGGCGCGCACCCGGTATGTCCCCGGTTCGAGTTTCTCGTAAAGAAACCATCCCCAGGGCGAGACCAGCCCGCTGCGAACCATGATTCCGGCGGTATCGAAGACATTCACGAACGTCTGGTTCATTGCGCCCCCGGAGAGATCCCCGGTAACCCTTCCAAACACCGCACTGTCCGCCGCGAGAGCCTTCACGGCGTTGGCTGTACCCCACCCCCGCGTGGTATCAGGCTCCAGAGCATGACTTCCGGAGAGCCTGAGCGCGGTCCGAACGGCCATCGGGTCCCACGCCGGGTGAGCCTGAAGCAATTGCGCCACCACACCAGCGATCAAGGGAGTGGAGTAACTGGTACCGCTTGCCGAGGTGTAACCCGCGCTTTCAGATATCATTCGCACGCTGGAACCCAGGGCCACGATATCCGGCTTGATACGGCCATCCGCCGTGGGTCCGAACGAACTGAAACTCGTCACCGTGCCTGCTGATGTCACCGCGCCGACGGCTATTACCGAATCCCCATCAGCCGGCATGAGCAGTTTGCCGTTCCAGTAACTGGGGGTTCCCCGCTCGTTGCCGGCGCAGTTTACGACGACGATGCCCTTGCCGGCGGCTTTCTGAGCGGCACGCGTGATGAGCGAGGTTTTCCCGTCCAGGTCCGAAAGCGCGTAATTGGAGTCCGGGTTATCGAAGTAATTGTACCCCACGCTGCTGGAAATCACCCGTGCGCCGAGGGAATCCGCCCATTCCGCAGCCCTGAGCCAGTAGTCCTCTTCGGAACGAGTCTCAGTGGGACCGTATTCCGTCCGCGCCAGCGCGAAGCGCGCACCGTACGCGGGACCTATCAAAGCACCAGGCTGGTACGCGCCCAGACACGACAGCACCTGCGAGCCGTGCTGGCTGTATCCCACGATCAGAGTATCCCCATCAATGAAATCCCTGCGTGCAGCGATCTGCAGGTTTTGAAAGGCGGGATGAGTAAGGTAGGGAAACCCCTCGTCAAGAACCGCAATGAGGACTCCCTGCCCGTTCAATCCAAGTGCGTGAAGCGAATCCGCGCCGATCATCCGGTTCTGCGTCAACGAAAGTCCGTAGTCGAGCGCGCCGCTGCGGGCGGGCCGCTCGGAAGGGAGCAGCCGGTCAGCAGGCAACGGCTTTTCGCCGCGCAAGGGGAGAACCGGAGCAACACCGCGCACGAACGGCAGCTCCATGATCGCGGCAAGCTGCTCCTCAGTTGCCAAAACACTTGCGCCGTTGAACCAGCGCGTCGTTGTGCGGACGGGCGCTATCTCGCGCACTCTGGCAAGGTAAACGGGAAAGACCGGCGCATTATCGTCGTCGGCGCGCTGGCCAGGGCCTTTGTCCACGAACCAGACCCACCAGGCTCGTGGGTGATCACGTTCAGGGGTCGTCGCAGAGAATACGGACTCCGCGGCGACAACTGCGACTAAAAGAACCTGCCAGAAGCGCCGCAGAGACATGTGGGGACCTTCAACGGTTTCGGAAGTCGATCACGTCGACACCGGGCGGTGGCGTGAACGTGAATACGGAATCGGGAATCGAGGTGTTGGTCTGAATCGCGTTCATCAGGTACGTCGTGACGTCTCCGCTGACGCTCGTGTACTGCACCTTTTTTGCCAGCCAGCTCCGACCATCAACCCAGACGCGCATCTTGCTGATGCCCAGGGTAGAGTCACGGGGCGTCACGTCGACCACGTGATGGTCCTCACCGCTCAGCCGCTCGGAGCGCACGTACGTGGTTCGCCGTTCGTCCGGGAACACAAACAGAAAGTTGTCCGGACGGAGCGGCATCGTCGCCGGGTCGTAGTTCGTGATGATGACCTGACCGGTCGCCGGGGAGTAGCTCCACACCACTCTCCCGTTGCTGACCACCGTCTGCACGTTTGTCTCGATGCGGAACTTGTTTGGTTTTTTCATGGAGAAGGTACCGCGCATAGTCTGCGTGGTGCCGGCCAGTTTCCACTCAAAGGTCTGCTCAAATGCCGCCTGGAAGGAATTGACTTTGTCATAAGTGCCGCGGATTTTCGCCAGAACCTCGTTGCCCGTAATCGCTCCGGCGGCAACAGACACACCGAGGACACCGGCCGCTATCAGTACCCAACGCCGTACGTGAACCATGTCTGCACCTTTCACAATGTTGTGTACCCAAAAGTGCCACCGCGCTCTCGGAATGTCAATGCAAACCGCGTGCCCCGCAAAGAAGACCCGCCCATCGGAGTGTTGCACCGTTTGGTGACGCGCGCGTATTCTCTGAACACGTGTGTTGGCGTCAGGGCGCATATCCGACCGGTTTCGAGGAGGCATGACGCCGCGGTTCACCTATTCGCGGGGCAGGCATGATTGGTTCCGAACGTCTGTTGTTAAGTGGGAACGAAGCAGTGGCTCTGGCAATGACGTCCGCCGGAATCACTCTTGGTACCGGCTACCCGGGGACACCGTCCACCGAGATTCTGGAGAACTTCTCGGCGCGCGGCGGCCGCGCGCAGTGGTCACCGAACGAGAAAGTGGCTTTCGAGGTTGCCCTGGGAGCGGCTTACGGAGGGGCTCGCTCGGTGGTAACGATGAAACACGTTGGAGTGAACGTCGCGGCGGACCCTCTGTTTACCGCGGCATACACCGGCGTCCCCGCAGCGCTCATTCTGATATCCGCGGACGACCCGGGCATGGCGTCCAGTCAGAATGAGCAGGACAACCGCCACTATGCCGTCGCTGCCGGGGTGCCGATGATTGAACCGTCGGACTCACAGGAAGCACACGATTTCTTCCTCCACGCCGTGGCGGTGTCGGAGCGGTGGCACATCCCCGTGCTGTTTCGCATGACAACGCGTGTGTGCCACTCGAAAACTATCGTCACAACCGGGTTGAAGCAGGAACCGGAGACGCCAGCGCCGCCCGCGTACACCCGCAGTATCAGGGAGCGTGTGATGATTCCGGCGTACGCGCGGCCGGCTCACCGCAGACTCAGGCAGAAGCTGGCGGAGATCGCGGAATCCAACGAGGGCTCACCACTGAACACGCGAACGGACGGTGTTCGAACCCTCGGGATCATTTCATCGGGAATCGCGGCGATGCATGTCAGAGAGGTGGCACCGGATGCGTCATTCCTGAAACTCGGCACCACGTACCCGCTTCCCATGGGGATCATCAGGGGGTTTGCGGAGTCCGTGGACAGGTGTGTTGTGGTGGAGGAAGGTGATCCCTACCTCACCGATTCCATAAGGGCTGCCGGGGTGCATGTCGACGCGAAACCGGACATGTACCGATTTGGCGAACTCAACGTCGGACGTGTCAGACGCATCCTTGCAAACGACACCAGCCCCGAAGAACCGGTTCCCTCGGGGAAGCCGCCGCAACTGTGCAGAGGCTGCCCCCATCGGGTGGTTTTCGAGGCGTTCCGGGACCTCGGCTGCATTGTTGCCGGAGATATCGGGTGCTACACGCTGGGTGTTCTGCCACCGTTCGAGGCAATGGACACGTGCGTCTCCATGGGCGCCAGCATCACAGTCGGGCTCGGTTTGCGTCAGGTTCTTCCGCGCGAACAGGCGGTGAAAGTGGTAAGTGTCATTGGAGACAGTACGTTTGCCCACAGCGGACTGAGCGGGCTGGTAGAAATGGTCTACAACCCGCCGGCGACAGGACACGTTGTTGTAATCGTGGACAACGGCACAACGGCAATGACCGGTCAACAGGAACACCCGGGAACAGGCCGAACACTCGACCACGAGCCGACAGGCAAACTGGTATTCGAGGACATTGCCCGTGCAATGGGAATCAAAGAGGTTCATGTCATTGACCCGTTGAAGGAAGAGGGCGAGTTCGCGCGGCTTCTGGCGGGAACGCTTGCCAAGGAGCAGCCGGCCGTTCTGATCACCCGCAGGCCGTGCCTGCTTGCCGCAGGCAAAATCCGCGCGTACGAACAGCGCGATCTGCAGCAAAAGGAGGCGTGCGATGCCAACGGGAAGTGACGTTGTGAACGTGGTGATCGCCGGTCTGGGCGGACAGGGCGTGATCAAAGCTTCTGATATCCTGGCGGAAGTCGCGTTCCGCGCAGGGCATGATGTGAAGAAAAGCGAACTCCACGGAATGAGTCAGAGGGGTGGTTCCGTTTCCAGTGACGTCCGTTTCGGAAACAAAGTATGGAGCCCGATGGTTCCGTTCGGGTGCGCGGACTACCTTGTGGTACTCTCCTCGGATCAACTGGAAGTCAACCGTCACATGCTGAAAAAGAATGGCGTCACGCTGCCCGCAGAACTGGTGGACGCGTCTCGCCTTGGGAGCCCGAGGTGCATCAACGTCGCTCTTCTCGGAGCATTGAGCACGCACCTCGAGTTCACGGAGGATCTCTGGAACGCGGCAATCCGCTCAGGATTCCCAGAAAAACTCCACGAAATGAACATAATGGCCTTTCAACTCGGGCGAATGAGCACGAAAACGGCGCAGTAAATGCGCGTTCACATCGGGGGAGATCATGATGACGAAGACGGCTGGCCACGGTTTCGGCGGGTTCAATCCTGTCAGCGCTCCTGATTACCTGCCTGTGCCGCTGTTGCGTGACCTGCAGCTTGCACGGCTTCAGCAGATCGTCCGGCGGGCGTATGAGAATGTGAACCACTTCCGCGAACAGATGAACGCACGGGGTCTCAACCCGGACAGCATCAAATCGCTTCAGGACATCGGCAAACTGCCATTTACGGTCAAAAACGACCTGCGCGACACCTACCCGTTCGGGCTGTTCGCCAGCCCCATGGGTGACATCGTCCGGCTTCACGCCTCCAGTGGGACCACGGGCAAACCGATAGTCGTCGCTTACACCAAGGACGACGTCGAAGTCTGGACAAGTGCGATGATGCGGGCGTTTGCAGCGTGCGGAGTCGGCAGCGGAGATATTATCCAGAATGCATACGGGTACGGGCTCTTCACCGGGGGACTTGGTGCGCACTACGGAGGCGAAGCGCTCGGTGCGACGGTGATCCCGATTTCAGGCGGAAACACAGACCGGCAGATCATGGTGATGAAGGATTTCGGGGTCACGGCAATCGCCTGTACGCCAAGCTACTTCCTCCACCTGCTCGAACGCGCGTCCGAACTCGGTGTGGATTTCCACGATCTCCGTGTCCGTGTCGGGATATTCGGCGCGGAACCGTGGAGCGAAACCATGCGGCGGCGCATAGAGGAAATGAGCGGCATCAAGGCGTACGACATCTACGGCCTCTCGGAAATCGTCGGCCCGGGAGTCGGGATCGAGTGTTCCTGTCAGTGCGGATTGCACATCTTCGAGGATCACTTCTATCCGGAAATCATTGACCCGGTCACCAACACGCCGTGCGCTGAAGGAGAAGAGGGCGAGCTCGTCCTTACTACGCTCAGCAAGCAAGCCATGCCGATGATTCGGTACCGCACGCGGGATATCACGTCGTTTGTTGAGGGCCAGTGCGCGTGCGGGCGTACACTGCGTCGCATCAAACGCATCGGGCGTCGTGCGGACGACATGTTCATAATCCGCGGCGTGAATGTCTTCCCCTCGCAGATCGAGTCGGCTCTTCTCGCAGTGGAAGGCACGCTTCCCCACTACCAGATCGTTCTGACGCGCGAGAAAGGGCTGGACCAGATGGAGGTTCAGGTGGAAGTCACCGCCGAGGTGTTCAGTGACCGTATCGGCGCACTGGAAGCCCTTCATACGAAACTGGAATCAGAGCTGGAGCATACCCTCGGGATCAGGGCGGATGTACGCCTCGTTGAACCGCACGCAATCCAGCGAAGCGAAGGTAAAGCGAAACGCGTGATCGACAAACGGAATCTCGGATGATCGAAACCGCACAGAACACGAGAAAGGGGGCACCATGAAAATCCACCAACTGTCGCTGTTCCTCGAGAACAAGCCCGGACAATTGACGGCCCCGTGCCGGGAGCTTGCAGACGCAGGAATCGATATCAGAACTCTCTCCCTTGCCGACACGCAGCAGTTCGGAATTCTGCGGTTGATCGTATCAGACTGGAAACGGGGATACGAATTGCTGAGAGACAAGGGGTACGTGGTCAAGGACACAGAGGTGGTGGCGATTGAGGTACCGGATCGCCCGGGCGGGCTGCTGGAAGTTCTGAAAGTGTTCGAAAAGAGCGCAGTCAACATCGAGTACATGTACGCTTTTACGTTTGGCAGAGGCGACAAGGCGGTTCTGATTTTCCGATTCGACGACCCCGACGCCGCCATTGCGCTTCTCAATTCAGCCGGCATCAACGTCGTCGGTAGCGTCGAAGTGTACAACCGCTGACGGGAAGGAGACGCCGGCAATCCTGCGAAGGCAAGCCCGGCAAAGAACCGACGAGATGGCAGAATTCCTTTTTGAAAACCGGATCTGGGATCCGGCGGAAAAACTTCCGAGGAACGAACTTCAGGCGCTTCAGGTACGCCGACTTCGCGACTGTGTTGCACGCCTGGAAAACGTTCCGTTCTACAGGAAGGCCTTCGCTCAAGGCAACGTGAACGCTGACAGAATCCGGTCTCTCGACGATCTGAAACGCCTGCCGCTGACAACGAAGGCGGATCTCCGCGAACACTACCCGCTCGGCTTCCTTGCAACTCCCCGCAGCGAAATCGTGCGCATCCATGGTTCTACAGGTACAACCGGAAAACCGACGTTCGTCGCGTACACCCGGGATGACCTTGTGCTCTGGGCAAATCTCTGCGCGCGGTTTCTGGTCGCCGGCGGGCTCCGACCGGAGCACATGGTTCACATTGCGTTCGGGTACGGGCTGTTCACCGGCGGATTCGGGCTGCATTATGGTGCGGAACTGGTTGGAGCCGCGATAGTCCCCGCGGCAGCAGGAAACACCGAGCGCCAAATCGTTCTGATCAATGACTTGCAGGCGGATGTCCTCGTGTGCACGCCAAGTTATGCGCTTAACATTGCGGAGATGATGCGTGCGCAAGGATACACACCGGACAAGATCCCCCTCAAGTTCGCGCATTTCGGCGGCGAGCCCTGGACTGAGGACATGCGGCTGGAGATTGAAAGGCAAATGGGTCTGCTTGCCTTTAATAACTACGGCCTCAGCGAGGTTATCGGCCCTGGAGTAAGCGGAGAGTGCGTTGTGCGCAACGGGATGCATATCCAGGAGGACCATTTCCTCGTGGAATGCATAGATCCGGATACCCTGGAACCAGTCCCCTACGGTGAACCGGGCGAGCTTGTCCTCACCGCGCTTACCAAACAGGCGATGCCGATCCTGCGTTACCGAACACGCGACATCGCTCGATTGGATCCAACACCGTGCCCCTGTGGCAGAACTGGTATCCGGATGGGGAGAGTCATCGGGCGCAGCGACGACATGCTGATCATCCGGGGAGCGAACGTCTTTCCGTCACAGATCGAAGAGGCTCTTCTTCGCGTCGAAGGGACGGCACCGCATTACCTGATCGAAGTCGACCGCCCTGGAACGCTGGACGAGGTGACCGTCCGGGTAGAGCTGCGTCCGGAGCGTTTTTCGGACAAAATGAGCCAGATGCATGTGTTACGGGAAGACATTGAACGTCAAATCCATATCGTCGCTGGAATCCGGGCGAACGTGGAGCTTGTAGCGCCTCAGACTCTCGAACGGTTCATCGGGAAAGCGAAGCGTGTGGTAGATCATCGCAAAGAAAAAGGCCTTATCTGACCTGAAGGTGTACATGGCAATCGCCAAGACAATCGCGACAAACCTGGAGCAATCATCCTGGATCCGCCGGATGTTTGAGGAAGGCATCCGTTTGAAGGCGGAGCGCGGCCCGGAACACGTGTACGATTTCACGCTGGGCAACCCTGACGTTGAACCCCCGGCGGAGGTTATTGCGGTTCTGGAGCGTATCGTCGCCCGGAACCGGCCACGCAGCCACGCGTACATGCCCAACGCCGGATTTCCAGAGGTACGCGAGGCGATCGCTCGAAAACTGGCAGGGCGAACCGGTCTTCCGTATACCGAAGACCACATATTGATGACTGCGGGCGCCGCAGGTGCTATCAACGTTGTGCTTAAGGCGGTTCTCGATCCTGGAGATGAAGTCATCGTCCTGGCGCCGTACTTCGCCGAATACCGGTTCTACATCGAGAACCATGGTGGGGTGATGGCGGTCGTTCCCACAGACGATGGGTTCCTGCCGGACACGGGGAAAATCCGCGCCGCGATTACATCGCGGACGAAGGCGATTCTCATAAACACCCCGAACAATCCAACCGGAGCAGTGTACGGCACCGGAGTGCTCAGGAGCTTGAACGAGCTGGTCGAGGAGGCGGGTCACGCGATCACAATCGTCAGCGATGAGCCTTATGTCGCTCTCACATTTGACGGTGTAGAACCGCCGGAGACCGCATCCATTATTTCGCGTTCCGTCGTGACGTATTCCTGGTCGAAGGCGCTGGCAATCCCCGGGGAACGCATTGGGTACATCGCCATTTCCCCGCTGCTTCCCGAAGCGGTCGATCTCTTCAATGCGTGTACGTTTGCCAACCGCGTACTGGGGTTTGTGAATGCGTCGGCTATCTGGCAGCTCGTGGTGGCCGAGGCAGGCGATGTGCGGGTTGACGCAACACCGTATCAGCAGAAACGTGATTTCCTGTGGGACGCCCTGACCCGGATGGGGTACGAGATCGTGAAACCGGGGGGGGCTTTTTACCTTTTCCCGAAATCGCCGCTTCCCGATGACGTGGCGTTCATTCGATTACTTCAGAAAGAGGGTATCCTCGCGGTACCAGGATCCGGGTTTGGAACACCCGGCTATTTCCGGCTCTCGCTCACGGTTCCAAAGGAGATGATGGAACACTCGCTCCCCGGCTTCGAGCGGGCTTTGCGCGCCGCAGAAGGCAACGGTACGTCTTAGTGCGTTGTTTCCTCGGAATCGGTTTTTGAGGCCCGGGCGTGGGCGCTCCTGCCCGAACGGCGCACGAGCCTGGTTTCCGGTTGGGGACGTGGAAAACCAATGTCCGGCCACCTCAGAGCGTTGTTCGTCGTCACGTCATGTCTTCTCCTGAACACCCTCTTCCCCGCCGTTGCTCGCGCAGGCCTTCCAGATCCCGGGACCACAATTCTCGTCGGCGTCTGGGGTTATCCGCCGGCGCCTGACAATCCCACCGATCCGGTTCCACGCTTCACAGCATCTGGCACTCCCGATTGGTTCGCCGCCAATTACCGGGCGCTCAGTGTCAACTATTACAGCTACGACAGCATAAAAGCCGCGGGAATTGACATGATCATGACCCCGCTCGGGGTCAATCTCCAGAATGAAGGGCATTGTTTGGCGACGGCCCGCGCTGCGAACGCTGCGGGGCTTTTCTACCTGCCCCACCATCCCGACGTGTATGGACAGCGGGAGAGCGAGCACCTGGACGTTGCGCGGGTACGGCGCGCGCTGAGCAATCCGGCCTGGGCCACATCCGAAGATTCCTCCGTGATCGGGTGGTACATCTGGGACGAGCCCCAGAACGATCGCGAAGTGGACAAGGCGTTGCGGCTTGATTCCCTGCTCAGAGCACAAATCACGGAAACCGGAGCACTCGCCAGAAAGAACTGGCTCGCGTTCCTCGGGTGGTTCGTGTGGGACGACAGCCTCAGGGTTGCGAGAATGCTGAGGGGAATTGCCAACATCGGCGCGGGCGGACCGGCAGTAATAGGACATGAGGCGTTTCGCTTCATGAATCCGGACACTGCCGAAAACCCTCAGATATATCCGATGGACTGGCTGAACGCGAGCCTCGCGAGGTTCTATCGAACGGTCCGGGACAATGCGCCGGACACACCCTGGTGGTCGGTAACCCATGTCACCGATGAGTTTGGCATGGGTGGGCCGTGTGTGTGGTATCCCTATGGCGTGATTGACGAGGCGAGCCTTCGGATGGATGTGTTCACGCGGTTGGGCTGGGGAGCGAAAGGCATAGTGTACCTCACGTACTCCCATTACATTGACTCGATTGTTTTGCCCGATTACGAGAACTGCAGACCTGCAGGCCGAACACGGGTGTATGATGGACGATACTGGGGCGCGGATTGGCGGAGCCGCCATCACACAAACCAATACGCTCGATTTCCCGGCGTTTTCACCTCTGAATGGTCATCGGAGACGATGTCCTATCGGCCGACCGGGTTCAGCGCGATCTACCGCCACATACGTGCCGTCAACGCTGACATCGCGCGTATCCGCCCGTATCTCGGTCCTGCGGAGGTATTCCACCCCGTCATGTCAGAACCGCCCGTCGTCGGTGGTCCATATCCCACCAGATCATTCTTTGTTGACGGGGTATCGGCCTGGGAGCCGGATTCAGTGATGCGTCCTTTCAAATCGGGATGGGGAAAACCTGACAAAGCGGCGGTTCTCGTGACGCCGATGAAAAACGGCCGCGATCACTATCTGTTAATTGTCAATCAGAACATCCGTTACCGGGAGGGAACCGTTTTCGAGTCAATCAGAACCGGGGAGGCCGGAGATTCCGCATTCGTTACCGTCAGAATCAATCCGGAATTGATCGGCGGCGGAGGAGGATACGTGGCAAAGAACCTCTTCACCGAATCAATTACCAGAGAACTCATCCCCTCTGGCCATTTCGTGGTTTTGTTTGACACTCTCGATACCGGCGAATTCCGCATGTATCAAATCGTGAAGGATACGCTTTCCCACGCGGGACGCTGAGGTAGCAGAGGTCAGACCCGCACACCTCGTTTCCCGCGAGCTCGGCCTGCCCGAAAGGCAACACCCTCAGTCTGCCCACGTTCACTTCACCATCGGCAGCTCTTTGCCGGTTTTTGCCGGCTCATGTCGTTCTGCTTTCCGCGCGGTCAGGTTGCTCACACTAACCGCCGCGGCAGCGTCGCGTGCAAGCTTACGAAACGCCAGCCCGACGGGTGAGTCCGGATGTGCCACCACAACCGGGACGCCGGAATCCCCGCCTTCGCGTATTGAGAGGTCAATGGGAATTTCCCCCAGGAACGGAACACCCAGCTTCTCGGCTTCGTTTCGCGCACCGCCATACGCGAAAATGTGCTCCTCGTGGCCACACCTGGGGCACACAAACGTGCTCATGTTCTCCACCACGCCAAGAATCGGCACATCAACCTTCCTGAACATCGTGATCCCGCGGCGTACGTCTGCCAGAGCAACCGCCTGCGGAGTCGACACAATCAGTCCACCGGCCAGAGGTACCGACTGAGTAAGCGTCAGTTGTGCGTCACCCGTGCCTGGCGGCAGGTCAACGATGAGATAATCAAGTTCGCCCCACTTCACTCCACTCAGAAACTGCTGAAGCATTTTCGCCACCATGGGACCGCGCCAGATTACCGATTGTTCCTCAGGAATCACAAATCCGATAGACATCAGCTCGATGCCGAATTTCCTGATCGGAATGATCTCTTCGGAGTCGGTGATCTCCGGTTGTTCCGTCACCCCCATCATAACTGGTATGCTCGGACCGTAAATGTCAGCATCCAGCAATCCGACGCGAGCACCTTCCATCGCCAATGCGGCAGCGACGTTCGCCGAGACCGTGCTTTTGCCGACGCCGCCCTTCCCGGAAGCCACCGCAATCGCGTTCTTCACAGTGGGTAACATGTCCTGCAGCACGATATCACCGACCTTTTTCCCGGAGGCCGGACGCGCGTTGCGTGGCGTGTCGGCAGTAAGGTCTATCGTAACTTCTCTGACGCCGGGGATGCGCATGACCGCGGCTTTGCAGTCTTCCTGCATTTTGCCTTTCAGCGGACAGGCCATCGTAGTGAGCGCCAACGTGAACTTGACCGCGCCATCCGACACTGCAATGTTGCGGATCATACCGAGCGAAATGAGATCCCGATGGAGCTCGGGGTCGTTCACCTTGCTCAGGGCTTCGACTACCATTTCTCTGGTTACTTCAGGCATGAAGGACTCCTAGTACGACAGGACGACGGTTTCCTTGGACCTCTCACACGAATTACCATTTGTAGCGGAGCGGAGGTTCCCCTGCCGACGAAATGAAACTCGTATCCTCAGAAAAGCAACATGTCGCCAACCTTTTCATGAAGGTAAGGAGTGCGTCATCGGTATGACAGTGTACAAGGTGCTTCCGTACCTCAGACTCCGCAAAGACCTCGTTGTACGAGGAGCAATCTGCCTTCTGTTCGCGGTGATGAGCGGGTGCACACCACGCGGGAAGGCGCCTGAGCAGACCGGAGACGAGACGAAAACGATCTTCTTCGCCACGCACATGGGGGAACACCCCGGTTGGATTCCGGCCTTCGCGGCGTTGGCGCGGCGTTACGAGGAACTGCACCCCGGGTGGAAGGTTCGATTGCATTACCAGCCGCTGGACGGGTATCAAGTCTGGGCGGAAACTCAGTTCATAAGCGGCAGGGGACCCGATATTCTGGATTTTGGAGGAGGTGACGCGTTTCGCTTTGGCGCTCGAATGGGGTTGTTGGTTCCCCTCACGGAACAACTTCACGAGCAAAGTCCTTACGCGCCGGGCAAACGGTGGAAGGATACGTTCTACCCGATCGTGTGGAAGAACGCGGAGGACCCGATTTACGGTGAGTTGTGGTGGGTACCGTTCAATTTCTTCACCGTGCGGATCTTCTACAACAAGCAGCTGTTCGCCCGCGCCGGCATTACCCGACCACCAACCACGTGGAAAGAGTTTCTCGCCGTGCAGCAGAAGCTGCTGGATGCGGGGATCGTGCCCTACCTGATGCCAAATTCAAACAACAACCCGCACAAATACATATTCACGTGCATGGAATTCCTGAGCGACATGATGTTCCAGGACCGCGTGCCGGAAATCGACACAGTCATTCGCGACGGACAGGTGGACGGGATCGAATCCAACATCTCGATCTACAAGGGCCTGACGCGGCTTGATGACCCGCAGATGCTCGCTGTTCTTCATTTGCTGAAAGGGTGGTCCAAGTACTGGGTACGGGGATACAATGGGCTGGATCGTCAGCAGTCCAAGATGCTGTTCGCCAACGGCATCGGCGCGATGTACATGGACGGGAGCTGGGAAACTGAAGGACTCGCCGAGGCTGTGGATTTCGACTGGGGTGTCTTTCCAATGCCGTTGGTAACGAAAGAAACAACTCCGTACGCGGACGGACCGAGAAACGATGGCAGTTACAATCTCAGTTTTTCCATCGGAAAAGTAGCTGAACGGCGGGGGCATCTCGCACAGGTTGTTGATTTCCTTCAGTTTTTGACGAGCCCGGAAGCGGCGGACACGTTGCGCAGTTACGTCAGCTTCATAAGCGCTCTGGAGGACTACCCGGTCCCAGATGAATTGAAAAGCTTCGCGCCGGCCTCTGGTTTTCCCTGGAGTTACAATGCCTGGGCGGTGTCTCCACAAAGCGCCTCCATGGAAGGCGGCGACGTTCTGTTTTCCTTGCTGCAAGGCTATTGCGCGGGGAGTATCAGCGAACGGGATCTCCTCGAGCGTTATGGAAAAACCTACCGGGAACTGACAGTCGAGGAACTCCGGTTCGCCCTGCGTGAGAACGCGCAACGCGTCCTGGAAGGTCGCCGGAGACTCATCGCAACGAGGGCCGTTCGCGATTCGCTTGCGCGCGTTCTTGGCGCGGATCCCGATACGACCACCGCAACGTACACTGAATTTGCGCGGCTGAACAGACACGTGGCGTTCCAGGAAGAATCACTTCGACGGGCCAACCTGCAGTTTTCCGCTCTTCTCGAAACACTCAGCCGCCCGCCTGCGTGGGAACGCGGCCCGCATACGTCGTGCACCGGAACACAGCCTGCACTTTTGAGCCGTGTGCCCTATCGTTCGACAGGTAATCGGTTTCGTTCTCCCACCGCCTCAGTTGAAGGAGCGCAGCAATGGCTGCATCAGAACTGATCAAAGCCAATCTTCTCCACCTCAGCTACAACATGTGGGCTGACCGCGAAGATCCGGAACGACCCGACAGTTACACAACCGCACGGCCGTATCTCCGCTTCGATGAGTCGCTCTGGCGCGACATCCTGCGAAAGATGGTTGAAAACGGCTTGAATATGGTAATCATCGATCTCGGCGACGGGATTCGATACGAAAGCCACCCGGAGATTGCCGTTCGAGGCGCGTGGAGCCCGGAGAAACTCCGGGAAGAACTGAAATTCATCCGAGGGCTCGGGCTGGAGCCGATCCCGAAACTCAATTTCTCCGCCTGCCATGACGTATGGCTGGGCCCGTACTCACGGTGCCTCTCCACCGACACATACTACGCGGTGTGCGCAGACCTCATCGAAGAGGTGATCAGGCTGTTTGATACGCCGAGGTTCTTCCATCTTGGCATGGACGAGGAAACCGCAAACCACCAGAGGCGATTCGAATACGTTGTCATCCGTCAGTTCGATCTCTGGTGGCACGATTTTCTGTTTTACGTGGAACGCGTCGAGAAGGCGGGTGTTCGCGCCTGGATCTGGTCAGATTACATCTGGAACAATCGGGAAGTGTTCCTGAGACGCATGCCGAAATCCGTCTTGCAGAGCAACTGGTATTACGACGTAGTGTTCAACGACACAGTGAATTACGTGAAAGCATACCACGATCTTGAGGAGCACGGCTTTGACCAGGTTCCGACGGGAAGCAACTGGTCGCATCCCGATAACTTTGGCATGACGGTCGAGTACTGCCGCAAAATCATCGCGCCCGAGCGTTTGAAGGGATTCCTGCAGACACCGTGGAAGCCCACCCTCGAAGCGGAGAGGAAGCGGCACGTGGAGGCTGTTGAGCAGGTCGGGCGAGCGTTGAGAGGGTTGTGACGTCGGAACAGCACAACGGTTCGCGGGGGAGACTGATACGGCTCCCCCCGATTTTTTGGCTGCGCTATTCAGTCATTGTATCTTCGCCGCAACGGCGGCGAGAGCCGCAACATGAGCTGAACTCGCTCAAATATGTCAAGCCACTCCTGAATCTCCACGGAAGCCTCATTCGCATCCCGAGGGCCGAACGGCACCGGGCACGCGGGACCAAGCTCGCGCTCCGCTTTTCTGCGATACACGGACAACGTTCTGTCCCCGTACCGTTCGACTTCGAAGAAATCCTCCGTCAAAAACACGACCACGGGAACCTTTTTTGCCCCACAAATGCGCAATTCATCCATGAGCTCTGGGAACTCCTCCCGGTCAAGGAACCGAACATCCACAACCGGCGCCGCCTTCTCAAACGCGTGGAAAATCGGCCCTTGACGAACACAATCACCACACCACACGCCGGACAGGCACAGTACCGGCATCTGGCGGACAAACGAACCCAGCAGCTGGCGCTGATGCGCAGTAAGTGAAATCGCCTGCTCCGCGGTCCGCCAGCGTTCCGAATGTCTGGGGTCGCTGCTGGCGAGGTATTGCTCGTAGGGCAATCCCTTTTCGAACCACGCCCGAAAGGCTGACTGCCGGATATCGTAGTATTCGGGTTCTCCGTTCACGGTTTGTCCCTCATGCTCCGCACGGATGTGTGGCGCAGAAATCCCGGTACAGGTCAACCGCGTACCGGTATGTGTCGAACGTCACATCGGGAGGAATCGAATGGTCAGAATGGAACACATAGCCTGCTCCCAGGTCGTACAACGCGTTGAGTTTGCCAAGAACCTCCCCTTTCACGATTGCGCGATCGTTTGTATTCAGTTTCGTCACGTCAATGTTTCCCATGAAGGCGATACGATTGCCGAATTTTCGTGCCAGCGCCACGACATCCACACCCGCCTTGGCTTCCATGGGCTGGAGGCAGTCAAACCCTGCTTCCAGAATCATCGGGACTGCTTCGGTGACACCACCACATGAATGGAGCAGAACCTGCGCGCCTTTGCCTTTGAAGAAGTCCACGAACTCACGGTAATACGGAAAAATGAGTTCCTCCAGGGTTTTTGGCGAAGCAAACAGCCCATTCGTGAACCCAAGGTCCTCATAGATGAATATCCCGTCAGGCACGCCAACTTCCTTGAAAAGCAGGTCAAAATGCCGGATGTAGAAGTCCGTGATCACTCTGTTCACGTCGTGCAGCCAGGGTTTGTCGAGAATGAAGCTTTCCAGCATGTGGACATCGCCAAGTGCGTGGCGCAGCGTCTCCACAATGAAAAGACAACTGAATGTGCAGTATTTATTCTCTGCCGCCCCTTCTTTCCAGTTCTTGCGGGTTCCCTCGATATCAAGCCGTGTCGGGTCAGCAGGACCCACCAGTTGATCGCGGTACGGTTTCCACGTTGCGGCGTCCTTGATAACGAAATCGATATGCTCGGGGGTTCCGGAATGATGCTTCCAGTGCTTCAGCGCGGCTCCCCATCCGCTGCGCGTGATTTTCCATTCATCCGTTTCCTGGATGAGTTCCGAGAAATCTCGGAAGGGTGTCGCGTTCGGGCCACCGCCCACGCCCCGCAGGTCGTAGTCGAAAAACCGCGCCGGATCCCCGTCTTCAGGAAATCCCTGCTTCCTCCATTCCGGAATGGTTTCTCCCCAGAAATGCTCAAAAATGCCGAAATGATCGTAGCGTTGGTGAGCGAAAATCGCCCGGAGGCGCTCGCGAGAGGTCATTCTGCAGCTCCCTTCCAGAGTAGTGACACGCCGCCGCACAGGTAATTTTACGGCAGGAAAGGTGGCGCCCCCAACGTGGGCGATCGTGTGGTTGTGGTGCGGCGCGTTTCACGGTACCTTCTCGACACCTTGTCCGCCAGACTCCGACCTCGGGGTTGCCGTTCTGATCCGGAGAACATGCCATGCCGTCAACAACCGCGAATGGGGCCATCTGGCAAATCACATCGAACAACATTACGGTCAACGTTGACACCGTCACCATGGCGTTGACGATGCAGCGATCAGGCGGAAGCCCGTGGGGCATGGTTGAAACCAGTCACGACCTGACGTTGGCACTCAACGGGCACGAAACATCGGTTGCGCTGGCTTCCGCGGACCAGAAGCAAGCCACACTTTATGAAGCCGGTGAGTTATCAGGCGTCCGGGTCGTGTTGCGAGGGTTTCGTGCCGGCAACCGTTCGATGGACGTTTCCCTCGCGATTATCGTGGCGATAGACGGCGTATCGGATGAACCCCTCGTAAGGGTGATTCCGGTGCACGATCCTCAAAGAGTGGTGCGCGAGGTGCGCTATCCACGCCCCTTTGTTCTTGAAGGCAGGGGCCCCGGCGTTCACCATGTACTGCCCTCGATGCAGGGCGCGCTTCTGCCAACTGACTGGCCGGGCAAAATAGATTGGTGGTGGATCGGGCTGAACTGGACGCGAGCCATTTACATGCCATGGTGGGGGGCGATTCGGCCGGGCGATGCTTACATGGGCATACTGGAGACCCCTTTCGACGGCGGATTGCATTTCTGTCACCCCCCCGGCGGGCCAACGGAAGTCGGACCCAAATGGCATCCGAGCATGGGCAGCCTCTCCTACCCCCGCCAGGTTCGGTACCACCTTTTCGGCAGCGTGGACCACAACGCACTCGTGGCGAGGTATCGGGAATACGCAAAGACAATCGGACGGCTGAAGACCCTCGAGACAAAGGCGACGGAAGTCCCCGGGGTGAAGTTGCTGCAGGGTACTACCGTAGCGACCGGTTATACGTTGTATCACATCCAGCCGGATTCCCACTACTATCACACAGATGACCCCGGGAAGAACCACAACCTGCGCACATTCGAGGAGAGCATAAGGGGCGTTGAGCGACTTCGTGAGATATATCCCACGGACAGACTCGTGTACCACCTCGATGGCTGGGGAACTCGGGGGTACGACAACCTCCATCCTGATTGTCTCCCACCATGCGAAGAAGCAGGGGGGTGGGATGGGTTCAAGAAGCTCGCCGAAGCGGTTGACCGTCTGGGCTGGTTATTCACCACGCACGACAACTACATCGACTACTACCTGGACGCACCGACGTACCGCGAATACCTCGCACGCGTTGCTGAAGACGGGACTGTGCCAGGGAAAGCGTGGTGGTACGGCGGCGCGCAGACCTTTCTTTGCGAAAAGAATGCGCTCGGATTTGTTCGCAGGAATTTCGAGGAGATCCTTCGGAGGCAAGTACCGCTGCGCGCAACCTACCTCGATGTGTTCTCTATCATTGAGATGCTGGAGTGTTACCACCCGGACCACCCGATGACGCGTGAACAAAGCCTTCAGGCTCGCGCGGAGTGCTTCGAGTGGGTACGCTCCCGGGGTATCGTCCTCAGTTCGGAGGAGCCAACTGACTGGTCCGTGCCTTACATCGATTTCTGCTACTGGGCGCCCGTCGCGATGGCAGATGATTCTCCCGATTCACCGACTTTCGGCATTCCGGTACCACTCTTCAACCAGACCTATCACGATTGTGTGGTAACGCCGGCGCCGCTGGGGAAATCGGGTGCAATCTCGGAGAAGGACGCGTTCCTGTATGCGTTGCTGTACGGATGCCCCCCGATAGTAGCCGCACCGGAACCGAAAGCAAAATCGGGTCCGGGGGCACCGGTGGAATCGGCCGCACGTTCTGCTCATTTCCACCGGGCAAAAATCCTCGCGGATGTACACCGCCAGACGGGGTTCGCACCGATTGAAGCACATGACCTGCTGAACAGCGAAGGCACTGCACGGGTCACGCGATTTGCCGGCGGCACGTCCATCGAAGGTGACTTTGCCGCAGGCAAATACCGCATCGTCGGCCTGAAAGGCTTCGATGACACCTGGCAGGTGGTACCTGCTTGACGTCGCGTTCTGACGAGGCTCGATATGGATTGGAGATATGAACGAGACAGTCTCGGGGAAGTGAAGGTGCCCGCCGGGGCACTTTACGGAGCGCAAACGCAACGCGCGATCGAGAACTTCCCCGTGAGTGGCATACGCTTCCCTCGATCGTTCATTCGCGCGCTGGGCCTGATCAAATACGCCGCAGCCGATGTGAATGAACGACTCGGTCACCTGGATGCGAGAATCGCGGAAGTCATACGTGCGGCCGCACTTGAGGTGGCGGAAGGGAAGCTGGACCAGCACTTTCCCGTGGACGTGTTCCAGACGGGCTCAGGCACATCCACAAACATGAACGCAAATGAGGTTATCGCGAACCGCGCAATTCAGCTGCTGGGCGGCGTGATCGGGTCGAAAACGCCTGTTCACCCGAATGACCACGTGAACATGTCCCAATCGTCGAACGACGTAATTCCAACCGCGATACACGTCTCCGCCCATCTGAAGGTGGTGGAAGAGTTGTTGCCCGCCCTTCGCCACCTCTCGGATACACTTGCACGCCGCGCCGAAGAAAA
>Ga0116178_10000691_pt1 | contig 29748 bp, 23 predicted proteins | sample AD_STIC12_MetaG_FD_89880 | JGI IMG/M metagenome (GOLD analysis project Ga0116178, IMG submission 89880) | Active sludge microbial communities of municipal wastewater-treating anaerobic digesters from USA - AD_STIC12_MetaG | ecosystem: Engineered > Bioreactor > Anaerobic > Digestate | place: USA...
CAAAGGCGACTCCTATCGAAAGCACGAGGCCAGGCAGGAACGTAAAGGCCAACCGGACGAACAGGACGAGTAAGACACCGAACCGGGCAGCGGAAGATAGGGTCGGCTCCCGCCGACCCTCAGCCCATACCGACCACGATGTCCATATTTCTACGGATCACGACGAGCGGCAACAGGGGTGCGGCAAGGGTACCACTTCGCCAGTGTGTTCCAAAGCCAGAGGAAAGACGATCCAGGGTCTTTGCGATATGGCCGGCAACGTCTGGGAATGGGTGGAGGACTGGTACCACATAAGTTACGACAGCGCGCCCACTAATGGCTCTGCGTGGAACGACTTCGGCTCATTGAAGGTCTATCGGGGCGGGTCATGGTTCAGCCCCTCGCTTCGGGTTCGCGCATCCAATCGGAGCAATCGAACACCGACCGAGCGCAACTATACAATCGGTTTCCGGGTTGCCAGGTCAATTCGATAGCCGTTTCCGTCAGGACGCATGGGCGAAATTCACGAACCGCTCTTGTGCTTCTTAAGTTGCCTGGGTTCTGGCGGGGGACCGAGGCGATAGAGTCCCCTTGCATGTCCCTTGACTCTTTTCATTCGAATTGTCTTGGCACTGAAGGTCGATGCGCGCTGGAGCCAGGAAACATAATCAAGCCCCTTCTGAATGTAGTACCGATAATGTCCCTGGGCTGCCCAGGGGTCTGTCGTCAGCAGGGATGTACTCAAGATCAAGGTGTTTTCGTCAATGGGCAAAGCCGCAATATTCTCCCTGTATGAAGGCATGTAATCAAAGTATGCCTCAGTGTTGGAAAGATTAACCACTCTTACAGGAACGCCAAGTTCCTTCAACACGCGAGCTATGTCCTTCATAGTCCGTTTACCTGTAAGATCTCCGCGACTCAGGAGAACCCTATTGGTCCGATATAAGTTTGCAATGAATTCATACTGCTGCGGATCATCCATGAAGGTTTGGATGCCCTTGGCCCTGTAAAACCTCATCTGGGTCTTCAGGCGCCATTCAATCAAATTTCTACTGATCCTGTATGCTTTCAGGACACGCATCTGTTCCACTGGATCTTCATATGTCTTGATCAGAATTTCCCTCAGTTCAGAAGCAGACTCTTTCGCCCAAAGGCTCATAAATGCTTCTGGACTGGGGGCAGCAAGAAACACCGCCCTGTACACTTTGTGGACGTCAACCACCACCTGGTCGAAATCCATCAAGATAAGGTAATCAGGTTTTCCCCATCCAGCCATCGTGTAATTATTGTCTGTACCCACGCAGAGGTAAGCTCCGCCGGGAACCGACAAATCGCTTTTGAACAGCCAGTGATCACTCTCGTCGGACACAACGAAATGTGACTCAGCGCAAAGTTCCTTTGGAACAGGATCAGATCGAACCGAGGCAAAAAGCCTTGAAAGCCTGTTTTCCAGTGGCTCCACAGGGCCCATCTCTTCTCCATCGGCTCCAGGTGTAATAGCCAGAGAAAGAGACATAACGGAAACCGCCACCAGAAACCCTATGCCAATCGGTTGTTGAATGCGATTCATCATATTCATTGCCATCATTGCTTCATCTCAGATTTGTTTGAAAGCCTCGATGAAGCAAGTATTCGGCCGATCTCCCTGGCACCCTCATCCAGGACGTCACGCCCACCCCATCCAGCCATCGCGACAAGCCATTCCTTAACAGGCCCCGTACATTCCGGACAACTCACATACACATGATCACTGAACCAGTTGTATGCAAATCCGGGCTTGTTGTAGATATCCAGATGCTTATTGCCAAAACCTTCCCTGAGGCCGTTCACCACACCCAGTCCCCTCGAGCGTTTGCCAGACAAGGCTCCCCTGATGAGCCTAAGTTCACTGTCCCCAAGATTAAATCTTTCCGCCTGGGGCAATGACTCGTGCAGCATGACGCGCCTGAGCACCTCTGTGAGATCCTGCAGGGTTGTGCAATTTCCCTGGTTGGGACACTGCCAGGGGCGATCGTGTCCGTGACGCTGAGGAAGTTTCTTGCACGGACGCCGACCCTCGCAGATCGTAACCGCAGGAGAGTCCCTAAGCGTGCCGAGTTTGGATTCGGCATCCCTTACGCGACCCGAATATCCACGAAGAAGGATGGTGTCAACCAGGCCACGCCGTTGGAACCAGTTCTTCATGTTTTCAAACCCCACGATCTCGACCAGTCTGTCAAAAGCAATGTTATTTGATGGCGTAAGCGCCTGATTGACAAGCCACGCTATGCTGTTCTTGACATCTTTTTCCTTGTAATGATAGGTGATCTCGGCCTTAGTTCCGAACCGGAGTTCACGGAGGTACTCAAGCGCGGCGACGGCTGCAAAAAGTTTGACAGATGAGGCCGCCCACCAGTCATCGCGATCAATTGACGTTCCCTTGTAGTCGTATCTCCTGTAGCCAATGATTCCATCTTCATTGCGCTCAATCTCGACAACGTATGCCTTGAAATGCTCATCAGCCTTATAGCCAGCCTCATCAAGCAATCGGGGAAGTGTGGTCGTATCGACCTCACTTTCCCTCCCCACAAAGGGAGAAATTCGCCGGGATGCAACCATGGCCTTCCAGTATTCCTCCGGAGTTTTCTTCGCCAGGTACGAAGAGGCAACCCAGCCGGTCACTCGGGAAGACAAGGCGGCTTGACACCAGACCTCGTCCTTGTCAACAGAAACCGCAGGCCCGGAAAGGCACTTACATATTCTCAACCAGGTACCCTTCTTCAAAACCTCAAGACTCTCAGACTGCAGATCAGGACCAGTTCTCAGCCGAACAGGATTCAGAGTGATTGCATACGACGCTGGCTCAAAGACAGGGCCGACCTGCGGAAGGGCAATGCGCACATCGGTCAAAGGCACAATTGGAGTACCGACGACCACGTCAGATTCAACGACAGTCGCGTCCTCATAGACAGACGCTGCAGCCAGTATTCCAGAATCGAATCCGCCTCCACCGCCCGGTACCATCAATATAGCTGCCACCAGACCAACGACCACTGCCGCGAAGAGCAGAAACAAAATGCAAGAACCTGACTTTCGCCAACTATGCGCCGTGCTTATGGGCGCTGCAAAGTCGAGCTTTTCCAATTGTCATCCTTGTCGAAAAACCTCGAAATCGGAACATTCATGACGCAAGAAATCACAACTCGCAGCTTCCAACCTTCTGAACAGATCCCGGTCTCGCCGAGTCAGTCCAGCCGTACCTTCCTCCGAGAGCATCGCCCGGGTGCACAGATGGAACCGGCCTGCAAGGTCTGACAACCCCTTCAGGCACAAGAATCTTACCACCATGCTCCGACGCACGTTGAAGGTTGGCACAGACATCCGCCCCCCGCCTACAACCAGTTGAAATAACAATATTCTGATATGGCTCGGTTCGCTCGTAGTAGCACATGCACCACCAATCAACCAGGCACTTGTTGTTTCTGCATAAACCAGCCTCACCGCATTCGCTGTCGTACTCACACTCACCGACACGCTGACGCGCTGGTGGTTGTTGGTCAGGCCTGTAGCCACTTGAATACGCGTTGTTGCTCGCATCATTTTGGGCAGGCGAATTAACATTGGGTGACGGAGCCTGATTATCAGAACGTCTCCATGCATCAGTCCAGACATCCTTGTATCCGGCGTTCGCGTTCAACCCTGCGGATGACACTAAAAAGGGCAGCATCAGCAAAGGAATCCCAAAAAGGACTGCGTGGACCTTGCGGTTGACCCGAAATAGTCCCCGCCACAAGCCAACGCCGGCACCAACAAGAATACCAATCAAAGTCCAACCTGCAATAAGGTCAATAGCGCTGCCAACCTGAACTCTGTCAACAGTAATAAGGCTCCAGGCACGAGACTCGACCAAAGGCACTATCAAGAAACCAATCAATCCCAGAATTGGCGCTCCAAAGCTCAAGCCAACCAGAATCAGAAGCGCCCAGGTACCGCCTGAAAGCTCGTATTCATGCATTAACAGACCCCCGATTGACAGAGACTACTCCTCTGGCCTTGTCCCTCAAAAGTGGACACCTCAGTTATGCTGCCACGGCAGCGCCAGAAAGGACAAGCCTTTCGTAATCCACCGGACTCAGGTATCCGTTTGAGGAGTGCCTTCGTTTCCGGTTATAAAACACTTCAATGTACTCATACAGGTCTGGCCGGGCCGCTTCCAGGCTGGCCCAGTGGTTCTGGTAGACCAGTTCACGCTTGATGGTCGAGAAGATGCTCTCGGCGCATGCGTTGTCCCAGCAGTCGCCTTTGCGACTCATGCTCTGCAAGATACCAAAGACCTTTAATTCCTTACGATAGTCCTGACTCGCAAACTGCGAGCCTCGATCGCTGTGCATAATTAGTCCTTTGGGCGGATTGCGCTTGCGCATGGCCATGTAAAGCGATTGCAGCACCAGTTCCGTCCTCATGTGGTCCGCGTACGACCAGCCCACGATTTCGTGGTTAAACAGGTCCTGGATCACCGACAGGTACGTCCAGCCTCGCGACGTCCGGATGTACGTTATGTCCGTCACCCACACCTTGTTCGGGGCGTCCGGCTTGAAGTTCCGGTTCAGAAGGTTCGGCGCCGGCGGCTCTTTGTGATTCGAGTCCGTCGTGTTCCGCCGTCTGCGCTTCGGACAGCCCACGATGCCGTGTTTTGCCATCAGCTTCGCCACACGCTTGCGACAGATCTTGCGCCCGGCAGCCACCAGATCCGCGTGGATTCTCGGGCTGCCATAGGTTCCTCGACTCGCTTTGTGAGCCGTCTTTATCTCTGCCACCACCACAGCTTCCGCCTCGGCACGCTTCGCCGCCCCGCCACGCTTCAGCCAGGCATAAAAGCCGCTGCGCGAAACCTCCAATTCTTTACACATGATGGACACCGAGTAATTAGCCTGCTCCGCACGCATCACTTCGTATGCGTCGTCGTGTCCTTCGCGAAGTAGGCTGCGGTTTTTCTTAAAAAATCCCGCTCCATCTGAAGATGCCTGTTCTCCCGCCGCAGACGCCTTAACTCTTCCCGCTCAGTCGTCGTCAGTTCACCTTCTGGGCCCCGACCTTCGTCGATGTCCGCCTGCTTCACCCATGACCGGAGACTGTTTTCACCGATGTCCAGGTCCCGGGCGATCTGCGCGATGCTCAGACCACTCCGACGCACAAGCCCAACTGCGTCTGCCTTCTCTTCCTTCGTAAATACCCTGCGTGCTCTTCTCGACATCCTTCCGCTCCCTCGGGGGACCTTGACATTCTCTCCCCCTTATCTCGGATGTCCATCTTTTGGAGCAGGCTCACTCTGCTGTCAGGCTTTGATCAACAAGCTGGACAACAGGACCAGGCTCCATATGCGTTGATTCCAAAGGTACCGTACCCATCTCAGCAATGCCATCCAATATCAAAATTTCGACCCTGCGGTTGGCGGGATCCGCATCAGGCCTTCCTGGCAATGGACGAGTTGGACCAAACGCCGACACCGCGACTCGCTTCTTGAGTTCCTCAGGCCAATTCTCGACAAGGACGTTTCTTGCGTTTCTTGCGCGGACAGTTGAAAGGGTGTAGTTATCATCGGCGACGCCGCAACCCATAAGGGTACGGCCCACGGGAATGCTGTCGCTATGCCCCTCGATCAGCAATGAAATTGATTGGTTATGCTCAAGATAGCTTCGAAGGGTGTCACCGACTCTTTCTGACAGGAGAGTTTTTACAGTAGGATTCAGGCAACCGCTCCCGAGACCGAATGTGGCGTCCTTGACCCGCATGCGACGCCCGTCAAGACTAACCTCGAGATATGCGGACATGCCGCTTTTATCAATTTCGTCGCGAATTCTGCGCAAAATTTCGGCAATGCTCTGTTTTCTCGACAACTCAACCATATGCCTTTCATTCTGCACTGAAACTTCCGTCTGGAGTCGGCCCAGACGTTCCGTTGAACTGGCAAGTGCTGTCATTATCAGAAGGACGACCATCACGGCGACGACGCCAGCCATAAGGTCTCCTGTGCTGATCCAGAACGATGCCGATTTCTTGTCTGAGGATGCCACAGATTCACTCCACACGCCGCCAGGTCGTTGACTCATCTACGACGGAAAATACCTGTCACGGCGTCAAACGCTCTTCCAACCAGACCGGGACTTTCATCGGTCTTCGATACTGAAACAACCTGTCCTGTATTGGACATCCCGGTCTGCGGGGTTGTTGATGAACGGATTCCGGACATCGAACCCGCTTTCTGTTCAGCTTTCATTGTCGAGAAAGAATCCTTGCTACCAATTGCTCCCACTCGTGCGGAGCCAATATCAGAATTGACGCCTTTCATGTTGGATGGGGCCGATGCATTGGCCGATGGTTGGGCGGAGGGGGTCGCCCTACCTGAGCTTGACGGTGGCGGTGGACCAATTTTTTGCGCCTGAGGACTGTTGCTGCTCTGCTCATCATGTCTGGAATAGGTTCTGTTCGATCTCGACGCCTCATTCCGGGCTCCAATCGACGCCATAGGGTCTGAAGCTGATCCAGACCACCTTTCAGGCGTCCGCTCACCGCCACCGCCTGAGAACTCACCACGAACGCCACCCATTCTGTCGTCACCACGAGATGAATACAGGTCTCCATCATGCAATGAAAACGGCGAAGGTACCTCAGCAGAGTTGCCAAAGGCCGAACCAAAACCCCGGGAACCATCAGCCGGAGCTGTTCTTGACTGTGCAGGTGGCGAAACGGTGGCAAGTCTCAATGCAACTCTGTCAAGCCCTCCATTCAGGTCTGAAATGCTGGATTTCAACTGGTTCATAAGTTGCGTCTGACTGCTGACAAATATGGAGACAGACGAATTCATCGCAGATACAGCATCCTCAATACTGCCCGCACTATCAGCAAGAGTTCCAACCTTGGCGTTAAGCGATGAAATCGTCAAACCAAGGGCCGAAGTGGAAGAATCCATATCCGAATTCACCTTCTCCATCCTTTGAAACACCGGCGACATCTGCTCTGCCATTGCGCGCCCGACCTCTTTTGACAGTTGAGCGCCGGCATTCGAGAACCCCAAAGAAAATTGCTCACTGACTTCTTCCGCGCCGGCCTCAACAACGTCATGAAGGTCTTCCGCCGCGCCCTGCAATTCTCCAGCGGAAGACTCCATCGATTTTCCCATTTCCTCAAGGCGTGTCATAAGAGACGAAAATTGTTTAGTTTTCCCAATAGTTAAATCCATATCCCTGCAAGTCTGGGACAGCTTTCCGGCGGATGAATCCAGAACCACCACTAACTTGTTAAGTTCAGAAATTGTGTCGGCAAACTTCTGCTCACCCTTTTGAATCGAATCGCTGAATATCACCAATCTGTTAATGACATCAGCGGTGGATTTGTCAAAATTTTCAAGCACCTTCATCTGAAACGATATTCCGTCAACCGACTTGACGAGTCGGCCAAGCAACTGCGGAACATCACTGATTGTCCTGGACGCCTCGTGACTTCGCGCGATTTCCAATGCCAATTTTCGGCGCAGGTGATCTCCTGAAACCAACTCGACAACAAGCCTGAGAACGATGCTCAGAACCAGGCCCCAGACACTGACTCGAAACTTGAACCCGATGTTGGCCAGAACCGAACGCAGCCGCTGCATCAAGCTTCCGACGGATTGAACCTCCTTGTTGAGGATTTCAGTCCTTTTCAGAAAGCCGTCTGAAACGTCTTTATCGTCGGCGATCAATGAACCTGAATCACCACCGGCAAGCCTTCCCAGCAATGTTCCCTGGGCTTCGACCTCCTCTTTATTCGCCCTTTCTTCATAAAGCGAACTAGCTTCGTTGATGGCGAGACCAAGGCCGAGGAACGTCCCGAGAAGGCCTATCATCACCAAAGCACCGGGAAGATTCATGCCCCACCGCAAATACTTTGATTCAAGTTTCTCTTCAACGTCGTGGATTGAAATTCCGGAAGGCCATTTGCCGGCGGACACACTAACCATGTGCGCCCGCGCGACAAAGGCAAAAGCCACCCCGGCGACAAAGATCGAAACCAGGACAATAAGAAATACCCAGTCAAGCCCACCAGCAGGCCAGACGAAATGCAGAATGTCGTTAAGATCAAAGGTACTCGCGCTAACCATAATTATCCAGCTCTCTTCAGTCCGTAATACCGTGCTCAAGCAATAGAACCCTGGTGTTGTACAAGGCAACTACCTTGGGAACACATCCAATCTGGGCAATTTCTAAGGCGACATCAGAGACCAGCCTTTCTCCACCCTCTCTGCCCCCAACGTCCCATCCGATCCTGAATTCAATTCTCACCATGGACGATGATGAAGCTGTAACCCTGAAGTCCTCCGCCATGCACTCGTGTACCTCCGGAAAAGCGGCCACCCAGTTAGTTACATTGTTAAGTACATGACTTCGTGTAGTATCACGCACACCATAATACTTGACGACGACAGGCGCGAAAGCATCCGCATACTGCTGGCCCCTGTGATTACACAAGTCATCGACAACAGCCCTTGCCTGCCGAATGGCTTGCTCCCGGTCAATCGGGACACATTTCAACGCAACATCGCGCGCAGTATCGACGTCCCCGCTCCCATGTTCCGCCCGCGGCCAATATCGGCGGGAAGAGGCCATGCGCTCATAAACGTTTTCAACGAATATGCCCAGTGCACTGAATGCTGAGTCGCTCCCGTCTGCTCTGGCTGGTTCCACAAAAACCATGCCCCCGACCATGGCAGAAAGAGTCAGGAACAGGACAGCCCAGAAACCCGATTTTCGGCGCGCGCGCAAAAATCCCCACGACAGTCCAATCATGCCCCCGACTACTGCGCCAAGAACACACATCGAAACTAGAATTGGTTGAAACATCCCGTCAATTTGATTGGGATCATACTTCAGAAGCCGAAGGACTCTCGACTCTGCCATCTCCATCGATTCCAGCAGGATGAAGCTGACCACAAATATTGATACCGGCGCAGAAAGCACCACGAGCGCCAGTGACCAATGGGCGCAAATTCCCGATTTAAGTGGGAGTTTCATCCAATGAACCCTGCAATTTGCCGAACCCTCGAATCAATTGCGACGCCTGCTTCTTCTCTTCTGCCTGAAGACATAAATGGCATAGGTGAGAACACCCAACACTACAACCGGAAAGCCAACCAGATAGACATCACCAAACCCAAAGCTCTTAAGGAATTTGCCCATATTGACCAGGGCGCCCATCTCAAGCTCTTCAACAAGCATGCGCTCAAGCCAGAGACGGTAAAGCCCCATCGACATACCGCCGACAAGCGCTCCAATAACCGCGTATATGGAAACCATCTTCCATGGAAACTTGCTGGACACCGTTACAAATGTCTCGCCCGCCAGGCTGGCTGAGTCGTCGCTGTATTGAATCGCCATCTGCTTCCTGGCGAGCGTTTTTCCGGGAGGAATGTCCAGCGACATCTCGAATTCATCATACTGGTTGGGTCTCAGTTCGAAAGACGATTCGCCGCCTGAAAAAGACAGGCAGGGGTCATTCGTGGAAAGCTTCCCCCACGCGAGGCCTCGATCGCATACCGATGATTTGACCACGACCTTGAACTTGATTGAATCGCCTTCTTGCAGACGACCAAAAGTATCGGGAATTGCCTTGACGTCAATCCGTGGAGCACGGGCGCCGATGGCTCGCAAGATCAGCTCGGAAACAAAACGTTTTTCTCCTCGAGGGACTTCTTCAACATCCTTTGCAAAAGCCGGGTTGCCCTGGGCAGTTTTCAACCACCAGGACAACGTCTTATTTTGAGTCTGCTCGATGAGCCAGTCACCTGCATCAGGATTTGAATCAACAAGCGCAATCAGTTCGGGTATCGTCTTTGGACTCTCCCCGTACTCTGGCGGCGTCGGCATTGTCTTCCAACCGCAGTGCCACATTGCAAGCTTCAGCCGTAAATCCCGCGACTTGATCCCTGTCAGCGAACTGGCAAGACCTTTCGCCACATAGGTATGAAACTTATCGAGCCAGGTCCATACACGACCATCGTCGAAAGCCTCTTCGACCGCAGACCGGCAACTGGACTCCAAGGCACTAACCAGGTCGGCCGGCGACGCCACATCCCGGAATGATTTTCCACTTTTCAGCCTCAAGGACGTTTCGCCCGATTCCCAAAGCAGTTCCTGGACTGCCTTATCGACAGACATATTGGCTGATTTCTCGATACGGGCGATGACATCCGTATCCCATCCATGCACGACACTCAGCCAGTGCCGAACTCTGTGATCCGCTATTGCCGAACCGAGAGCAGCCCACTCCTCGGCTTTCAACCCGGCAAGTTCCTTCGGATCGGTTACCCTCCGGTCGCCAACAAGCACTAGATCATTAAGACCAAGTGCATGAAGTACTTGCCAGACACAAGCATCATCATCCAGGCTCGAAATTTTGCCGGCTTCGAGCCGTTCGACGACCGTCGGCTCGACAGATGCCACCCAATAATTAAACAATCCAGGTTTTCTGACCAATTTCAGAAGATCGGACATCAGCTTGTCCTGAAATGGTCCTTCGATTAATGCGCTGACACTCGAAAATTCACGGCCTCCAATGTTCAGGCGTTTTTCCCCAAGTACCCAGAGTACTCCCTGGGCCTGGTCACGAAGATGCTCTGCGGCAGAAGACCTCGAATTGCTCCACGAGCGCACGCTTGTCACTGCATCTGCAAGCCCCCTGTTGCCAACAGCATACCTAAGCCACCTCTCAAGCAGACTCGACTGAACAATGTCTGTAAGCCTTTCGGGATTGTTGTCACAGTGCTTAACAAGTTCCTCTACCGCATCTACAAGAGGCCCACCCCTGTCTTTTCCGCAATGCAAGAACTTGTAACCAAGACCCTTCCAAAGAAACTGCCATATGGCCATATCAAGAAGGGCGGGCGTCTTCGATGCCTCGGTAACCGCTTCCTCTGAACACTGCACAACGTGGGCCCCCAGGTCACGATCCTTGGCGATCCAGACCAACGACCCTTCAGTAACCATACGACGTGCAGAAATCCAATCATTCAGGAAAGCCGGAGCGAGTTCGGAAAAGGCTTTCGGCGCGCTGCGAAGATCCCTGATTGGACTGAAATCGGGCTGTGCCGGTAAATCCCAACCAATCTTCTCAACGTAATTGACAACCAGTTCATGGGCTTGATCTTTGGTAAGCCCGAAGCTGGAAGACATTCCAATCAGCGTCAGGTACTCATGATGCTTAAGTCCCTTATCATCATTGCCCATCTCCCAGATTCTGGTTCTGAATTCGTTCTCACGCCGCTCCCGTAAAGCCTTCCTCGAATTTGCGACGAAGGTCCGATATCCTTCCGCAGTCTCCAGAAGCGTTGACATTTCCATCCAGGCATTACTTTTCTTAACCTCGCCGGCGACCAGTTGTTTCTTATAATCCCGCGTCTGCTCATAGGCGTTAACCATCTTCCTGATAACGCCAAACCTGCTTTTGATATCGTCGAAGGCGGGTTCTTTTCTAAGAAACTCATCGACAGAATACTTGAACAACTCGACATCGGTGATCGACTTTTGATACCAGCTTTCAAGCAGAGAAAAATCTATTGAAAATTCTGGACTGCCCGCAGGCTGGGACTCGCCAGGCACGGAATCAGACAAATCCTGCGGGCCGGAGGTGTCCCTGACCCTCGAAATCCCATCGCCACCTTCGCCCCCGTTATGGTTCTCACCTGGCGTGTACCTTGCGATCGACGGACTCGGGGAGGAGTCTTCTCTCTCCCCCAGTGAATGCTCTCTGCTTCTCGATATACCATTCCTGTTTTCGGGACCATTCATTAACGACTACTCCACCTGAATCCGATCCAGAAATGCCTTTCGCCTTTCTGAATCGCCAACCGTCGCGTTATTAACGACCAGTTCGCTATGGGCAATCTTCCCCGTATTCTTGTCCGTAACCGCCACTTCCAACCGCCCGCTTTCCGTAATCTTCAGGCAGACGTTCACAGGCATGCCCTTCGGACGTTTTGGCAAGCCCTCAATCAAGACGGTGCCAACGCGACTGCAAGCCTCGACGCAATCCACATCGCCTTCGTAAACATTTACCCGGATGCTAGACTGGTTATCCCTGATCGTCAGGTATTCAATCGTCTTTTCGAATGGAGTTGGATGACCTGCTTCCACTGCCAATCCACAAATTGGCCGTCCATCCTTGTCCTCCTCGACCCGCAGGCTGCGCGCAAGGCAGTCGGTCGGTACCGACCGCTTTATGTCAGCGGCCCCTTCCGAAGCAACCCATTCGACCCTCTCGAGAGGCCTGTCACGGTTTGGTCTGTGTACCCTGTCGTATGCGGCATGGGCAGCTCCCCTTGCCACCGCATGGTCGGGATCAATTGCGGATGACAGTCTGACGCTTCTGTCAAACAACTCCGAAAGCATCTTCTGGATCATGGGCATCCTGGTTGAACCGCCGACCAGCAAGACACGATTGATATCCGCCGGTTTCAGGCTGCAGCACCGCAGAACATCTTCAACGCAACCACGACAATCGAATAAGAGAGTGGCGGCTTCCTTTTCAAACTGTTCCTGAGTCACCTCAAGCCTGACAGGGAAAACGCGCGGCTTTTCGCCAGACGCCGAATCCCCCACTCGTAGATCGACTTTGCCGCGGTAATAAGGATTTCCAGACAGGTGCTGCTTAATACCGCAACATTTCCGCAGCAGCAATGTCTGAACATCAGGCGAGACATTGGAATCGAAATCTATGCCCGGATAATCGATGCTGAATCGCCTCTTGAGCAGACCCAGGATCAGCCTGTCCCAGTCAAGTCCGCCAGTTCTGGGAAGCCCCTTGTGCCTGCGAATGGTTATGGTCCCTTTTGAGTCGGTCTCGACAACCGATACATCCAGGGTGCCGCCACCAAGATCAAACACCAAAAACCTTGCAGCGTCGTTCGGCGGGCTGTAAGCAAAAATCGCTGCACCAGGTTCGGTAATGGTATCCAGGACATCTATACCGGCCCATTCGGCAGCCTGCTTGGTTGCCTCCTTCTGCGGAATCAAAAAATACGCGGGGTGCGAAACAATCGCACGCACGCGCCCATCCCGCCCTCCTCTATTTGAGACAATCCTCTGCCTAATCTTCTTCAGAATTAACGCTGCAATATCCCTGGAATCAAATGTATGCCCGGCATAGTGCCATTGAGCCGCGCCACCACACGTTGAAATATCCTGACCCATGAACCTCTTGGTTTCCAGAAACACCTTACCTGCATCGGAATGACAGTCACTTGATAATTCAAGCCACGCGTCGAGGCCAACGCGTGCGGTCAGTACCCCGTCCGACTCGGCAAGCCAGACTACCGATGGCAGGGAATTCGAGTCGTTTTCAAGGCGCACATCGGAAATTTCCCCGGGCCTTACGACCGAGGCCGCACTATAGGTCGTGCCAAGGTCAATTCCGTAAATATCCTCGTCCATAAAAAATTGTCCTATTCCCTCGTGAATTCAAGACGCAGTGTTTCGTGAACCTCGCGTCTGGATACGACTGGACGCAGAACGGACTGCACAAGAACGGTCAGACCGAACACCTTGTCCGGCGATTCAAACGAATTTGCTGCCGACCAGTCATCCCACCAAGCCCCGCCCATCTTTCCGGAATCCATTGTTCTACGGATAACCAGATCAAATGCGGCTACGCTATTGCCGGGCTTCATCCGAATGCAATTGATTGAAGTCCGGAACGTTGATTCTCCCGAACGGGATAACGGCTTCAAGGCTGCATCATCCAGCACAGGAACAACACGATTCAGAAAAACAGTTTCCTTGACGAAGGGTGGATATGGGGGTCCTTCGTGCGCCACATTGTAATACACATCAATATCCGCCTTCCCATCGTCACGGCAAACCACAGGCAACTGAAATTTTCCGTCTGAGCCAGTGAGCTTTCCGGGAACCACTTTGGTGGCATCAGGCCCATTTAGGCGCTTGACCGACAGGAGCCTCGCCACACCCTTGCCCAGTGGAGCAAGTTCGAAATACATCACGCTATTGGCGTCGGGAACAGCGATCTGTTCGGCCTTCAGGGACTCCACAAGACCGGCAGCCACCCTTCGCCCCTTATCAACATCCCGGCTCAGCACAAAAATCAACAACGGCTTGGCCCCATGAAACTGATAGGACGAAACGCCCTTGGAATCAGTCCGGAAACCGCTAACCTTGAACGGGTGGTCAACCCACTCGGGAATCCGGTTGTGGTTCTCAATACTATCCTTGATTCGCTCCCAGTGGCTGTTGTCCAGGGCCCGTTCGGCGAAATGGGTTCCCTTGAATGGAAGACGCAATGCAACCAGCCAGATTCCATATCCCTCACGGGCTCTCGCGCCAAGAAGTGCACCTACACAAAAAGGATCAGCCCCCTTGGCACAGGCAACATCGACCGCAGTCGGGACATCAGGCGTGACGACATTTTCCGCCGTGGAGCCAGACTGCATGCCGTCGGTGACTATTACGGTAACATCAAAAGGATCCAGATTGTCCTTTGGAACCGGTGATGCAGGATTGGCCCCTTCGGGAAGACGCGGTCTTATCAAGGCAAGATCGAGCCTGGACTGCCTGGCGTCATAGAAGCCGGCCTGCCTCAACATGGAATAGTCGATTTGCCTGCTGCAATCGAGTGCTTCACCAAGACTGCAACGCTCCTCAGGCGAATTTGAGTGGAACCTGGACAAGCTCTGATCGATTGACCGATGAAGAGTCTCAAGGGCAACAGACCTCTGCTGCGCGAAGCCTTGCATGCTTGCAGATGTGTCCACCACGACCCTGGCGCCAATGCCCTTGACGGGCGGAGCAACCGCCCGTGGCTCCTGGATATGCCTGGTATTTTCCGTGACATTTGCCTTTCCCGGATTAACGCCGGTTTTGCCGCCACTTTTCTGGCCGCAGGCAACCGACATGCTCGCAGAAATGCAGGCCGCAAGAATCAATAAAACTGCTGAATTTCTACACATCGATGATCTCTGTACCCTCGACAATTGCTTTCACAACCTCGCGCATCGGCAAGGAAACCCTTTCGGTGCGTCCATTTTTTGTCTGCAGGTCAAGATCGACCGAGCCAACTGACGTCCCGACGGACGGGATTATGTTGGACACCATGACCTCAGACTCGCCCCGGCGAACCGCGAAAGCATATTTGGGGCGATCCGATGTGTCGGTCAGGAGCAACTGACCGTCCTGGATTTTCAGATCGGAAAGATGGCGCCCACAATACACACAGTATCTGAAACCGATGATTGCCTCTTTGTCACACTGAGGGCATCTGAAAAGAACTTCCATTACGCACCCTCCTTGGGAATGGCATTTGCAAATACGACTTCCATCATCACTTCATAAGGACTACGACGAAACGACTTCATGATGTTTGAATCCGGAAGACACGCAGAGACAATTTTTGACCCTGTCCTGGCAAGGTTGGGGTCATATTCAGTCGGGGGAACAAGGGGAGGCGACTGCGGATATCCCGGGACACTGTGATCGAAATTCAGGTCTGAACGATCATTCAATTCAACCGGAAGCTTGTGGGAACCTGGCAAATATGGCAACTGGATGATGGTATGCCACTTGATGGTAGGATTTGATTTCTGGCCGACGTGCGTATCTTCACCCACGATCGTCCTGTTGGTAATCACCGGACCTATATGACGATTGGCGGCAGTACTTAACAAACCCTTCGCAACAGCTGCCTTCGGATGAATTCCCGGCAACGGCACGGACGTTATGTTAATTGCCACATTCTCAAGGTTCTGACCTTTTTCACCCTTAAGAATCGAACGAACCCTTTCCGACAGGATATCTGCAATAACAGCCGAGTTCAAAGAATCGAGCGCCTTCAGAAAGCCCCACCCGTTACCAAGTAATACCAGTTCAACATTCAGGCTGGCCAGATTACCTTCGGATTCGGAAGCGCGCACTCGCTTAATATAGTTCTCAAATTCACGATTAATCACTGCGGCGGCAATCAGCCGCGCCAGAATCTCGTTCAAGTACCCGAAGTACAGTTCAGCACGTCTTGTCCTGACCCTCTTGTAATCCGGATTGAACACCGTCGTTTCGCTATAGATGTTGCCATCTTCGGGCTGTTCGCGTACAAACCGTTTCAGCGACTCAACCGACTGTTTTGGCTGAAGGCAGGATACAGGCAAGTATGCAGGATCATCTGCCTCCCCCACAAGAGCCCTGACCATGACCCCGCCGGCGTACTTCACGCTGGTCTGGAAAATCATCTCCGGCGACGGATTGGCCCTGGTCTGGCAGAACACCGCGATATCGGTGGTTCCGCCACCCATGTCCACGTAGATTCGAAGCCCGTCATTGCCAGCAGAAACATTCTGTCCTGCGGCCGTCGCCTCATCGACAGGCGATGGTCCGACCCTCAGGTTCAGGCCGGTCCATTTTCCAACCGATGCGGTGACCGTCAAATACCTGGTTTGAACCCAGTTTTGGTTGGCGCCAGAGAATACGCCGGGGAACGAATACCTGACGTCAACGGTATCGGCCATAACAAGATCCGTGTCACGGCGATACGCGTTGGCGATCTCAACCAGCAGCAATGCCTCAAGATACCTTTCATAAAGCTGCCGCTGATGCTCCGGCGAATAACTTCCCCCATTATCGATGTCGAACTTGAATTCGGACAGGATATGATCCGACTCATCGTATCCGGGCAGGATCCCGGAAGACGGAATCGTGTAATCCTGGAAAGGAATCCATTTCGCGGCGCTCCCAGACAACAATTCGTTGCGCCCCTTCTTCAGAAGGATTTCGGTCGGCAGGACATCGCCGTGCTTGCCAAAACCACGAACCGGCGGATGCACATGAACACAAGTCTGGCGCGCAACCGAATCGCCCGACGCCCCTCCGAATATCCGACGTTCCAGATTCCTTATTCCCATCGTATCTGACTTGGCTTGACCCTGCAAACCGAAGGCCACGCAACTATTGGAAGTGCCAAGGTCAACCCCCATTACCATTGTCGTACTTGGAGTCGGACTGACAAACACCATATCTCGAGACCAAAGGCTGAAAATGCCCCCGGAGTTATCGCCAAACTGGATGAAAAGCCATTCCGGCCTGCCGTCATCGACAACGACATACCTGGAGTTCCCATCATCTGACTGGTTGTTGAACTCTTGAAAGCCCCCGGACGCTTTCCGGAAACCGGTCAAAACCGGACGAAGAGGATCGAACAGCGTGGACTTCGAGAGTTTGCCCGCCTTAAGTTCCAAACGGAAAAACTTCCAGCATTCCAACCTGACATCCGGCCACAAGGTCAACTCTGCGTCCTGGAATGCATCAGCGTCGGGCGAGGTTCTGTTCGCGTTGAAGGTGCTGGTCATTACGGAAAGCTTCTCACTGAAAAGCTCCCGCATGCCTCTCAAAGGAAAGGAAGCACAATAGAATGGCCCGTCAATGCGGCCAGGTGTGTACTCTCCTTTTTTGATCCGATCCATGTCAAGCAGGTCGAAATACTCCGGACGAATTGGGAACGTCGGAACGACAAACCGACGTTGATGGTCCATGAAAGCCGGGACCTCCTTGTAAAGAAGATCTTGAACTTTCAGAAATTCGACGTCCTTTACAGAAAATGTCAGTTTTCCCGGGCTCTGGATCTCTCCGGCACGGGCATTACCGGATCCTGGATGCCACTGATACAACCTGACCTGTGACTGTCCGTCAACCCTTGGCACGATGCCAAGTTCATCAAGACTCAGGGTCAACGCTCCCTTGTCGCAAATCGGACAATGAAGTGTCTTCCTGGTGATGATACCGTTGCTGTAAAAATCGCTTTTATCCATACACAGGTTGATCGGCATATCCAACAAATCGAAGCCGCAAGCCGAGCATTTGAGATTCATAAACCCATTACCTCACGCGTGAATATCGAGTTCGTCAAAGGCCAGGGGAATCTTCAGGCCAGCCTGCTCGAGAGCTATCCACCGGCTGGCCACGCTTCCATTGGGCATTGGCTCCTGACCCCCGAGTGCCCAGAGGCAGTATTCCCTGGCAGCCAGATACACAAGCTTCTCGGCTGGTTCATTTGATAACTCATACTGCTTGTATGTCTTCCAGAATCGCTGAATGGTCGCCAGACAGAGTCCCATTTGCCGCCGGTTGACATCATCCTGAAGCGGCATGAGCAATTTGTAATTCGGTTCCAACGGGTGATCGTCCGACTCCCGAATCAACTCGCCCCCTTCCAAATCTCTCAAGCGACCACATTCGACCTGGGCCTTGCATGTAAAATGCATGAAAAGCGTCATTCCCAATGAGCGGAGGTCTCCAACGTCCTTCCCTTCAATGCGTTCGACCAGGCAGAACTCCTTGCCGTCTTGTGAGCGGCACACATACCCATGATTTGCCGCATCACCTTTGTCAAAAGCCGCAACATCCGGGAACGATTTCAGCACCCCACTGTTGTGCATGGCATTCAATCTGCTGGAGTACTGCACCACTCTCGCGTTGTCCGCCAGGACATTGCCCATGGTCGCAACTATCCAACGAACCACGTCTGGATAGAACGCCGGGAACCGCCGCACAGAATCGGAGGACAGCGGCCCCGGTTGTCCCAGCATGATTTCCTCAGTAATGGCTTTGGTTACCGGCTGAAGCATGTGCCTCAGGCCAGGCTTTCCGTCCGCCCCGGAAATATTGGGTTTTCTGGAATTATCATACTCGGGCACTTGGGACGGATCAGGAACGTCAAGAATACCAGCCCCAAGACAGAGTATGCTCTGATCCGAATCTTTGGCCTCAGGCATCCTGATGAGGGCCGTTCTGGTCTCCCGCGCGTCCAGAACCGAAACGCAACGATTTTCCCGATTGAAATCACCACGAACCATGCCCTGGAACTTTCGACGAATGCCGGGGTTCAAACGCGGGATCCACAGAAGGCATAATTCCCGCTTGGAAGAATCACCCGGATTTCGTGTAAAAAGCGGGATCGCCGCAACGGAACTTGCGTCGCACTGTAACATTTCAAGACCTGGTGACGGATTGGCGAGGCCGATGACACGTTCGACGCCACGCATCCATGGTATCGCGTTATCCCAACGTTTCTGCTCATCAAGCATCTTCTTCAAATCCGCCAGGAGGGTCTTGGCGGAATTAAGGTTCCCATCCCTGGTGACTCTATTATTAAGAGCCACCAGTTCATCTGCACTGACTCTGGCATGGGCGTAAAAAAGACACTCGGGATGTGTCACGCCGTATGGTTTGGGATTTGGCCCACTGTGGTCACTTAGAATGGTCAAATATCTCAGCCCCTGATCGTTCGGAGCAACATTCATCAGGGCCTGCCCCAGCTTTCCCGAGTCAGTCTTCAAGTCGTAAGTTTTTGCGTTGAAGTAGCCAAGCACCGAACCAAGTAACAGTGATTCAAATTGCTGACAATAAACCGACTTACTCCCCTGGGAATCGGTCGGCCATCCCTGGGGATCCATCATCGCAAACTTGGTTGCCTCGGCCCGTCCAAAGGGGGTCGGGAAAGAAAGAATTTTCAATTTGCCGAGATCTGGACGCCAGGCAGGGGGTAACTGGTCATTCTGTCCAAGTCTTATGGGGTGGATGCCCTCTCCGCTTCCCTGGTAATCCGGCAACTGAGTAATATTAGCCATGGGCGACCTCTTCAGGAGTTACTTCTTTGACCAACCATCAAAGATCAATTTTTCAAACGTACTTGCCAACTTTTCGGGAGTCCGGCAGTCATCCGGATTTACAGTCTCCCCGTTCCAACACCGCCTGATTTCATCCATGGCGTTGCTTCCGGCTCCACCCAGTCGGGGACTTTCCGGAAAGCTGCCAAGAACATTTATTACCCACTCGATACTGAACTCGTATTGACTATGAGACTGTTTCCAGCAGTCGATCACGGCATTGATATAACTGTCACGGGTCATTTCCTTACTTTTTAGTCCAATCTTCAGTGATCTGTACAATTCATCGGGTATTGAAATATTGAAACCACCCAACAAGGTAAAGGCCGACTTGATTTCAGACTTAATCTTGTCGGACGTCAGATATTCAAGAAGTCGCATCGTGTACTTGGAAGCGTTTAGTTTGTCCTTGAAACTTTCTTCGACAATGCTGGCCCAGTTAAGGTCCGCCACTTTCCCGGGCGAACTATCGTCAGCGCCGAATGTGGCGATCTGTCCCTTATTCTGCTGCGAGGTTTCCAATGGCAACTGCTGGATACAGTAGGCGGCGACGAGATGCAGGAAATGTGGCATTTCATCCTGGGCTTCACCCCCAGTCACACGCATGGGATTCATCCACTCCGGAACCCCAGGCGCGTTGGGCGGACCCAGCAGCACACTCTTATTCATCTGTTTGGCGGTCTTGCTGAAAAAATACTCCAGACCATGCCTCATGTTGATGTCAAGAGTAAGGTCATCAACGTCCGTCGATGTTCCGGTGGTCGCCACCGGTAGCTTCATCCATGGCAGAAGGAACACACCGTAAAGTCCTTTTCCGATGGCCCACTTGTCGGCCAGTTTGGTGACCAACTGATGCGTAATGCCGGCGCCGGTTCCACCTGCGAACGAACCGGTCAAGACAACGGCATCCACATTTTTAATTTCGGCTTCCAACTTTCTCAAGTCTTCATTGATACCCTTCAGGAATGCAAGCGAACCAATCGACGGCTTCCCGTACATGCCTTTCTTGAGATCAATCCCTTGATCTGCCTCGCAAAACAAGGCCTCAAAAACGGCCTTTTCACCTTTATCGCCATCGCCATCGCCATTTGGTTTGATGAAGAGATCAACAACCTTCGTCTTCCCAACCACCATATTGAACGGAGGACAGATGTCGGAGGCACCGGAAAGCGGGTGCGAAGCGGCATCTTCTGCATTTTTGCCAAATGTCTTCAGCTTTTTGGCAAGGTTACTATCGACATCTCCATCAATGGTGAAACACTTCCAGTCACCTTGAATAATTCCAAGCTTCACCAGGCGGGAAAATGCCAATGCTACGTGCTGGCCGGTACCACCGATTGCAATAAGCAAATTAGACATCAGACCCTACCTCCTGACCAATCTGGCAACAACGAACACCAGGAAAAAGACCACAAGAACCGGGCCCGCACCCAGTACAATTCCTCGAGTCCACGGAACCAGTTCGGAAAACATTACGTACTTCATCATTTCCGTTGAATCGAGACAGCACAGAAGAACGGGCGATGCAAAGGGGTTACACCCGATAACGGTTGAAGCGACCGACATTGCAACAGACAAACTCAGGAAGAAACGCTGACCAGGTTTCAACCACAGCCTGCGGGTCATCAGCCACCACAGCGCCAGACCGACAAACAACGAGACCAAATCGATCAATCCCGCTGAAATCAGGAAGGATGTCCCGGCCTTCTCACAATCCGTCTGATCCCGACACAACCCGGTATTCGGGTCAGAGGGATTTGCCGGATCCTCTTCTTGGGTGTTGGCACCGACCTGGCCAGGCTGCCCTGGAGGCGGAGGAGGATCATTCACGACCACTTGATTTCCTTGTCCTTCGAGCGGCTCTTCCGCTGCTGACTCAGGTTCGGCAAGAACAGGACGACTGATTGTGCAAACCACAATCAGCATCATCAGCATACCTGGAAATCTTGCGAACGTTTGCATTAGCCAACCTCTTATTTATATTATAGAAAAGGCTCCTGGAAAGACGTAAGCAGGGTTGCTCGCCATCATGGGAACAAGGTTCCAATAGTTAGACGATCTCTTTTATATTGTTGGTCAAACCATGTCAATCGACATTTGGAACCCAATATTGCAACTCCTGTGGCCTTCTGGAGGTCAGAAGACTACATCGGAAGCAGTACTCAATGAGACTCTCCATCCTTGCTGCAGGATGCCCTTATGGCGACATCGACACGATTGACAACTCCACCGCTTCCGAATGCCCGGAATCAACGGACGCGGCGCTCCAGAACGACCTCGGACAACCTGGGGCCAACCTGGCCTGTCGGCGGCATCGGAAGCGCCAGCCTGACCGATGGTGACCTGCAATCCTTCAGTTCCGGAAGATCAAGCCTGAAAGGCCGCACGGCGTCACCGACCGCGATCATACCAGATTGCCCGACAGGCTGGCCTTCGCACAACGCCTGCACGGAAAGCTCATAACCGACGGCCGCGATTCCGGGGCTGGCACCGCACACGGAAACGCGATCAACCCCAGGACCTTCGGCGCTGACCGTCACCGAGTGATCCCCCGGGCCTTCGGGAATCCAGGCCGTTGTCGTGTCGGAATCCGCGACTGCCCACACGGGGCCGCCCTGATGATCCGTCGTGACCGAAATGACCTGGGCCGGCATGTGCGTGACCGAAGGCGACCGTTCGTCCGAGGCCGTCGCATCCAGCACCCGAAGAAAATTCCCGCCAAGGACGGCCTGGACATCCGCCTTCGTCCACCCGTCTTCCAGAAGTGCGGCGGCCAGATTCCCCATCCGTGAAGAATCTTCCAGACCGGCAACGAAATACCTGGCCCCGTCGAAATCGCTTCCAATCGCAAGATGGGACGCGCCGACAACCGCCTTGACATGGTTTGCATGCCGCAGAAGATCCGCCATCGATGCAACGGGCTCTGTATCCGAAATGAATCGCGAAAAAAGGTTCAGTCCGACCAGTCCGCCTGACTCCGCGATTGCCCAGAGCTGGGCGTCATCAATGTTCCTGGCATGCCTGAAAACGGATGCCAAGTTGGAATGACTGGCAATGACGGGACGCGTGCTTGTGGTCATGACGCCCCAGAAAGTCGATGGCGATGCGTGAGAAACATCCGGAATCACGCGAAGACTGTTCGCAAGTTCAACAAGCCTGCGGCCCCTGGCGGTAATTCCGGCCGGTTTCCTGCCAGAATTGCCCTGGCCGAAATCGTTCGTTTCGTTCCAGGTCAGGGATACATACACGATGCCCTGGCTCGCAAATTCGGCCAGAGCGTCCGGCTCCCCGCCAAGTGGCGTGCAACCTTCAAGACCGAGCATGGCGGCGATTTTTCCCCGGCTCGAGATCCTCCTGACATCCTCGGCCGTCCTTGCCTGCTCGAGCCGCCCCTTCCGGGAAAGCAGGACATTTCGAAACGCCCTGACCTGATCGGCGGCGACGGCCTTCGGATCGGCCGAATCCGGGGGAACCCAGATCACGAAGACCTGGGCATCGACATTTCCGGCGGCAAGACGATCGGGGCCACACATCAGGTCGCCCGGCTTAACCTTCCGATCCTTGCGCGAAAGCTGAAAAAGCGCGTCACAATGAAGATCGGCAACAATCGAATCCCGGAAGAAGTCGCCGTCGGCGCCCGGGGCAACCTGCGGCACCACGGACATGCCGCAGAAGGCAATTATCAACGCGGCGGCAAGCCTGGGCTTGAAATCAATCACTCGACACCCAGTATCTGGATCTCGGCGATTCCCGAGTCCTGGATCCTTTCGCCCTTCTGGTTGTATCCGGGAAAGACCTCAAGAATGACAATCCTTACCGATCGGCTGTAGTTTCCGGACGGAATTGCTATCGAATGAAAGCCCTTGCGATCTGAAAGCTCGGCGGCGAAGGACGACCCGTCGTCCAGTTCAACTCGAACCTTGCGCAACCGGTTGTTAAGCGGCCACCGATCGCCGAACTTGTCGGGCAGACTTTTCTGATATCCGGGAATCAGCCTGACCTCGCGAATCTCGACCTGGCGCCCCAGGAACGCCTCAATCCACTCGCCGATGCCGTCGCCGCCGGCGCCTTCCCCCCACCACGTGTCGGGGCGGCCGTCAATGGCATTGCGCGCGGCGTTGTAATTCTTCGGGGACGGCAGTTCGGACGATACCCGCACCGAACTGATGTGAAGACGGGATGGCGGCCGCGCGACCACGGGCGCCTGCTGAACCGGTTGAACAGACTGGATCCGTTGAATGGGCTCGACGGGCGGCGGGGGTGGTGGCAGCACATCGGGCGGAACCGGCTGGCCGCTGAGTATCGCGGCGACCATTCGAAGCCCTTTCATCAAACCAACGCGGTCACAGGAAACATCCATGGCTTCGGCCGAACCACTCATGGCGGAACGCCTGACGTCGTTCATGTGGGCAATGATGCCGCAGTTCCTATCAAGCGCCATCACAGTAATTGAAAGTGCCTGGCTTGCCGAAAGAATCTCGCCAAGCTCAATCTGGCAACGATCATCGACACAGTCCCGGTGCGATTCGACGCGGATTTGGGACAGGGCTCTTTCAACCTCCGCCGTGGCAATAACCGTGAATTTCCCGAAGCTTGAAATCTGGGAACGCAGGTAGTCTTCCAGTATCAGCCTGCTGGCCGGCTTCAACTTGCGGTCAGGATCCTTGAAGGAATGCACCAGGAGTGTCGGACTTGTCAGCCCTGCCTCATCCTGGGCCAGAGCCATTGAAGACAATCCGATGCAAACGATCATGCATGAGATGACCGCCATCAGGAATCTGGACGGCCAAAGGGAAGCAGTGAATCGTTGAATTGAACAACCCAGGTTCAGATGATCCAGCATCAAGTCTCACCAGGCCGTCTCGCCGGCACCCGAAGAATCGGAATCGGCAGTCCCGCCCCCGTCCGGATTGATTTCGGAAAGAATCTTCTTCTGCTCACGCTTCAGCCGATTGGCGCGGGCCGAACCAATCGACCCGATTATAAGCCCGCCGATACCAAGACCCAAGAGGGATCCAATGCCCTCCGCAACGCCATCGGCGGCGATGAAATCGTATGCCACGCCAGCACCAAGGCAGGCGCCCGCAATGGGGGTCAAAATGGCGAACAATGGCCAGCCAATCTTTTCAAGGCGCTTGGCCTGATGCAGTTCGGAGCCAATCTTCGTCAGCCGATCAAGCATCCTCGCCCGGTTGGCATCGGCGGCCGGATTCTGTGTCGGTTCGTGGTACTCCTCGTAAGGCTTCATCTGATAGCGACGTTCAGGGGCCGTTCCGTCTTCGGGATAATTGAGATCGAATTCCTGAAGTTGCTCGTTCTGATGGGTGGGATCCTGGGCTTCTGCCGCGGATGGCACGCCGACAATGGCCGCAAAGGCCCCAATGAAAAGGAATGCGGAAATAGCCATGTACGAATGGCGTGGACTTGTTGCACAAAACATCGCACAACCCGGCAATCAAGAGTTGGGCGGATTCTGTGACTGCCCGAAAACTATGTCAACTGCCGAATGCTGGAAATCGGCGAGATTTGTCATGCCGACGGATCGACCACACGCCCCACGAAGAGGACGGCGCCAGTCAACTGATCGACAATCGCGAACATGAATGGACGATCAAACGTCATGTCAAACGTATCCATGGGCGCGGACGTTTCATCCATCACCACGGCGGTGGCCGCCGCGGCCTCGGTTCCTTCCTCATCGACGGCGACGAAGCTCTTGTGCTGCACCAGGCTGATGAAAAGGTTTCCGGGAATGCCGTCGATTCCTGAAAAATCGGCGCCCCCGGCAGAAAAGGCGGCAGTCATTCCCAGCGCCTTCAGCGAATCGTTCAAGGACGATTCAAACTCAAACGTGAAGCGCGGCAGTCTCAAATAGCCGGCGGCATCCACCGAACCCTGAACCATCGATGCGAAGGCGTCCCCGGAGAGGCCGGCCTCGACCTCTTCGAATCTTCCGGCGTCGGGAAGAATAAGTGCCATGACAACCTTGTCGCCAACGTACGGGATTTCCAGGTATTCGTACCCGTCGCCCACGAAATGCCGAAGCTCGTCGTAAGCCTTCATCATCTTCACGCCGACGGTGGTTCCGTCCAGGCGCGTGAACTCGTCGTCAACGGTGTCTTCCTTGTCGAACTTGTTTCGCCAGCTCGCCTTGAAGTAAATCGCATTCGTCAGGACCAGCGCGGTCGCCGGCGAGATGCTGCCTTCCGGAAGCAGGTCAAGAATTCGATCCTTTGTCTGCTCTGCGACCCAGTCGTTGATGACGACACGGCTGCCGTCCGGGTCGTTCGTAAAGTCCATCAGCCGCAGGCCGGCGCCGAAGTTTACGGCCAGCACGTCAAGATACGGCTGAAGGAACTCGAACCCGATGCGCCCCCAGGCCTGGTTGACGACGCTCAGTTCGAACGGGTCGCCCTTCTCGTCGGCCTGGAGTTGTTCCGAGCCTCGCCTGTCAAGTTCCAGATCCAGCGCGTTGAACGCCTCGAACGTGGACTCGGGCTGTTCGCCGAACCCGAGCGTCTGCCGCATCTGGCTGGCGGTTTCACCCCTGGCCCCCGCATAGGCCATGGCAAGCGCCGATGAAACGCTGTGCGGCGAAATGAATACGTTTTTCCCTTCATTACGCGCCGCCAGATCAAGATACAGATCAAACCCGAAGGCGGCGTTGCCGGCGGCAAGCGTCTCGATGCCCTGACCGGATGGGGCCATGTCCCGGGACATGTCGGACGACACGACCTGCATTCCCGCCGGATCCACGGTGTTATCGCACGCGGAAAGGGCCAGCACGGCGCCAGCCAGCAGAATGAACCTGCGCATGATCGACCTCCATCCGCGGGCCATCATCCATCGGCCCGGAAACATTGAAAACAACCGTCGGCAAGACGGTAATGATTGTATTACTTCAAGCGCCGGCAAACAAACGTCCGGGCCTGAACATCCAGACTTGAAAAGCCCCGCCGCGCCGTTAAAATACCAGTGTCACAAATAACACCTTCCGAGGGATAAAACGATGAACAGAAGCTTCAAGACTGTTTCCTTCAAGGCTTTCACCGCCGCATTCCTGACTGCCGCGCTGATGGCGGCCGGGTGCGGCTCGAGCGACCAGAACAATGACGTCGGCGAACAGCAGGACGTCGTGTCCGATCAGGGCGGCAATACGGACACTAATCAGCCTCCGGACGTCCAGAATCCCGACCAAGGCCAGCCGGACACGAATCAGCCTTTGGACGTCCAGAATCCCGACCAAGGCCAGCCGGACACGACCACCGCGGCAAATCCGCATGACTACTGGCCGGGGGTTGACTGGGACACGTTCTTCCCTGGCCCGGAAAAGTCGGCCGTCTATCAGGTCACGACGTTCGACCAGGTGCAGAAGGATCTGACGGCCCGCGTCGTCTATGACGTCGAATGGAAGGGTGGAACCTGGACCCAGATCGTCGTCGGCGACCTGGAACCGGGCAAGGACGGCATGGCGATCTATTTTGACAAGTCGGAACCGTGGGTCATAAAGGCAAAGGGTGTGGTCGTCTATGGCGAAAACGTCACCGACGGCCCTCTGATGACCGAGTTCTTCACCGACCCGATCGTCATCCCGTTGAACAAGGACACTGGCGACTCGCAGGAAATCGATACGCAGATTAACGGCGAATACGACGGTTTCGTCGATGACATGGGCGTTACCTATGCCATCGAGTTTACGTCCTTCGATTCCGAGGTCACGGTTCCGGCCGGGACATACTCCGGATGCGCTGACCTGAAGGCCACGCTCGGCGGCGAACTGATGGGCGGGACGCAGACAATTGACGTGGAAATCAAGATCCACCCCAAGCAGACCATCGTTCACTGGGTGGACAGCCCCGGCTTCGGACTGGCCGAACTGAAGACCGAGTGGAAGTGAACGTCGCTCGATTGCGCCCTAGGCATTCTCCTTTTCAAAAATGTCCCAGACGGCCAGGAATAGTGCCGCCACAAGCGGGCCGAACATAAATCCGTTGACACCGAAGACGGCCAGGCCGCCGATGGTCGAAAGCAAGACCAGGAAATCGGGCATCCGCGTTTCGCGGCCGACAAGGATCGGACGCAGGATGTTGTCGGCCAGCCCGATCACGACCACGCCGAACACAATCAGCACAATGCCCTTGACCAGATGACCGGTGGCGATAAGGAAAACGGCATAAGGCGCCCACACGACACCGGAACCGACCACGGGAATCAGGGACAGGACGGCCATCACAACGCCCCAGAAAAGCGGGGTCGGGGCACCCAGAATCAGGAATATCAGTCCCCCGAGCGCTCCCTGGACGGCCGCGACGACCACGCTGCCCTTCAACGTGGCGCGCACGACCTCGCCAAACTTCGCAATCACCAGCCTTTCCCTGGCATCCCCAAGTGGAAGGGCCCGAACCAGCTTTTCCACCAGTGACGGCCCGGAAACCAGCATGACGAACACCAGATAGAGCATCAGGGCCAGGTTCAGCAGGAATCCCAGGGATCCCTGCACGACTCCCCATGCCCTGCTGGCAACCCCGCCGGCAAGAAGGCCCGCAATGTCCGGCAACTGCTTGAGTGTCTGATCAAGCGTCGCAAAACCGGAATCCTTCAGCCAGCCTGCCGCAACCGGTGGCAGCAACGACGCAACCTTTTCGAACATATCCCTGGCTGGCGCCCATCCATTCGCGGAAAGATATTTGTAAAGATCCGTCCCCTGATTGACGAACGAGATGATAAGGAACACTGCCGGAACGACCACAATCGAACACATCACCGCAAGGGTCGCAAGCGCCGCCAGATTCTGCCGCCCGCGCATCCATCCAAGCATCCGGCGCTGCAGGGGATAAAACATCACAGTCAGGGCGCACGCCCAGAAAATCGCCCCGAAGAACGGCTTCAGCATCCACAGGAACAGTGCCGTCATCAGCGCCACGAAACCAAGGAACGACCACCGCTCCAGGTCTTTGCGGCCTTTGCCGGATCGCCCCTGCCCCACCGTCCCATCGTCCGAAACGGACTCCACACCGCCGTCTTCCAGGCCCCCGCCACGTTCTTCTTCCATATCCACGCAACACCCCTGCCAGAATGAAGCACGATGATACGACGCAACCGGAACAAACGTGAAGCCGACCCGCGCGACAGTCCCGCATGAAGTGCGGAAAGAAATGCATGTGAACTTGATGCGTGTGTCCCGGGGCATCCGAACCATGATATATTCCGTGCGATTCAATCGTTGGCAATGCCGAAACAAGTTGCTGGACATGTCATTTGACACTGCAATCTTCCGGAAATGCCGAAGGACCTGGATAACGGCCCTGACGTTTGGACTGCTTCTGACTCCCCGGCAACTGATGTCCCAGGAAGCGGAATCGACTGGCCAGCGGCCTGTTGTGGCGGTTTTCCAGATATCCACGGACGGCCTGAAGCTGGACCGCGCTGCCCTGGGCAGATTGACCAGGTATCTGAAAAGCCGACTGGTAATCAACAAGAAATTCCAGACATTGCCGGAATCCAGCCTGGCCGAGGCAATGGCCAATCTGAAAATCAGGTCTTACGACGACTGCAAGGATGAAAGTTGCCAGATCGAGCTTGGCAAAGAGGCGTCGGCACAAATGAGCCTTGCCGTGGAAATCTGGAAGATCGAGGGCAACTGCGAAATCATCGGCAACCTGATCGATCTGCGAACGGCCACGACACTGGGAAGTGCGACCGTTTCCAACATGAAGTGCAGTGAACGGGCGCTGATGGCCGGACTGGAAAGAGTCTCTGACCAGTTAAGCGGCAAGGCTTCGGCGGAAAGCATCGCCAGTCCTTCAATTCCGCCGGCGGTTGCGGAAGCAAACCAGCCCCAGTCCCGGGTCACACTTCCGCCAGTCAGTACCGCCAGTTACCCGGTTTCCCGGGAATCGGGAAGGGGCGGACAGTCCCCGCATGAATCTTCGCCAGACACGAGCCGTCCCGGCAACAAGCCCTGGGCCGTCATATGCGGCGTATAGGAACTTTCATCCACAAAACGCCTCCATGGGACGAGTATGGTCGGGGTTCCAGCGGGTGTCAAAGTCGGGAATCTGATCGAACGGGGGATGTGACGCGAGCTGCTGGCATGACCG
>Ga0116178_10000694_pt1 | contig 29715 bp, 17 predicted proteins | sample AD_STIC12_MetaG_FD_89880 | JGI IMG/M metagenome (GOLD analysis project Ga0116178, IMG submission 89880) | Active sludge microbial communities of municipal wastewater-treating anaerobic digesters from USA - AD_STIC12_MetaG | ecosystem: Engineered > Bioreactor > Anaerobic > Digestate | place: USA...
AGTTAAGCCCGCTCACGCCGATGGTACTGCATGGGCAACTGTGTGGGAGAGTAGGTAGCCGCCGTCGCAAAAGCCTTTTGTTTTTTCCCACGAATGCACACGGACGGGGACGGCTGCGCCGTCCAGTTGTGAGTAGTGAGTTGTGAGTGCTGGCGCAAGTTACAAGATACGAATGCTTTATCCTTCAATCCGCACAGTTTTGGCTGTTTTCTTTTCCCACGAATTGCACGAATTACACGAATTATGGGATGTAGGGTCGATCGCTTGCCATAGCTACCGAAAAGGTAGCCGGCGGTTGCCAAACCACCGCCAGAAGGAACAACCTTGCTGAATAGCTCCAATACTTGTCTGGATAGTTATCTATGAAATACATATAGCATCCATCGAATGGCACAGATAACGTATCCAAATCACGGTACAAAAGGAATGACTCAACATCAAATAAAGCGGTCTTGTGCGCATAAACATTGATTTCTGTCAACTCATCACTAAGCATCTGCAAAACTAAATTATCTGCTGCTGCCCTATGGTCAACATGATGATCGTCAACGAAAGAAGTGTCTTGTGGTTCATTGTAAACCTCTTTTTTTTGGTTTTTTGCTACATTTTTATTAGCTTCTTTACTATTTGTTTGTTGTTAACCTCATTGATCTTGCAAAGATAGACACCTTTTGAGACGCTTTTGCCATTTTCATCGTTACCATCCCATTGGATCCGGTGCGGATTACCTGCTCTGATCGCGTCACGGAAAGACCTTACTAGTTGCCCCTTAATGTTATAGATGTTTAACACTATCTCGCCTGTTGAGCAGGGAGTGAATTCGATATTCACCTTTTCTACCCAAGGATTTGGATATATTGCCATCTCGATTTCCGGATTGGGAATCAGCTCATCATTATTTGATACGGGATCATCTGAAAAACCGCCCATCCCATCATTGTAGTATACCCGGAGCCGCGCTCCACCTTGAAGCCAGACCAAGACAAAGTCAAGAAAACCATTGTTATCTACATCTACATAATCAAAACCTGAGAATTTATAGTAAATATGTGCTTGGGGAGCTTCAGCAGGAAGGAGATAGGAGAGACTTTCGGGAAAATCATATCCATCAGGATTGTAAGGTGAGATGCGAGCGTAATTGACTATATCCAGATACTGATCATTGGTTAAATGCCTCAACAATGACGTGTCCAATACCCTGCCATCATAATAGATACTGTTATGAGCAACATAGTTGTAATCTCCGACGTTCTCATAGATACAAACGGCTGAATGTGTAACACCATCGCACCAGGAAGTAAAGATATCGAGATCACCATCAATATCCATATCCTCAACTTCTATGGTTCTGAAATAACTGTCATTGGGCAACACAAGAAAGGGAGCATCAAGTTTTGGGTACTTGTAGATATGTAAGCCTTCCTGGGTTGATATGATGATTTCATCAGTTCCATCGGCATCTATATCTCTAAGTGCAACCCACCCCACACTCGGCAAGGTTTCATCGGTTATTGTAAAATCCATCCCGCCATTATTCAGAACAAAATGATACATCCCGTCATGCCAAACCATAGCATCAGTAAAACCATCACCGCTCCAGTCACCATATAAAACCTGTACTGAGTTCGATTGAGTCATTGGAGGCAGGTCTATATAGTAATTTTCGTAAAAATACCCGGCATCGCTGAAATAAATGCGAAATGTGGTCTGCCTGTTCCCATCTTCGTCGGTGGTGCGGAAAAATCCATCTATATCAGTGTAGCCATCGTTGTTAAAGTCATACAATTTCTGGGTAAATGATTTAGCCCTGGAAATCGGTAGTGTGAATGCGTTGCTGAAAGTACCGTCCCCATTATTGTGCAATATATGCATATTGAAGTTATCTGCCGGCACTAATAAGTCTACGTTTCCATCCCTATTGAGATCATCACAGAAAAGGCCCATGGGAATAAATGGGCCGATATTCACCTCGTAGCAATAAGCTGAAACTGCCAGCAACAGTATTACCATTAAAAGTAAGAGACACCTCATGAAGACTCCTTGATGCACCGCTGAGCAGGGAGCTAAAGCCCAAGCGGCGAAAGCACGGGCATAGTAGCGACATGTGTTTAAATAAGTGTCCTTCATCTCATACTCCTGTCTTTAGATAAACCGAATCGACATTGCGTCCGACTTGATGCCACAAATATGGCTCAAGTCCCATTAGACTTTGTTGAGTCTCTAACGTTGGTGTAAATTCCAAGTCGTTGTTAATGTGGTTCTTTGGGAACATCTTAAAAATCCTCGTTATTCACATCTATGCTTGGTCGATCGACTATCGGCATTGTTTTCAAACTGGTGATATAAGTCAAGAGTTTTCTCATCTCAAGCTGCCCGCTACATTGGGATCGAGCTCTACACAGGAGACAACTATGCTGCAGTAGTTGACATCAAGCTGCGCTTGATTGCTGCGGTTCGGCGACCGCCGGCCACATCTTTGGTCGGTGCGGCTAACGCCGGTACCTTCGGTGCGCGGCGAGCGACCGTACCAGCCACCTACTTGATCAGCACAATCTTGCGGGAAGCCTGATGCTCCTCCCCTTTGACTCTCAGTATATAGATACCGGAAGAGGCCGCCCTGCCCTGGCTGTCCAGACCATCCCAGACGAGAGGATTCTGCCCTGCAGGCAGATTCAGGCTGTCCAGATCCCGTATCTTGCGGCCGCGGATATCGTGGATGCTGACTTGTAGTTTTTGCGGCGTGTCCAGATCGATCCACAGCTTGGTTTCTCCGCGGGTGGGATTGGGTGCGGGAGCGGAAAGGCTGAATTTGGCAGCGGGCACTTGGGGGTCATCCACTGCATTTTCCCAGCCCTGAAGCTCGATCATCCCGGAAAGCAACACCGTGTTGCCGTGTTGATGCGAATTGTCGGCAAAGATATACCAATCCTGCCCCACGGGTATATTGAACTCCGCGTTGGCCGTCAAGTGTGGACCTTCATTCATATAGGCGTAACATAAGTTGTACATGGCCATAAACAGTGCGCCATCGGCATCCGTGCCCAACAGCCTAACTGTTGACGGTTCGGAAGAATACTTGTAGTGGCGGGGTTTGGTTCCCAGCACATCGATATCGTCCCACAAAGATTTACCGGTGATGTAAGACCCCGTGGAGACCACATTCGCCGTAAACATATAATCCTGCACAGGGTCATCGGGCAGGGGAAGCATCTCAATTTCCGGCTGAGGCAGGGGTGCATCGATCTGAAACTGATAGGAATAGGTCTCCCCCGCCACCGAGGGCGAGACGAGCTGTGCGTAAGTTCCGGCGACGGCGGGATAAATTCCGAAAGAGGTATCTGTGCGGGCGCGGTAGTCCCTGCCTTCACCCACGGTAAAACTGACCATGCCATTGTTGTCCGTATAAGCCTCATTGTCGAAGCGGGGAGAGCTTTCAAAGATGGCCAGCACCACCCGCGCCCCATCCACGGGTTGCAGGTCGGCATCCACCACTTGGATGTTGATGGTGGCCACACCCTCTGAGTAGCGTTCGGTGACCGGAGTGAAAAGGCCATCGGAGCGCTCTTCAAACACGCTGCCAAAGACCTTGCCCCAGCCGTTTTCATAGACGAGGGGATTGTTGAGATAGTTGTTTACCGGTTCCCAAGAAACCCAACCATCCTCCCAAAACTCGTTCCAGGTGTGGTCGGTGGAGACAGAGCTGATATTGGTGCAGGGAATCAGTGCAATGCGGGCGACGGCTGAGCTGAGGTCGGCGTATTCTCCGCAGCGTCCGAAGCGTTTCTGGTAGATGCGCACGGGCTGGTGGGGACGCTCGTTGTTAGAGGTAAAGCTCATATTTTGGTTGATCCACCAAGTGATGGCGCGGATCACGTCGCCGGGGCTGCCGTCGCGGTTGTAGACGCTTTGGCATTGGGTGAGGGTATCGCGCAGGACAGGATAGTCACCATCCACATGGTCATAGATGTAGCTGCGCCAAAACTTTCCTTCGGGAGGTGCCGCGATGTTGTTGGAGTGGCTGGAGTTGTGTTCTATGATATTTGGATCGATATAGGCGGCGATCTCGTCGGTAATCTTGGGATTCACCAGATACCAGTAATAGATGTCGCGCGGAACGGTTATCTGGATCAACTGGCCTTGGGCGTCCCTCTTCCAGTAGCGGGTAGTGGAATAATAATCTCCACCGTTGGCGGAAGAACCGAAATCCAAAATCTCCACATAGTCCAGCTCGTTATCAATTTCATACAGCTTCTGGGCGTTTTCCAAAAAAAGTTCCGGCAAAGCAAAGCTGGAATTCAGATACTCTGGGGAGGCGGTAGCCACGCAAAAAGCGATCTCGTCCACATAGGGATCGGGGGCATTGTTCAGCAGTTCAGCAAAAAGCAGTTGTCGGTCGGGATGGAGGTGGTTGAGCGTGTTCTGGAGTTGCACCCTGATCCACTGAGGCGACCTTGCCACTGCGACCTCGCTTTGGGGCAGCAGGGTGCCAAAGCCGGAATATCTTTCTGCGTCTAAGCTCAGGTTATCAAAACGGGCTCCGATCTGCTTTCCCGCTGGCAACATCACATCCATAGGAAAGCTCTGCAAAGGAGTCCAGATTTTGGGTGCGACTGTTTGGGGTTCGTGGCCAGGCTGGCTGGGCAATGGAAGCTCAACCAGAGGCTGAATCACGGAAATAGGTCCCGAGACATCAATTTCTCTCGAACTCAGACCTCGGGGCTGAGCTCCCAAGGCCAGACAAATAAACAAAGGTACAACAAGCAATAGCTTTTTCATCGTTTTGCCTCACTCTGTTATGTTTTTGCCATTGTATTGGGTAGCTGATATTTGTCAATCTAAATGTCGGTGCCTCGGGTAGTTGTTAGTCGCTGCGCAGGGGGCGACTTCGTCGCAGTTGTCAGTTGCCAGTCGTCAGTAGTCAGTCGCTGCGCATGTTTCGGGAATGCGAATGGTTGTGGTGTGGATCCGGGTGGTTGGTTTCTTTTTGGAAGCAAGCGGTGCTTGCTGGCGGCGGTATGGCAACCGCCGGCTACAAAGTGGGTCGCTATGGCAAGCGACCATACCTCTTCCTTACTGTACCTCCCGGTGATCACTCGGTGCCTCCCGGGAAAATCCCGAGTATCACCGAGGCATCGCCCTGCGGGTAAGTAAGGGCCGAGTCAGTGATGAACTTCTACCCACTAAGTATTGAACATGAGCCGTTTATTATGAAGGCTTGTTTTTCCGATGAGCGAACTGGTTTCAGTATAGGCTATAAATTTCAACTGTGGCTGGACAGCGGAGAGAATGAACGGGCTTTCATGAGATGGTCATAATTGTTGTGCGCAGGAATAATTGTTGTGGTTTTGGAAGCGTTAATGCTTAGATTGTCTTTCTACCTTAAAAAACCATCATGTGGAGTAAACATGAACACAGAGAAACTCTCAAACCTGGCCATGAACGATAACGGGTTTATTTTCGACCCGGAATCGGGCTACAGCTACACAGCCAATGAGACAGGCATCTTCATCCTTAAACGGATGGCGAATGGAATGCAACGTCAGGAAATCTTCGAAGAGCTCAGCGAGATTTATGATGTGAGTGAAGACAATTTCAACAGTGACTACGCTCACTATATGCTGATGTTGGAAGCCTTGGATCTGATCGACTTTGAGGGAGGCACTCTTGAATCCGGACTTGAGTAAACTCGATATCACCATCGCCGTGACAGGACTCAAAACCGGCGACAACCCCCAGCCCGGGGTGCCCGTGATCCGCAGTATCCGTGCAGCGGGATTCACCGGCCGAATCGTGGGTCTGATCTATGATTCCATGGAAAGCGGCATCTATCTGGATGATCTGGTGGATCAGGTCTATCAGATGCCCTATCCCTCAGCGGGCGCAGATGCTTTCCTCACCCGGCTGGATCATATCATGGCGCAGACGCCGCTGGATGTGATCGTCCCCACCCTGGATTCCGAAGTGATCCTCTATATCCGCTTGGCGGAAGAGCTCAAACGGCGCGGCATCAATACTTTTTTGCCCACCGAAGAGTGCTTCCTCTTGCGTGATAAGACCAAGCTGGAAAGCTTCTTCACGCCTCAAGGGATTCAGGTGCCCAAGACTATTCTGCTCACCAGCGTTTCACAACTGAACAACCTGCATGAGGAGATTGGCTATCCCTGTTTTATCAAGGGCAGATACTACGAGGCGGCCAAAGCTGCAAACTGGGATGAAGCGGCCAAGCACTTCTATGACATCCAAGCACGCTGGGGACTGCCGCTATTGGCGCAACAAATCGTGCCCGGCGAAGAGTATAACATTGTGATCGTGGGAGATGGCGAAGGCGACACCATCGGCATGGTTCCTCAAAAGAAACTTGTGATCACAGACAAGGGCAAAGGCTTCGGCGGCGTGGTGGTAAAAAGCCCCAGCCTGGACGAATTTGCCCGCAAGATCATCTCCATCCTCAAATGGCGCGGGCCTTGCGAACTGGAAATCATCCGTGGTTTCGATGGCGTCTTTTATCTGATCGAGATCAATCCCCGCTTCCCGGCCTGGGTGCGCCTGGCGGAAGGTAGCGGCCAAAACCAGCCCGCAGCCGTAGTGCTTAAAGCTTTGGGTCAAGAAGTGGACAAGCTTCCCGAGTGCAAAACCGGCACCATGTTTGTGCGTCATGCGGAAGACATCATTGCGGACATCTCTGTGATGGGCGAAGTTTCCGCCAAAAGCGAACTAATAAGAAGGTAAAGAAAATGAAAAAGACATATATAGCCCCCAATATCGAGCGGAACTCCGCTGGAAATATGAACAAATACGGCGCCAAGAGCGTTGTGAAATATCAGGATAAGATCGATGGCATCCCCGTCAAAGAGATCGTGGAGCAGTTTGGCTCGCCGGTTTTGGTGCTTTCTGAAAGCCAGATCCGCCGCCGCTACAGGCGCTTGATGGACGCCATGCAGATGCACTATCCCAAGGTAAGGCTGGCTTGGAGCTATAAAACCAACTACCTGGGCGCAGTCTGCAACATCTTTCATCAGGAAGGCTCCGCTGCAGAAGTGGTTTCCGGCATGGAATACGGTATGGCGCGCAGATTGGGCATTCCGGGCAACGAGATCATCTTCAATGGCCCCGGCAAGAAGAGGCACGAGCTGGAGCTCGCCATAAAGGAAGGAGCCAAAATCCATATCGACCATCTGGATGAGCTGTATCTGATCGAGAAAATAGCCAAGGAACTGGATCTGGTGCCGCAGGTGGCGATCCGGGTAAATATGGATACCGGCATCTATCCCCAGTGGGATCGCTTTGGCTTCAACTATGAAAACGGTGAGGCTTTCCGCGCCATTAGCCGCATCGCCTCCGGCAAAGCCATGAATATCGTGGGACTGCATGCCCATATCGGCACCTTTATCTTGGACGCCCAAGCCTATTACTATGAAGCAAGAGCCCTGTTGACGCTGGCGCAAAGGATCAAGGACGAACTGGGTATCACGGTGGAATATATCGACCTGGGAGGCGGATTTGCGTCACAAAACACCCTCTTGGGTTCCTATGCACCCGGTGAATTCATCTCCCCCACTTTTGATCAATATGCCGAGGCTATCGGTGCTGCATTCAACGAATCAAGCTTCGTGAGCCAAAACCTGCCCACTTTGATCCTGGAGACCGGCCGAGCACTGATCGATGAGGCTGGCTACCTGATTTCCAGCGTGGTAGGCAAGAAAAACCTGCCCTCCGGCGAGCGTGCCGTGATCCTAGATGCGGGAGTCAATACCACCATCACCGCTTGGTGGTACAAGCTGAAAGTCACGCCCACCCGTCCTTTCCCCGGAGCCTATCAAAACACCATCTTCTACGGGCCGCTGTGCATGAATATCGACGTCGTGCGTCCCGCTGTTCCTTTCCCCGATCTCCAAACCGGCGAACCGGTGCTGGTCACACCCGTCGGAGCCTATAACAACACCCAGTGGATGCAGTTTATCGAATACCGTCCGCCTGTGGTGCTGATCTCGGAAACCGGTAAGCTGGAGATGCTGCGTCCACGTGAGGAACTGGGTGACGTGATTGGCCGCGAGATGATTCCGGAGCACCTTAGGAGTCAATGATTAGAAACAACGGCATTTCCGCACTGATCAAGCTGGGCAAATCCATCCCGCACGCCTACGCCACGGCGATGTTTTCAGACAGCCTCTGGGTGGGATTGGCGATGCTGCTGCTTACCCTGGTCTCCCCTATCGTGGGTGCAGCGGGGCTGTTGGGACTGCTGGCAGGGCTGCTTTCATCCAGAATCTTAGGCTTTGAAGGCTGGGATTCCTGCAGCGGAGTCATGTCTTTCAACAGCTTGCTGATCGGGCTGGCGGTGGGATATTACTATCCCTATGCTGCGGTGGTGGAAAACCCCTTGAGCTTTGCAGCCCTGATCATCCTCGCCGCTGTCGGCACGCAACTGCTCTATGCTGCAGTCAATTACCTGACCCAGAGCTGGTTCAGGATGCCCTCCATGAGCTTAGCCTTTTCCTTGAGCGCTACCCTGCTTTGGTATTACTTGGTGCGCAGCGGTAACTTCACCGGAGTGGGCTTTGAAAAGCCCCTGCTCTTCAGTCTTCAGATCGAAATGCCTTGGTTTTGGAAGGATTTCTTCCTCAGCATGGCCAGCATTGTCTTTGTGCCGGATATCCTCGTCGGAATCCTGCTGACTGTAGTATTGCTGTTTATCTCACGCATCGGACTGATGCTGGCTCTAATGGGCTGGTCAATCTGTTTTGCTCTGCTGCAGGTCAGCGCTGTGAGCACAACCTATGGGATGTTTTTCCCGGGCTTCAATTTGATTTTGATCAGCATCGGCATCGGCTCCATCTATCTGATCCCCGGTAAGACTTCCTACCTGTTGGCTGCCTTGGGCACGGTGATCGGCTTTGTATTGGCCTATGCACTCTCCGGACGCTACTACTACCCGGATGTGATGCCTGGTCGTCCCGGTGTGCTCTTTGTGCCGATGTTTGCCCTGCCGATGAATGTGGTGGTTATCTCGCTCATCTATTCACTGCGACTAAGACTGCGTCAGAGAGCGGCTGTGATCAACGATTATGGTATCCTGCATCCGGAAAAGGCTTTGGAGGCCTACATCTCCAGATACCAACGCTTTTCCAGCGCCGGAGTGCCTCAGATTCAACTGCCGGTAAATGGAGAGTGGAAAATAACCCAGTCCCACAACGGGCCACATACGCACAAGCAGGACTGGGCTTATGCCTGGGACTTTGAGATCGAGGACAGGTTTGATAAAAAGTATCTGGAAAGCGAGCACGACCTCAAGGATTACTACTGTTTTGGCAAACCGGTGTTGGCGGCTGCTGCGGGCTATGTGGTCAAAGTGGTCAATTCCATACCGGACAACCCAATCGGAACCATCAACACCCAGGACAACTGGGGCAACTATGTCACCCTTTCCCACGGCTATGGTTTTTACACGCTTTATGCACACCTGCGGGAAGGATCGGTGAAACTGGCCGAGGGCGACTACGTGAAGCTGGGCGACAAGCTCGGCGTGGTTGGTAATTCCGGACGCTCCGCTGTGCCACACCTCCACTTTCAAGCGCAGAGCGGAGTGGATGCCGGTTCGCCCACTATCTTCAGCCATATTGTAAACTACAAAAAGCAGACCGGGGATGGCGGCTACAAGCTTTGCAGCAGTGGTGTTCCCCAAGAGGGAGAAGTGGTTTCCCCTTTGGTGCCGGAAAAGGATTTGGCTCCCATTCTGCAGTTTGGATATGGTCAGAAACAGCGCTACGCCGTGCAAACTCCCCGCAAAGAATGGCAGGAAACTTGGCAGGTCGATCTGGACCTGACCGGCACCCATTCCCTGGTGAGCGACCATGGCAGCAAGCTGGAGTTTTCCATCTACAATGGCATCTACAACAGCCTCAAGCTATCACACGGGCGTAAAACCGCTCTGGCTGCCTTTGCCTTGGTGGCCTCACGTCTGCCCTGGAACGAAAGCGGCAAGCTATGCTGGAAAGACGAGCCCAGCCTGTCCGTTCTGATGGGGCCTTTTTGGAAAAATGTCACCCTCTTTCTGATCCCCTTTTTCAAGCCCATCCGCGTCAGTGCCAAAGCAGAACTAAAACAGCATGACCAGAAGATAATCATGGTAAGCATCACCTCCCTTAGCGTGCTGGGCATGGTGATCAAAAAACTTGAGGGAAATCTCACCCTCAGCCGTAAGGAAGGCATCATCGACTTCTCCCTGCGCCAAAACTCCGAGACCCTGCTCAGTGCACAGCGCATGGAGTTGGAAGAAATAGAGGTAACATCATGAACATTAAGATACTTATACTAACATTGGTCCTCAGCCTGACCCTGCCGCTGTTGGCTAAAACGGCTGACATCGCACAGTCCTACGCCCTGGAAGCGCAGGCAGACTACGTCGGTGCTTTGGACGTCGTGCGCGAGCTCTCCACTACCGACGTAGCGGAACCTTTTTACCAAGTGAGGATCGCCTGGCTGGAATACCTGCTGGGACGCTATGAAAGATCGATCTCCAGCTATCGCAAGGCGATCAGTCTACGTGACAATCTGGACGCCCGTGTGGGTATCATCAACTGCCACCTCGCTTTGGGAGACTACCGTCCGGCTCTCAACGCTGCGGACAGTCTGTTAGTGGAGCAGCGTCAGAATACTCAACTGCTGGCTAAAGCAGCCTATGCAGCCTACATGCTCAAAGAATACTCCCAAGCCGCAGACTACTACAAACGCATCATCCAGCTCTACCCCTGGGATATGGAAATCAGGGGCTATCTGGTGAATAACCTCTATCTGGCTAAAAGGGTTGACGAAGCCAAGGCGGAATACCGTCTGCTCAAGAAATACTATCCCCTATCCGGAATTGTCGCTCAATACAAGAGTGTTTTGGAATAAACCTTGAAACAGGCCGTCCTAGTCCTGATTCTGCTGAGTCTGACTCTCGCTCTTGTGTCTGAGGAGACGGACTACCGCAAGCTGCTGGAAGCTTCCAGACTGGCTCTTGCTTACAATCCTCTGGATGCAGATGCGCTGTTGAATCTGGCCTACAGCCATATGATGTTAGGCGAGACGGATGAGGCTTTGCTACAATATCAGAAGCTGCAACAGCAGGCTCCCCAACTTTCTGCTGCAGCAGTCGGTGTTCTCTGGGCGTATTCCGTCAAAGGAGACTGGAAGCAAATCAAGCAATTGGGACAGGAGTATCTGGCCAGCTTTCCCAGTGAAGGCATGATTCATCACTATTTAGCCGCAGCTCAAGCATATGACAGGAAGCCAAATCTGGCCAGAGTGGGCTACATAAAAGCCATCGCTCTTTTAGAGAAACCTTCGCTACGGGCTCTGCCGGAAGAAGGTGCTGGTTGGGCCTATCTGGCTCTGGATGATTATCCTGCTGCGGCACGTCATTTTACCCGCCTCGAAAATCCTCCCAAACCGAAACTGGCCGCCAAGCTACATACCGGTTTTGCCATCAAGGGAAGTTCGGCACGTTTCCTCACCCTTGGCACTACCCTTTCCCACCGTTCCTGGCTGCTTAATCTGAACGCAGAGGAGATGTGGTGGAAAGGGGAGCACTTCCGCTGGCAAGCCAGGGTGGGAATCCGTAAGCAGTTGCCCCTTATAGACCTGAATCTCAATCTGCAATATCTGGATGGCAAGGATGAGCGCATCTATCCCGGCAAAGCAGCCTCGCTGGCTCTCAGCCCCAGGATCTATGCGCAGAGCCTGATCATCCGTCCCCGTCTGGCGCAACACTTTTCCAATTGGCAACGCCATAACAGCTATCAGACCGACCTCGGCGTCAAGCTGAGCTATCTACCAGTCACCCTCAACTACACAGCCTCCCGCATCTATCAAGATTACGAAGCACCAGGTGCAGATTCTGTTCATTGGGTGCACAGCGCCAGCACCAACTTGCACATCTGGAGCGACTTCTGGTTAGGAGCCCACGCTGGCTTCGGGAATCTCGCATTTTTCGCAAATCAGGCTAGCAGCTACATCGACGATTTTACTGCTGGAAAAGGCTACTATGGCCTTTCCTTGGATGCTCCTCTACCAGGCAGATTGCTGCTGCATCTCTATCATCAAATTGGAATCAAAGATCATGACTCATACACTTCGCTGGGACTCAGCACCGCTTTTTAAACTCACCCTCCTCCTGCTGCTTCTGGTTAGCCTCACAGCCTGTAATCTGCGTGAAAATACGCTGCTGCCACCAAACCTTGACCCCAAGGAATACATCACGGAAAGCACCATCAAGGTCTATTTTGACCACCTGATCAAGTCCTCCAACGACGACAGTTTCCTCTACATCCCCAAGGAAAGCATCACGGAAGCCGGCCTCTGGTATGGAGACCAGGTGACTTTGACCCGCGTAAAAGCCTTAGCCAGCAGAGACAGCCTGGCTTTCCCCGTCCGCAGCAAGGCTTATACGGACAGCTACCGCATCTCCATCCAACGCTTGGGGCAGGAAGTGATGATCGACTCCCTGCGCTCTTTTGCCACCCTTTATACTGGACTCAAACCGGACGCCGAACTCGCCTCGCTGCAGTTGGTAAAGAATGGCTGGACGCTTGGCGCACAGCGGGTTGAGGTCTATCCTTATGGTGGTAAGCGTTGCTGGTTTGATCTTGAGGGCAGCGGCGAATATGCCCTGATTGATTTTAAAGATTCCACCGAGCTACGTCTGTCGTCTACCTCTAAGTCCTTGCAGGCTTTGATGGTAACCCCCAATGATTATCTGCGCTTATGGTTCCCCGCGGGCTCACTCGTATCCGATGTGACCTTGAAGCTGGAGGAAAGCCTTTCTCCCGCCGAGATCAGCACCGTGCAAAACCTCTTCCCCGGCTTTGCGCTAAACACCAAAATCCTTAACTTGCAGGGAAATCTGGGTTCAGCCCCAGTGCCGCTCGTCTACTATCGCACGCCGCAACCTCGCATGCTACAAAAGCAGTGGACGCGTCTGCATGGAGGCGAGGTGTATGGCTGGCAGCAGGGTGAAAGCACCTGGCTCTGGCGTGATGGTGAACTGGTCAGCTTCTTGAGTGGAGCGGGCAAGTTCTTCCTGCTCACACCTCTGGAAAGCCAAAACCGGCTCGATCTACCGCTTGATGGCTCGCTTTCCCAGCTTTATCTGCAAGACATCTGGCTGGACTTGCGTGGTCTGAATCTACCCGGCACCAACCTGCGCCTCGATTTGCAACCCGATGCCCAAACCTTGCTGACAGACTATTTTCAGGGCAGCCCCTTCAAACTCTCACAAGACCGCCAAATCTTTGGCATTAGCTTCACTAAAGCAGGCTCTATGCTGGAAACCCTGCCCTCGGATGCCTGGATAGAATTCGGCTTCCGTTCCCAGTTGCAGAGCAGGAATGCAGCCAAGCTTTTCCGTGCTTTCAGATCGAAGGACGCCGACAAGATCAGCTTCAAGACCCTGGCCGACAGCTACGACTCAGACCATTACAGCAGTGCAGATGGCTTTGTCTACAGCGGCATAAGCTCAAGCGGCATCTATATCTACGGCAGAGCTACGGAGGAAAGCAGCCGCCTGAGTGTCCCCTGCCTCAAGCCCCAACTGCAGTTGCAGACCACCCGCACTTTTGTGAGCTACAGCGATCCCAAAGCTCCCTGCAGTAGCCTGGAACTGGAATACTCTGCCAGCGTGCCTGCCAACCATCCCTGGCTCTCAGGCTCGCCCTACCAGCTCAATTCCAGTCAATCACTGATACGCATCTCCGCCCTCAACCGTGGCCGTGGGATAGCTGATCTGCCCGCCAATCTCTTCCTCTCCACCGCTTATAGCAAGCCGCTGAGCAGCGTGGTTAATATCTGGCCTGCGTCAGACCGACCTCAGTTTTACCGCTACAAACCCAGCGCGAGTCTTCAGCTCAACAGCTTTGTGCAAAGCGGCGGCAAGCTGCAAATCTATCCCACTTGCGCGGGTTACCTGATTGACGGAGCTCAGCTTAGCTCTTCCTCTACAAACAGAGATCTGACTGTTTTCAACCGCATGGTCTTTGACGATTATGATTGGGAAGCTTGGCTGGATTCCGGACTTGACGTGGTCTCCGGCACCACCTTGAGGATAAGCCCGAAAGACGCTCTCAGCGACACATATGGGGTGTTTGCCTCCCAGTATTCCCTCAACCCGCTGGCAAAGGTCTACAGCTTCAAGGCTCAGGGTGACCCTGCTTTTTACTCCAAATTCCAGCCCCTGATCCGCCTCCGACAGAGCTCACGCACCCAAAATCTGCTGTTTTCCGTCTCGGATAGCGAGTTCTACCGCATCTATGCCTACAATCAGAGCAACCAATTGGATGGCTGGCATTTTCATTTGGTGGATGGCTACGCCTCCTTCTATCTGCTCTATGACGCCGAGTATGCGGTTGTGCAGGACCTTGCGCCCCATACCGAAACCCAAGCCATGGTCACCAACCTCAGCCGTGACCTGATCGCCTCGCTCTATCAAGCTCAAGTGACCATGCCCTCGGACTTTCTCGGTGAATTGCTGCCCTTGGGTTCGGGCGTAGGTCTTTCCCTCGTTCCCAATCCGCCGGTGCAAAACACCCTCTCCGCCTATAGTGTGCTCTTCCGGGATCCTCAACAGCAGCCTATCACCACCAATTTTTACACCGATCCCACCGCCACCCGCTGGCCTTATCTCTATATCCCTGTGCCAGACTACACGCCGGGACAGCAGATTCGCCTCTATTTCCGTGACCTGGCTGGCAATACCAACGAGTTTAACCGCGTGCAGTCTTTCTCCGAGGTTCCCGATTACGAGTATCTGATGGTCGGCAACTGCGCCGTATGCTTCATCGACAAACCCGGGCTGTTCTACATCACCGGCAACACTGGCAAACGCGGATACTGAGGGACAGCAAGCTGGCCTTTTTCTTTATCGTTTTACTGCATCCCTGCTCCATAGAGCAGCTTCCCATCCACACTTAGAGACTCTCTCACAATCGCTTGGACGGTTCAGGATGAGCCCCCACCTCACTCTTGCGGCAAAGCTGCCTGCTTCTTCCTTGCTTAGCCGCCCGGTGATTACTCGGCGCCTCCCGGGAAAAACCCGAGTATCTCCGAGTAATCACCGGGCGGGTAAGTAAGAACCGAGGGAGTGACGAGTCTGTAAATCAAAGAAATCCTCTTGATTCATCGCAAGATTATCTGAGCAGGATTCATATCACAAGCGGAACTCAAAGCCTGACTCCATCTTCGCTTGATGAGGTTGAGGCAAAATATCTTCCGATATTTGTAAGCTTTCCTTGACAAAATATCACGTTATAAATCAAGGTGACCACTTGACATTATAATTTGGGAGAAGCTTATGATTCAGGAAAAACTGATCCCCTATCTTATTGATTCAATCAAAACTTACTGGGATAGACCCGCTTTTACAGACTATCCTGGGCCGGCTATTAACTATTCAGAAGTGGGGCGCCGGCTCGTCTGGTTGCACCGCGTGTTTCAGGCTTGCGGACAGACCAAAGGCAGCAGAATTGCTCTGGTGGGCAAAAACTGCGGAAACTGGGCTACCGTGTGGGTTTCCGGCGTTACCTACGGCGCTTCCGTAGTCAGCATCTTGATCAATTTCTCGCCCGAAGAAACGCATCATATCATCAACCACTGTGACGCAGAAATCCTGTTTGTTTCCGCAGACAAATATGATACCCTGGATGAGAGGCGCTTGCGCAAGGTGAAATACATCTTCTCTCTGGATGATTTTAGCCTGCTTTACAGCAAAGAATCACACCTGGGCAAAAAGATCAAGCCCTACTCCGAGACTCCAGATCTGAAGCAGCTTAAACCTTCAGACCTGAAAGTACCGGATGTGTGTGATAACGAGGATATCGGCACCATCATCTACACTTCAGGCACCACCGGCTTTTCCAGAGGAGCGATGATTCCGCATCGTAGCCTCTTGGCAAACCTGATCGTGGCCAGGGAAAACCTCCTGTTTGAGGAGGGCGCCAAGGTGCTAAACTTCCTACCCTTGGCTCATGCTTATGCCTGCAGTTTTGATCTTCTATACCCCTTCACACGTGGTAATCACATCAACTTTATGTCCAAAATCCCAGCTCCCAAGTTGCTGTTGACCGCCCTGCAAAAGCTCAAACCTCATGTTGTCCTGGCGGTTCCCTTGTTGATCGAAAAGATCTACAAGCGACAACTTCAACCCACTCTGGAAACTCCCAAGATGAAAGCCATGCTCAAGGTTCCCCTCCTCAACAAGGTGGTGGAAAGCAAGATCAGAGACAAATTGCTCAAGGCTTTTGGCGGTGATCTCAAGGAATTGGTGGTGGGTGGAGCGCCCATGAATGCCGAGGTGGAAAGGTTTATGAAGCGCATCAAATTCCCCTTCACCATTGGCTATGGGATGACCGAGTGCGGCCCCTTGATTTCCTACGCCAGATGGAATGAGCATCGCTTTGAATCCAGCGGCAGACTGGTCAAATATATCAAATGCAAGATCCAGAGCCCTGATCCAGTCAATGTCCCAGGCGAAGTGTTGATCCAGGGACAGCAGGTCTTTAAAGGTTATTACAACAACGAAGAGGCTACCAATGAAGCCATAGTTGACGGCTGGCTGCACACGGGCGACATCGCTACCTTGGATGAGGACAACTTCATCTATCTGCGTGGCCGCAGCAAAAACGTGGTGATCGGCCCCAGCGGCGAGAACATCTATCCTGAGCTGGTGGAGCAAAAGCTGGACAACCTGCCCTACGTGGCGGAAAGCTTGGTGCTGGAAAGAGATGGACAACTGCACGCTTTGGTCTATCCTGATCTGGAAGCGTTGGATGCGGCAAACATCCCCGTATCCAAACTCCCGGAACTGATGGAACACAACAGACAAGAGGCAAATAAGGTCTTGGCAGACTTCAGCCGCATTGCCAAGCTGCATGTAGTAAACGAGGCCTTCCAAAAGACGCCCACGCAGAAAATCAAGAGGTATCTCTATAGTTAAGCCGTCCCCGCTGTCTGCCGCTTCACGCAAGGGAAATTGTGACATCCCTTGACACAAAACCCCTTTGCAAACTATTGGTATCCCAAACGACAATATTGGAGCCTAATGATGGAACGTCATATAAATGATCTACTTAGCTTCTTGGATGAAGGACCAGCGGCTTTTAACGCCTCGGTAGCGATTACCCGGCGTCTGGATAAGGCTGGGTTTACCTGCATCCGGGAACAGGATGCCTGGCAGTTGAAACCGGGCGGCAAATACTACCTGGTGCGGGGAGAAACAGCCGTGATGGCCTTTATCATCGGCAGTCAGCCTCTTACCCAGAGCGGTTTTCAGATCGCCGCCTCTCACATTGACAGTCCTGCCCTCAAGCTCAAGGGTGCTTCCCTGAAGAACATGGCCAACACCGCCAAGGTAGGCGTGGAAGTCTATGGTGGGCCAATAGTTCACACTTGGTTGGATCGGGAGCTTGGCCTTGCTGGCAAGGTGATGGTTAAGGAGAAGAAAGAGCTCAAAACCCATCTCGTGAACATCCCTGAGCCGATCGCCATCATCCCTAACGCCGCCATCCACATGAATAGAGACCTCAACAACGGTTTTAAATACAATGCTCAGGCTCACCTGACAGCTATCTTGGCCACCGGCAGTGAAGACGGTAACCCCATCAAGGCATTAGTGGCAAAGGAGCTGAAGATAGACGTTGAGCAGATTGTGGACTGCGAGCTTTACTTTTATGACTTGGCCAAAGCCACCCGCCTGGGCGTGGATAAGAGCATGATCAGCAGTGGCAGGTTGGACAACCTGGCCATGAGTCACGCCATCCTCACCTCCATCACAGATGCCAAGAAGCCAAAGAGCACCTGCGTCGCCGCCTTCTTTGATCACGAAGAAATTGGCAGCACCACGCTTCAAGGGGCACATTCCTCCTTCATGGATACCGTCCTGAAGCGCATCTCAGCTCAGTTGGACTGCACCCAAGAAGACCACTTCCGTGCCCTCAGCCAAAGCTTCCTCATCTCGGCAGATATGGCGCACGCTCTTCATCCCTCTTACATGGAAAAGTATGATCCAGACTACTCTCCCATGATCAACAAAGGCCCGGTGATCAAGATCAATTCCAATCATCGCTATGCCTCCACCGCTTCCAGCAGCCAACACTTCATCCAGCTCTGTCACGAAGCCGGAGTCCAGTATCAGAAGTTTATGGTGCGCAGCGACATGCCTTGTGGCAGCACCGTAGGCCCCGGCGTTTCGGCGCTTTTGGGCATCCCCACGATAGACATCGGCAACCCCATGTGGGCTATGCACTCTGTGCGCGAGGTTTGTGGCGTCAATGACCACAGCGACCTCATCAAAGTATTAAACAAATATTACAGATAAAAAGGAGACAAGACTTATGGCAGTATTCAAGCCCTTCAAAGCCCTCCGTCCTTTACCGGAATACGCTAGTGCAATCGCTTCACCTCCATACGACGTTTTGGATTCGGATGAAGCTCGTGCCATCGTAGCCAAGCAGCCGCTCAGCTTTTTACACGTTGAAAAGGCTGAAATTGACCTTCCCTTGGGCACCGATCTTTATGATGAAAAGGTCTATGCCAAAGCCCGCGAAAACCTTGATTCCTATGTGACCCGCGGCCTGATGGCTCAAGACGAAAAGCCCATGTTTTACATCTATCGTCAGACGATGGATGGCCGTCCCCAAGTTGGCCTGGTCGGCCTCGCCTCCGTGGATGAATACATGGAAGGAAAGATCAAGAAACATGAATTTACACGTGCGGACAAAGAAGCAGACCGCATCCGCCACGTTGACACCTGCAACGCTCATCCTTCACCCGTCTTTTTCACCTATCCTCACAAGGATGAGATCGACAACGTGGTCAACAAGGTGATGGCCTCCAAAGCCCCCGAATACGACTTTGTCGCAGACGACGGCATCGGACACACCCTCTGGCTGATGGATGATCCTGCAGACATCGCCGCAATCGAAGCCGGTTTTGCCAAGCTTCCCTGCCTCTATGTGGCAGACGGACACCATCGCACCGCCAGCGCAGCCAAGGTGGGACTCGTCCGCAGAGAGCAGAATCCGGACTACACCGGCGAGGAAGAATTCAACTTCTTCATGACCGTGATCTTCCCCGACAACCAGCTCAAGATCTTTGACTACAACCGCGTTGTTAAAGACCTCAACGGCCACACCATCGAGGAATTCTTTGAGAAGATCGAAGAGAAGTTTGAGATCGAAGCTCAGTTTGCCAATGGCGACCACTACCCCAAGAAGCTGCATGAAATCGGCATGTACATCAACAAAACCTGGTATCGCCTCATTCCCAAGCCCGGAAGCTGGGACTTCATGAACGTAGTCGCCAGCCTGGACGTCTCCATCCTGCAAGACAACCTGCTCGATCCCATCCTCGGCATAAAAGACCCCAGAAAGGATCAACGCATCGACTTCATCGGCGGAATCCGTGGTCTGGAAGAGCTGGAAAGACGCGTGGACAGCGGCCGTGATGCCGTAGCCTTCGCCATGTATCCCACCAGTGTGGAAGAGCTGATCCGTATCGCTGATGCCGGCGAGATCATGCCACCAAAATCCACCTGGTTTGAGCCCAAACTGCGCTCCGGGCTCTTCATTCACCCCCTTACATGAGTAAAACCTACTATATTGAAAGCCTCGGCTGCGCCAAAAACATGGTAGACAGCGAGGCTTTCGCTTTTCTCTTGGAAAAGCATGGCTATAAATGGATCGCTGCCGCCAATGAGGCTGATCTGGTCTTGGTCAACACCTGCTCTTTCCTCAAGGATTCCCTGGATGAGCTCAGGTTTGAACTGCAGGAGTTTTGCGCCGACAAATACTCACAGCTCTGGGTCACCGGTTGTGTGATGAAGAGAGGTTTGGAGCAGTTTCAGCAGGAGTTCGCAGAAGTGGATCAATGGATCGGCCTCAAGGACTTTGCCACTTTTGAAAAGCTGCTGACTGGCGCTGCCTCTGATGTCAAGCACCCCTACCTTGAAAGAGTTCCCGTCCAGCCCGGCTTCCACGCTTATTTGCGCATCAGTGACGGCTGCAACAACAACTGCAGCTATTGCACCATCCCCTCGATCCGAGGCCCCTTGAAAAGTGTTCCCATCGAAGACTTGGTTGCTGAAGCCCAGAGCCTGGCATCAGACCCGGGCAGGCAAGCTCAAGAGCTGGTCATCATCGCCCAAGACACCTGCTCCTACGGCCTCGATCTCTATGGCGAAAAAGCCCTGCCCCGGCTCCTGACCGCCCTGCACGAAATTCCTGAGTTCAAGTGGATCAGGGTAATGTATATGCATCCGGATCACTTTGACTTGTCTTGGCTCCAGTTATGGAAGAGCCTGCCCAAGCTCCTGCCCTTCTTTGAGATACCCATCCAGCACTGCAACGACCAAATCCTGACATCCATGGGACGCAAGAAAGGCGAAGAAGAGCTGGAAACCCTCTTTGCCACCATCCGCAGCCAGGTACCAAGGGCAGTTCTGCGCACCACCCTGATGGTCGGCTACCCCGGTGAAACCGACGCCATCTTTGATTCCCTCCTGGATTTTGTGGAGAGGGTAAAGTTTGATCAGATGGGTGCCTTCCGCTATTCTCAGGAAAGTGGCACACCCGCTGCCAAGCTACCTGACCAAGTCTCCCGAGCCATCAAACAAGCCAGATACAGCGCACTCACGTCCCTACAGGAAGAGATCAGCGAAAGACGACTGCAGCGGTATGTCGGCAGCTTTTTAGATATCTTGGTTGAGGACGAGGGTGAGATCATGGGAGAATATGATGCACATGGCAGGGCTTGGTTTCAAGCTCCAGATTTGGAGACCAAAACATATTTACCCGGCTTACTTTCCAGCTCAGGCAGCTTCACCAGACTCCTCATCTATGATTGCGATCCCATCAGCCTCTATGGAGGTATATAAAATGACAGATACAAAGAAGAAAATCGCCCTCACCGGCATCAAACCCACCGGCATCCCGCACTTGGGAAACTACCTGGGTGCCATCCGTCCCGCATTGGAACTATCCAAAACCTGCGAAGCCAGATACTTCATCGCAGACTACCATGCCCTCAACGCCTGCAAAGACCCCGCTGTCCTCAGGAAAATGACCCTGGAAGTGGCTGCCACCTGGCTTGCCGCCGGCTTAGACCCCGATAAGGTGCTCATTTACAAGCAATCCTTGGTGCCACAAACCCATGAACTGCTCACCATCCTGATGGCCTTCACGCCCAAGGGTTTGATGAACCGCGCCCATGCCTACAAGGCTATGTTGCAGAGCAATGCCGAAGCCGGTAAAGACCCCGATGACGGCGTAAACATGGGCTTATTTACCTACCCAGTGCTGATGGCGGCCGACATCCTGCTCTTTGATACCGACTTTGTGCCCGTGGGCAAAGACCAGTTTCAACATGTGGAAATGGCTGTGGACATCGCTCAGAGCTTCAACCACGTCTACTCCTGCGAAGCACTCAAGATTCCTCAAGCGCTCTCTTCGGACATCTCCAGCATCCTGCCAGGCTTGGACGGACGCAAAATGAGCAAGAGTTACGACAACACCATCCCGCTCTTCGTGCCCGAAAAGCAGCTACGCAAGCTTATCATGCGCATCATCACCAATTCCCAAGGCGTGGAAGAACCCAAAGACCCTGATACCTGCACCATCTTCAGCATCTACAAAAACTTCGCCACCGAAGCACAGATCCAATCCCTCAGAGAAAGATACTTGGCCGGTGGCATGGGCTGGGGACATGCCAAACAAGAGCTTTTTGAACTGATGAACGAGCATCTGAGCCCCATGCGTGCCCGCTACGATGAGCTGATGGCCAACCCCGCTGAAATAGACAGAATCCTGGCCGAAGGCTCAGCCAAAGCCAGGGACTTTGCAAGTGAGAAGATCAAATACCTGCGCCAGGTTATCGGAGTGGAATGAGGCTTAGCACAACATCCAACCCAAGCAAGCACAAACTCTTAGCCCAACAAACCCTCAGAGGCTGCTACCCGCATCCAATGCAAAACCAACCGCCCTGAAACCTGCCTTTGTCACTCTGCTATTGACAAGATCAGCCCCTATAATATGTTTGCACCCTCAAAGGAAGATTTGTTTTAGTGAATAAAGAAAAGATCTATGTTCTCGAGAGCATGCCCGTTACTCGTGCGATCGTAACGCTATCCCTCCCCAGCATCCTCAGCATGCTGGTCACTGTCCTCTACAATCTCACGGACACCTTTTACATCGGTAAGCTTGGCGACCCCGATCTGGTGGCCGCTTTATCCATATCGATGCCGCTTTTCACGCTACAGATGGCGACTGCCGGCATCTTTGGTCATGGAGGCGGCAGCTATGTATCCAGGCTTTTGGGCAGAAAAGACTATGTAACCGCCCATGAAACTGCCACCACAGCCCTCTTTTCCATGGGAATAGCCTCCATTCTCTTTGGCCTCTTGGGCGTATTCGGCATCCCTCTCTACCTCAAGATCGTAGGTGCCAGTCCCAACATCTATCCCCACGCCTATAAATACATGTTTTGGATCCTCTTAGGCACTCCCTTCACCATGGCCAAGTTTGCACAGGTTCAGCTTTTACGTTCAGAAGGAGCCGCCAAAGCCGCCATGGTCATCCTCATGATCGGCACGGTGACGAATATCCTTTTAGACCCCCTCTTTATCTTTGGCTTTAAAATGGGTGTCACCGGAGCAGCCGTCGCCACAGTGATTGGCCAGGCTTTCGCCTCCCTATTTGCCGTCTACTATTACACCTCCGGACGCACCCTGATCACGCCCAAACTCAAGTACTTACGCCCCAGACTCGAGACCTACAAGCAGATTTTCTACATCGGTATCCCTTCTTCCTTATCCCAGATCACTTTAGCCATCGGCAACACCGTTTCTTACAACATGGCCAGCCGTTTTGGTGATGCACACGTAGCGGCGATGGGAGTCGCAGGACGCGTCTTCAGCATCGCCACCTTCGTCTTCATCGGCACCTCGGTAGGTGTGCAAGCCCTGATCGGCTTCAACTATGGCGCCCGCAATTATACACGCATGAAGCGCGTAATCCGCACCGCCATGCTCCTATCCCTCTCCTACGGTGCTGCTCTCACCCTCGTCTTTGCCCTCCTCCCAGAGACCTTGATCTCCATCTTCATCCAAGACACCGCCGTTAAGGTCTATGGCGCTTTGGTGCTGCAAGCCTATGTGTTTGCGATACCTACAGCTTCTGTGGGCATGATCCTGATGTCCAGCCTCCAAGCCATGGGCAAAGCGTTCCAAGCCTTCCTGGTCGCCATTTCCAGGCAGGGAGTCATCTACGTCCCACTTTTATACATCTTCACCTATTTCTTCGGTTTCCAGGGCCTGGTGCTGGCTATGCCCGGCGCAGACTTCCTCACCACCGCCATGTCCTTCTTCTTTGTCCTCGCCATCGTGAGGAAGCTAAAGCACGATGACACCGTGGATTTCGACCCCGCCAAACTGGAAACATCCGATCTCTTGGGAACCTGATCCCACCTATCTTTTTATAAAATGACTTGACCAAATAGCACCAAGCCCAAAGCTTGTGATCAGAGACTATTATCAGTGATCAAGGATAGATTTTCATGGTAGGAAACGTTTTTACTTATGCCACCTTAGGCATTGATGCGCTGCAACTTAACGTTGAATGTGACACCTTTGGCTCTGCCTTCGGCGTCACCATCGTAGGCATGGCCACGCGTGCGGTTCAAGAAAGCAAAGAAAGGATTTTTGCCGCCCTGCGCAACTCCAGCATTCATATCCCCTCCCGTTTTTACACCATCAATCTTGCACCAGCAGACGTGAAGAAAGACAGTGCCACCCTGGATTTGCCGGTAGCGATCTCCGCCTTACAGGCCATCGAAGCCGTGCCCATCAGTTCCGCCAAGAAATATGCCATCGTGGGCGAACTCTCTCTGGATGGAAACCTGCGTCCCATCAATGGTTCCCTGCCCATCGCCATCGCGGCCAAACGTGATGGCATGGACGTGCTGATCGTCCCCCTGGAAAACGCCGAAGAAGCCGCCATCATCGAAGGCATCGAAGTGATCGGCGTCACCTCAATCAAGGAAACCATGGGCTACCTGCGCGGCGAATACCACATCCCACCCACGCAGGTAGATAGAAACCGCATCTTTGACGTGCTCAACACCTTCGGCGTGGATTTACATGATGTGAAGGGACAATACCAAGTCAAACGTGCCTTGGAAGTCGCCGCTGCAGGCGGACACAACCTGATGATGATCGGCCCTCCCGGCTCCGGCAAAACCATGTTAGCCCGCCGCGTTCCTACCATACTGCCGGAACTGAGCATGGACGAAGCTCTGGAAGCTACCAAGATCCACTCCGTCGCTGGATATTCCCGCAACTTCAAAAACGGCATCCTCACCGCCCGTCCCTTCCGAGCACCGCACCACTCCTGCAGCGACATTGCGCTTGTGGGCGGTGGTGCATTCCCCAAACCGGGTGAAGTCAGCCTCGCTCACCGCGGCGTACTCTTTTTAGATGAGCTGCCAGAGTTTAAACGTGGCGTGTTGGAAGTGCTGCGCCAACCCCTGGAAGACGGCATGGTAACCATCTCCCGCGCCGTCACTTCCCTCACTTTCCCCGCCGAGTTTATGCTCATCGCCTCCATGAATCCCTGCCCCTGCGGCTATTTCGGCGCCAAGATACCTAACCACCAGTGCAACTGTGAATTTGGCGCCATCCAACGTTACCGCAGCAGGGTCTCCGGCCCACTCTTGGACAGGATAGACATCCATGTGGAGGTGCCCGCTGTCACCTATGCCGACCTCAGCTCCCTGCCCGCAGGCGACAATTCCGCTCAGGTCAGAGCCCGCGTCAACAAAGCCCGCAGCATCCAACTTCAGCGCTTCAAAGACGAAGAAGGCATCTTCTGCAACAGCCAGATGGGCTCCAGACTTCTGCGCAAGTATTGCGTCATGGACAAGGACAGCCAAGCCCTGATGGAAGACGCCATCGACCGTTTGGGCTTCTCCGCCCGCGTCTTTGACCGCATCCTCAAAGTCTCGCGCACCATTGCCGACCTTGAAGGTCTCAAAGACATCAAAGCAGAACACATCAGCGAAGCAATCCAATATAGGAGTTTAGATAGGAAGTATTGGAACTGAGGCGGATACGCCGCACGTACGGTCAATCGCCGTAGCGAACATTATCCCAGATAAAGCAATAGGCTCTTTCTCTAAGGTTGAGCTTTTCTCCCCGTCACTCACTTCGCCCTTACTTACCCGCAGGGCGATGCCGTGGAGATACTCGGGTTTTTCCCGAGTGGCACCGAGTAATCACCGGGCGGCTAAGTAAGGAAGAGGAAGGGAGGATCACACTAGGGCAACTGCTTTTTTCGCAATAGACCAACTTTCCCCATAGAAAAGCCCCCAGATCCGAAGACCCAGGGGCTCGTCTTTATTATCTCAGTAGAGGGTCATTGCTTGTTCATACCTCCCCAAAAATCACGACCGCCAACGCTGATGACCTTGAAAAAGCGTTTGGCTTCCGCTAAAGGCAAAGTGCAACTATTGGTATTGACTGTAGCGATGGGAGTGGAGTCAAAGCTATAAGGATCAGATGAGGCATAGACCTTATAGCTGGTAGCACCGGAGACCGGCTCCCAAGTTAACACCACATTTGATCCGGAAATACTCGCTTGCACCACAGGTGCGGACAGGGTTTCGCTCACTGTGATGGTGATATCATCCACGGCGATATAGTGCAAATCAGCCGCCGAGTAGGCGTGCCAGCCAAAGTAATAGGTGCCTGTGCTGGGCGGGATGAAGCTCATGGTTTCCGTTGTCCACTCCCATTGGAGGATATTATTGTTGTCATACAAAGGCGGATTACTGATCATGGCAGCCGGGGTGGGCTCTGTAGCCCAGTGAACTTTCAGGGCTTCTGCCACTCCCTCCCATCCCGGTGCACTGAGGGTAAAGGAAATGTCGTATCTCTGCCCAGCCTGCATATGGAAAGGAAGCGTGATCATCCAATCATCCTTGGGACCATTGAGAGCGTTTACCACTGCGGCATTGGGCTCGGAAGTGTAGTAGATATAACTGTTTGACCTGGCTCTCCAGATGTAAGGATGCGTACCACCATTGGAAGTGGTGATGACCCAATGTTCGGGCATCTGCCCTTCGGTGAGAGTGTCAAAATTCTCACACCAAGGGTAGCTGAGAATACTTGGATCAGCCTCGATCACAAAGCTGTGAGGCAACTCTGCTACAGCCTCGCCCAGAGCGTTGTGTGCTCTCACTGTCCAATACCAACGCTGCAAGTACTCGACGCTGAAATTAGCATCCTGAGCGATGGGGTTAAAGGACTGTTCCGCGGTTTGCCAACTGAATCCATTGTAGATATCAGACGGATTGGTAGACATATAGACGGTGTAATGATCCGGTGTTCCGGCACTGATGTCAGGATGCCACTTGAGCTCAAATCCACGTTTGGAGACACCGGTAGCGTTATTGACAGGAGAATCCAGAACAGGTGCACCGGGAGCAGCCACAACGGGCTCCACTATGTGCAACAGCATATTGGGACGATAATAAGAGCTTGTTCCTGCATAGGAATATTGCCAAGCGGTATTATTGCTCCGGAAGTATAAGCTTCCACAGCGTGGTTGGAGGTTGGTATTGTAGACGCCGGCGTTGATGGCATAAACATTCTGCATATCGAAGCTGGTCTGGATCACAAGATTGGATTGCCCATCCCAGTAGAAAGGCACGTTAAAGGAATGCTGATTCCAGTCGAAAGTGGGTGTATAGGCCGGGACGGAAAACGCATCTTCCAGATCGGTAAAGAAGATATCTTCAACAAATTCCGTGGCCGTGGTGGCCTTGATACGGATGGAAAAGTTGGGAAGACTGGTACTGGCATTTATGGTTTTGACATTGAAGCTGATGGAATTGATCCAGCCGGCCTCGGCACCCGCTGCAGTCAGTTCAGAAGCAAGAACCAGATATTGCTCCCGCCCATTTTTGTAGTAGCCACCATATACGGCTGGGAATGTTGTGGTGCTGTTGTAAGTGGTTCCGGAGCCCACAGGCACTACCCCTTCAGCAGCAGTAGTGAAGCTGAAGGGTGTGGCGACAGCACTGATGCCTGCTTCGTTGTAAGCCTTTACCGTCCAATAATACACCGTTGCGGGCAAGAGTGCAGTGGTGAAGGTGAATTGCGTGGTGGTCAGGTCTGCCACTTCTGTGGTGGGCGGATTGTCCGTGCCCAAATACACCTTATAACCGGTAGGAGTGGCACCGGGACTGGAGTTCCAACTAAGCGTTGGCCTCACGGAAATGTAGTTTTGACCATTTTGGGGGCTGACCAACACGGGTGTAGCCGGTGCTTCAGGTACGATCTCCGGGCCGGATACATCATCGATATACAGATGAAACTGATCTGTAGAGATCGCCTGAATAGCCACGTAGACCTCCTGACCGATGAAGCTGGAAAGATCGTAGTAATGATGCTGATATTGCAGGGCACCGGTCTGGACATTCGTAGCCAAAGTGTGGGTAAAGGAAGCGATATCAGGGCTGGTGGTGGAGACTTTTACATTGAATCTCTCGTCATACTCAGAGCTGTAATTGCAGCCGTAAAAGCTATATACATGGTTGGCAGCCGAGGGTGCGAGCTTAGGAGAGATCAGCCAGTCATCATGGGCAACACTGCTGAAATTGATTGCTGCGTGAGCGTTCCCCGTGAGTGGGAATGCCGTGGATTTGAGCCAGGTGTTGCCGCCTCCACCGTTGTGCACTCTCCAGCCGGCGGGCGGGAAGAGCTCCCCTTCAAAGCTCTCTAACAGAGCGGTCTCACTCAGAGCAGTTCCAGCCAAAGCCACATCATAATTGGCTCCGGCATTTACCATACGCAAAGTGGCGTTGTGTATCCCTACTGCGGTGGGATGGTAGCGAACATAGATGCTGCGACTTTCATCCTCGCTGAGGGTACAAGGCAGATTGATGGTAGAAACTTCAAACATCGCCGCATCAGGCCCGATAATGCTGACATCGGCTGCAGTCAGATTCAGGGTTCCGCCGCCGGTATTGGTCACCGTTACACTCTTGAACGCTGTGGCATTATTGATGCGAATAGCACCAAACTGCATGCTTGCCGGAGTGTAAGTGAAGACGGGGTTGATGGGTATCGCCTCCAGAGTAAAGTCCTCTATGCCAAAACCCCAATCGGAAGAAGGAGATTCGTATTGGTGGAAAGCCAGATAGATGGTCTGTCCGGTGTAGGCATCCAAGTTTATGACACACTTTATCCATGATTCATTGTAGCAGGTTTCATCGTGCAATTCTGTGGTAAAGGAGGCAATTTCCGGCGTGGTGGTAGAGAGCATCACCTTGTAGGAGTTTGGTCTTTGCATGGCTTCCACTCTATCCCACCACTTCATTCTGATATTAACGCCGCTGAGATTGATGGGAGGTGAGATCAGCCAGTCGTCATTATTCCCCGCTCCGAAGGCGGTGTAAGGTGGTGAATAGGGTGACATATCCCCGCTCGTCTGTCTCCAAGTGTAGGAGTCGTTATCGGCATTGATCACCTTCCAGTAGGCAGGTGCGGCAGGTGTTCCGCTCCATGGGCCATCAAAGTTTTGCAGATATGGGAAGCTGGTGATGGTGGGATCGAAACATACCCCGCTGACGGTAAAATTATCGGTGGCAGCTCCGGCATTGATGGTGAAGGTAGCCGTGTGGTTTCCGCCAACTGTAGGCGTATATCGGACGCTGAAAGTGGTGCTTTGCCCCTCAGCCAGAGCTACCGGGAAGGTGGGAGCGTCTGTAATCGTGAAGAAGCCGTTGGAGATTGGACTGATGCCCGTGACGTTCAGAGTTCCGGTACCGGCGTTTGAAAGCGAGAAGGTTTTGGTGGCTGTATCATCCATCGTTACCGTGCCGAAATCCCACTCAGAAGGATTGAGATAAACCTCAGGCCCGGTTGGAATAGCCGAGAGCAGGATGATCACATCAGACAGAATATCAACCACCCATCCGTTACCTGTGGGCATGGTATTATCTTGTCCCCACGTTTGATGCCTACCCGTCATTCCCGGTGTGCAGTAGAATCTGGGGCTTGAGTAATTTGGAGCTCCGCCTCCGCCATAATTAACTTCCACACCGATGAGCAGATTGCCCTCAGTATAAGGGAATGGGGTAGTTAGGGCAAGATCATGCCAGCCTGCGCTGCTAAAAGAGTAGCTGCCCTGTTTTACCAGCGTGGCTCCAGAGGTGAAATCAGCCCAGGTTATCGGGGTTTGGACGCTCTGGGTGGTAAGCTTGGCATAGATCTTGTAGGGTATAGCTAAAGGTTGGGGCACGAACACGTTCCATCCCAGGCTTGTGATCAGGCCATACTGCCCTATTTGATCTTGGGTGTAAAGGCACAGGGAGCGTGCGTAGCCCACATCAGCATTGAAAGGGTGGTACGAGTTGGAATATCCATTGCCGATCAGCACTCCGTTCACATACAGAAAGCTGCGTGTGGCTGACGCAGGAGAGTCGCCGATACTGTTGCGGGCGACCACATACCAATTGTGCATTCCCTCGCTCAGGGCGGAGGTAATGGTGTAGTGAGTTAATGGTTGATTGCTGCTCACCACGTTTCCATCGATATAGACGTCATAGCCGGTGGCTTCTGCGCTGCCGACGGGAAGAGTCCAGCTCAGGCTTTCACCAATCACACGTCTGGCACCATTTGCCGGAGAAACA
>Ga0116178_10000695_pt1 | contig 29704 bp, 16 predicted proteins | sample AD_STIC12_MetaG_FD_89880 | JGI IMG/M metagenome (GOLD analysis project Ga0116178, IMG submission 89880) | Active sludge microbial communities of municipal wastewater-treating anaerobic digesters from USA - AD_STIC12_MetaG | ecosystem: Engineered > Bioreactor > Anaerobic > Digestate | place: USA...
CCTGAGCTTGGCTCTGCTGGAAGACAGCGGCTATATGGCCAGAGCGGCCTTTGTCGCCGATAAGTTTCTCACGCGCATAGGCTTACCCGGCCGTGCCTTTATCCCGCTTTTGGTGGGTTTTGGCTGCACTGTTCCCGCCATCATGGCCACACGCACCTTGGAAAGCAAGCGAGACCGCATCTTTGCCTCGCTGCTTACGCCTTTCATGAGCTGCGGTGCCAAGCTGCCCGTTTACACCTTTTTGGCCATGATCTTCTTCCCCAAAAAGGCGGATCTTGTGATCTTTGGCCTCTATATGTTCGGCGTGGTGATGGCCATGCTCTTTGGCCTGATGCTCAAGAAAACCATCTTCAAAAGCCCTCCCGGCAGCTTCGTGATGGAGCTTCCGGCTTACCATCTGCCCACTTTCAGAGGCATTATGGGGCACACTTGGTTCCGGCTCAAGGACTTCATCCTCAGAGCGGGAAAGACTATCCTGATCGCCATCATCCTGATGAACCTCCTGCAGCTCATCACCGTGCCTTTCGCTGGCAACGAGGAAGGCAAAGCCAGTCTTTTGGAGCTTGCCGGCAGAGCGATGGCTCCGACTTTGGCCCCCATGGGCATCGCTACCCACAATTGGGAAGCGGGAGTGTCTTTGGTGAGCGGACTCTTTGCCAAGGAAGCCATCGTAGGCACGCTGCAAAGCCTCTACCAAAGAGGAGGCAGTCTGGAAGCCGCTTCCGTAAACATCATGCAGGGCTTTGGCTCCAGTGCAGCCGCCTTGGCCTACATGGTCTTCGTGTTGCTCTATGCACCTTGCGCCGCCGCTTTGGCCGTCCTCTTCAAAGAACACGGCTTCAAGTGGATGGCCTTTTCCTTTGTCTACCTCACCATCCTGGCCTGGATCATGGCCGTTTTGGTGTATCAAATCATCTGTTTTACCGCTACATCCATGATCTGGATCGGCATTGTCATCCTCTTGGTAGCGGCATTTTACTATTCAATGAAACTCATGGGGAGAAGTAAACACAATGCTTTCCAACAGAAATAGAAACCGTCTACGTCGCTTTGGATCAAGGCTTTTCTTCACTCCACGTCCCTGCCCCTGCGAGAAAGGCGAATGTATCCCGCTCAAACAACTGCAGGAAGATCAAAGCGCTATCATCACACGAAACAGCAACTTAGCCACCCTTGAGCGCGGCCTCAATCAAGGCATGAGGATCACCATGTTTCGCAACGAACCAAACGAGCCGAACCTCGTCATCGCCGTCGGTGATGCCAGATACGTGCTGGATAGAAGATTAGCTGCGATGATCATGGTAAGAGTGCTGTAACTAAATGGATAAAACTCGGGAGGCAGGAAACCCTTCCTGACTTCAGGGCATTTTAGGTCCAGATTGCAAAAATCTTTCCCCGTTCTGGATCGATTCTTGCATTCCATCCGATTAAATACCGCATACTTTAGGAGAATCAATGCGTTTCATCGCCATTATAGCCCTGCTAATGAGTGTGTTAGCTCTTGCAGCTACACCTCTGCCTTCCTATTACTATAATTACGACCAGATTTCGGATATGTTAGCTGATTATGAGGCTCAGTATCCAAATATCGCCAAAAGGGTGCTGATCGGACATTCTCAACAGGATAATCTGCCGATCTATGCCATTCGTCTCACGCAAAATGTGGGTCAGGAACAATATAAGCCTGCGCTCCTTTTCATTGGTCAAGTGCATGCTGAAGAGGTATTAGGCGTGCAGATCACCATGAGCAACATCGCCGAAATCTTGACCAACAATCAGCAGCTCCCCTATGGTCCGTGGCTCTACTACTTGGACATCTGGTTTATCCCCACTCTCAATCCCGAAGGGCACAACGTGGTAACCGCCAATCCGAGAATGGATACATCTTTCCGCAAAAACAAGCGGGACAACAACAACAATGGCATCTTTGACTATGACATCCGCCCAGGTTATGATATAGACGGTGTGGACATCAACCGCAATTTTAGCTTCAACTGGGTGCATGGTGACACGCTTTTCGCACCAACCACCACTGCAACACCTGAGCTTTGGGACTACTATCGCGGCCCTGCTCCCATGAGTGAAAGCGAAGTCCAAGCCTTGGACAGGCTCTGTGAAGAACGCCGCTTTATCTACTCCATCGTCTGGCACTCCTCACGCCAAGGAACACTGAGCGAAAAGTGTTTTTATCCCTTCAATTGGAAACAGGTGCGCCCTTCTCCAGACCTGAGCTTTTCCGCCTCCATAGGTGAAGGTTTGGCCGCCACCATCGTCAAACAAACCGGCAGCACCACCTATGAACCTTCGCCCAATCTCAGCCGCAAAGGCGCTACACATGACTGGATGTATCAGCAATTTGGCACCTTCCAAACCCTGATCGAATGTGGCACTTCAGACCTACAGCCGGACAGCACCCTGATGGTGAACACCGTGCAACGCTGCAGCAATGCCACACGCTGGCTGCTCAACCGTGCCATGAACGGATCCAATCTACCCAGCAACTCAATGCTGACGGGCATGGTAACTGACGCCATTACGGGTGAGGGCTTGCAAGCCGAGATCATCATCGAAGAGCATCATGCCCCGTGGTTCAGACCCAGACTTTCCTACGAAAACGGACGCTATTACCGCCCCTTGGCTACGGGAAGATACACGCTGAGAGTGCGCAAGCAAGGCTATTTTGACCAAGTGATGACCGTGGGTGTAAACAACAGCTCCTGGTCTGAATGGAATGTGCAGCTCACACCCAGACAGCCCGCTACCATGAGTGGTAGAGTGTACAGCGGCGAGCAGGACATCCCCGCTTTGATCGTGATCGGTGACGTCTACGTGGATAGCCTCAGCGTCAATGGCAGCTACGTTTATGAGAGCTTTGAGGGAGAATATCCCGTCACCATCCACGCCGAAGGCTATTATCCATATATCGGCACGGTGGTTTTGGCTCCCGGGACAAACAATCTCAGCTTCCAGCTCAGCCCCATCAACCTCGTCTTTGAAGAAGATTGGGAAGACGGTCTCGCCGGCTGGGACATCAACGGCCCATGGATGCTGCAAGAAGAGCAAAGCGTCTCCGGTAAAGCGATTACCGATAGCTGGGGCGGCAACGGCTTTTACGCTCAAAATTGCGATGTCTGGATCCAGACCCAAAACCCCATCCACCTCCCCAGCGGCGGAAACAGCCTGCTCAGCTTTGATTCTCACCTCTACACAGAGCATGAATACGACCCCGTGAGAGTGCAAATCTCTGCCGATGGTGAGGAGTGGACTACCCTTTGGACGGACTCCGGACGCCAAGACTGGTGGCAACGCATCTACGTTGATCTGTCAGAATACACCGGCGACTATTACCTGCGCTTCCGGCTCACCGATCAATCCACGCACGTAGAACTCACCGACCCCGGCTGGACTATCGACAACATCCGCGTCTTCAGCGGCTCGGCAGTGAGCAACGAAGACCACCTCAGCCCGCAGATCGGCTCCTTTGCCTTGTATCCCAATATGCCCAATCCCTTCAACCCCAGCACCACCATTAGCTTTGCCAACGACAAACCCGCAAAGATCAAGCTGGAAATCTTCAACATCAAAGGGCAGAAAGTGCGCACTCTGGTCGATGAAACCTTGAGTGCAGGTACGCATAGAGTGGTTTGGGATGGGCGTGACGCTCAAGGCCAGAGCGTTTCCAGCGGCCTCTACATGTATCGCCTCAGCGCACCCGACTTTATCAAAACACGCAAGATGATGCTGCTCAAGTAAAACGGATTCTCCAGCAGCTATCTATCTAAGATAGAGAGAGTTACCTCATGCCTCGGAGGAGAGGGATAAAGAGGGCAAGTATATACAGACCAAAGGGAGAGGGCCAGCTGGCTCTTTCCTTTTTTTTGCTATTGACAGAATCCGAGCCTTTATTTAGGATGCGATCAACACATATTCTTGATGGAGCCACAAATGCGCAATCCTCTTTCTTCGATTTTGACGCCTTCTGAACAGAAAGCCTTGCTGTTCCTGCTGATCTGCTTCTTTGCAGGCAGCTTGCTCAATCGGCTGGGGTTTCCCGCCATCTCTCCCCTGGCTGCCAATAAGGATGCGCATTCCACTGATTTGGAAAGCTTTGAGGACTCCCTGCAAACCGATGTGATCCCCATCATAGACATCCGCACCGCCACCCTGGAAGAGCTCATCCTTTTGCCCGGCATCGGCGAAAAGCGAGCCCAGCAAATCATCGAACACCGCCGGCACTCCCCTTTCCAAAACGTGAATGAGATCATGCTGATCAAGGGCATCGGGCTCAAAACCTATGAAAAGATGCGGCCTCTGCTGCTGGTCTTTGGCAGCGATGCACTCATAGACAAGAATAGCACCTCAGCCAGCACATCAAGTAAAAAAGAAAGCGAAAGCAGCAAGGAAAGCGTCAAAAAGGCAGACCTCACCACCATGGTCAACCTCAATACTGCCACCTTGGAGCAGCTCTGCACGCTCGTAGGTATAGGCCCCGCCAAAGCTCAGGCCATCCTCGATTACCGCGCTGAGCATGGCGATTTTACCGCCATTGAAGACATCATGAAGGTGAAAGGGATCGGCCCCGCCACCTTCGCCAAAAACAAGGACAGGCTGGAGATCTAACCAAAGCCCTTTAACGCCATGCAGAGCCGCAAAGTCCTTTTCATCGCTATCATCCTCACCACTTGGTTGAGCCTTACTTTTGGCCAGACTATCCAGATTGGCAGCGGCAGCCTTCTGCGGCAAGGATTGCCACTAAAGCCATACCTCCACTACAGTTACTCCCAACAGCTCTATTACGCCTCCGAGATCGGCAGTCCGGGGTTGATCACCGGACTTTCCTTTCAATACAACGTCCACAGCACCGCCTACTACCAAACCAACTGCCAGATTCGGGTCTGGATGGCTTGCAGCCCGCTCACTGAGCTGACTGACTGGGTGGATCCTGACAGCCTCAGCCTGGTTTTCCAAGGCCAGCTCCCCCAATCCGCCTATTCTGCAGGTCTGCCCGGCACGGGATGGATGCACATCGAGCTGGACACACCTTTCGAATACACGCAGCAAGCCAACTTACTCATTGCCGTGAAGGAAGATAGCCCCGGTAGAGGCCACACGCAGGACGACTTTTTCTGCACCACCTATCCGCTCAGCCGTGGCATCAGTTGTGCCCATACAGAAGATTTTGACATCGGAGATTTCCCCACCGCCAACACCCACGTGCGCCAAGCCCACGCCAACCTACGCCTTGATCTGATCAGCACTCAAGTGACGCCGATCATGCCTTCTCCCGCTCACAATGCCACAAATGTCCCGCTGGATACCGGTTTCGCCTGGGTTAGCACGGCAAACAGCTTCGACTTTTACTTTGGCAGTCAGCCAAATCAACTGCAGCTCATCCAGAGCAATCTCAGCCAGCCCGCCTTCAGTTTACCAGAGCCTCTGCAGATGCTACAACGCTACTATTGGCAGGTAATTGCACACAAGGAAGGCAACACCTATCCAAGCGAAGTCTGGAGCTTTTTCACCCGTGGTGAGCAGATTGATCCACCCCAAAACTTCCAGGCCTGGCATCAAAATGGCAGCGTTCACCTGAGCTGGAACCCGCCTCTGATCGGCAACGCAATCGAATACATCATTTACAAAAACGACCTGCTGCTGGCCAACACCGCTCAGCTCTCCTATGTAGACAACGATGTAAGCCCCGGCAACACCTACAGTTACTACCTCAAAGCCCGCAACAATCAGAACCAGCTCTCAGAGCCCACGCCCACCCTGCAGGTGACGATTCCCTTTAGTGACCCCAACTGCATCGTCTTTCAAGATTTTGAAGCTCTGCCGCTCTGGAACTCCTACATCCCCGGCTGGACTGTCCTTGATCTGGACGGCAGTCCCACCTGGCAGTGGGAGCAATACGACTTCCCGCACAGTGGCGAACCTTGCGGCTGGATGGTGTTTTCGCCCGCTTTCACCACGCCGCCCCATGAGTTTTTACAGACTTACAGCGGCATAAAGATGCTGATGTCGCCCGATGCAACCAACCCACCGGACAACAACTGGCTGATCTCACCCGCCCTCTTTTTGGGTGTGAATCCATCCGTCAAGTTCTGGGCGCGCTCACTTACGGATAACTATGGCTTAGAGCGGCTTAAGGTGCTGATCTCCACTAACGGCGCTGAGCCAAACAGCTTCACCCCTCTGCATGGTTCACCTTGGCTAAACATCCCTGCCACATGGACTTGCTATGAATACGACCTGGCCGCCTATCAGAACCAAAGCGTGAGACTGGCTTGGCAGGCGGTTTCCAACGATGCCATGGCTCTCTTTTTGGACGACATCGAGATCAGGGGCACCGGTGGCTATGTGGGCAATGATGATGAACTTGCACCCGTGGCCAAGCTCTGTATCTCACCCAATCCCAACCGTGGTGAATTTACCCTGCAGGGCATCAAAGGAAAGTATGAGCTGAAGATTTACGACATCAAAGGCCGCAAAGTCCATCAAAGTATCCAACACGAGGGCAGCAAACACCAGCATCTGAAGCTGGCCAACGGCATCTACATCGTGCAGGTCGAGCAGGCGGGCATCCGTCACACAGCTCGTTTGGTGATCTGCAAATAGGCTCCCATGGCCGTAGACCGCTTTATCCAGCAGCTCTATAGCGATGAGCAGCTCTCCCAAAACATCGTAGCGCAGCAGCAGCTTGAGGCTCGTGAAGCCAGCTTTGCCGCTTGGCCGGAGGGCTTGGCTCCCGCCTTGATCCAGAGCCTGCGCTCTTTGGGCATTGACCAGCCTTACGAACATCAGGCTGAGGCCATCCAGGCCAGTTTGGCAGGCCGGCATTTAGTGATCAGCACTCAGGTAGCCAGCGGCAAAAGCCTCTGCTATCAGGTTCCCATCATCCAAAGCCAGATCACCAACCCCAAAGCCCGCGCCCTGCTCCTCTTCCCCACCAAGGCTTTAGCCCGTGACCAACAGCATAAACTTCACAACTTCCTCTTTGAACTCAGCCGGGATGCGCGTGAATTTACCAAACTGAGCTGCGCCACCTACGATGGAGACACGCCTTCCTCGGCACGCAGCCAGATCAGAGCCAAAGCCCGCAGTATCTTTTCCAATCCCGATATGCTGCACGCCGGCATTTTGACCAATCACAGCCTCTGGAGCAGCTTCTTTGCCGGTCTTACGCACGTGGTGATCGACGAAGTTCACATCTACCGCGGCGTTTTCGGCTCCCATTTTGCCAATGTGATCCGCAGGCTCAAGCGCATCTGCGCCCTCTACGGCTCCAAGCCGCAATTCATCTGCACCTCAGCCACGGTGGCCAATGCCCTCAGCCTCGCTTCAAATCTCGTGGAAGAGCCTGTCAAACTGATAGATAAAGACGCTTCACCCCGCGGTGAGCAGCTCTTTTGCATCTTTAACCCGCCCGTGGTCAATACAGCTTTGGGCATCCGCCGCAGCAGCATGGTGGAAAGCATCAGAATCGCCAAAAAGTGGATCAATACCGGCGGACAGGCCTTACTCTTCAGCTCCAGCCGCCGCAGCGTGGAGATGCTCTACCGCTATCTGACCGATAATCCGGCCTTCAAAGACAAGGCCAGCAGCTACCGCAGCGGTTATCTGCCCGCAGAGCGCAGAAAGATAGAACAGGACTTGCGCGAGGGCAAACTGTCCTTAGTGATCAGCACCAACGCCTTGGAGCTGGGCATAGACATCGGTGGCCTCGATGCTGTGTTTATAAACTCATATCCGGGCACCATTTCCGCCACACGTCAGCAAGCAGGCAGAGCGGGACGCAAGGGCAAAAAATCCTTGGGCATCCTGGTGGCTTCCTCCAACCCTTTGGATCAATACATCTGCCAGCATCCCGACTATCTTTTTGACAACAATCCTGAGGAAGCTCTCATCGATCCCGACCACTCGGAAATCCTCAAAGCGCAGCTCCTGTGCGCCGTTCATGAGCTCTCCCTGCATGAAGACGAAGGCTTTGGCAGCCTTGGCCCCGAACACATCCTCCCCCATCTCATTCTCCTTGAGCAAGATGACCACATCCGCAAGTATCAAGACCGCTGGATCGGTAAACTGGACGCCTATCCCGCCGGCGAGGTCTCTTTGCGCAATATCGGCCACAATCTCAGCATCATGCACGCTGAGGAGATGATCGGCACGGTGGACGTCGCCAGCGCAAACTGGATGACCCACCCCGGTGCCATCTACCTCGATCAGGGCGATAGCTACCTGGTAAACAGCCTCGATCTTGAGGCAGGAGTCGTGAGGGTAAGCCCAACGGATGCAAACTATTACACCCAAGCCATCCAGTCATCGGACATGGACATCCTGAGCGTTCTACGCGCCAGCAGCACGGAAAAGACCAAGAAATACTTTGGCAACGTCAAGGTCACCAGCATCGTAACTGCCTATAAAAGACTGAGATACATCACTATGGAGCTTTTGGGCTGCGAAGATTTGAACCTGCCGCCCTCCATCTTGCACACCCAAGCCTGGTGGTTCAGTATCTCCGCCCAGGTGGTGCACAAGGTGCAAGAAATGGGGCTCTGGCGCAACGAGATCAACGACTACGGCCCAGCTTGGCCCAAGCTATCACAGCAGATCAAAGAGCGCGATAAATTCCGGTGTCAACACTGCGGTGCCAGCCAGGATCAGGAGAGCTTCGCCGTGCATCACATCAAACCTTTCAGAACCTTCGCAAGTGCCCAAGAGGCAAACCAGCCGGACAATCTGATCACCCTCTGCCCTCGCTGCCATAGACTTGCCGAACAGCAGGTGAAGATCCAAAGCGGTCTCGCCGGCCTGGCCTTTCTGATCGTGAACCTCGCCCCCTTTTATGTGATGTGCGACCGCCGCGACCTCGACGTCATCTTCCAGGAACGCTCCTCACACACCGACCTCAACCCCATGATCGCCATCTACGATACCACCCCCGGCGGCATTGGCCTGGCTCGCCGCCTCTACGACCTGCAGGATACCATCCTCAAAGACGCCCTCAATCTGGTGGAAAGATGCCCCTGTGACGAGGGCTGCCCCTCCTGCGTGGGCCCTGTGGCTGAGAACGGCTCCGGAGCAAAAGCCCACGCCATCGCTATCTTGAAAGAAATACTCGCCTCACAATAAGATAGGCTTGTACGGGCGCTCGACTAAGCGACCATGTTACGGGCGGTCGCCACCAGCAGGCCAATCACCTACTAAAATAGTAGGCGTTCCCAAGTGACGACCGCCACCGGAAAAAGCAGGCCTTTTTGAAATATTTGACTGCCGATCGAGAAAAAGTAACAGGAAACAGCCGTTTTTGACACCCTTTAAAGCCGCTGTTTATGCGGCTTCCCTGCCCCGCCCCTGCTCGGCTCCTCCTCCATTGAGCAGGAACCACGTAGAATAGCAGCAGGTTACACGTTCGGGCGAAGGGGAGCCAAGAAAAGAAGTGAACCTTTTCAAAAAGGCAAATGTTTCGATAATTTATCGGCTTTCCGGTGGAATTTACTCAGATAATGCAATAGGCTCTTTGCCCTGTCACCCACTCCACCCTTACTTACCCGCAGGGCGATGCCTCGGCGATACTCGGGATTTTCCCGGGAGGCGCCGGGTAATCACCGGGCGGCGAAGCAAGGAAGAGGCAGGGTTGCTCGCTGCGCACCGAAGGTAGCCGGCGCTCGCCGTAGCGCCGCCAGCAGGCCCCGCCTGCTTCCACAACCCAACCCCATAAACACAGTCAGCTACACCACAAATCTCTCCCATCCTCATCCCACAGCGCAGCGGCTCACAACTCACAACTGCGAGCAAAACTCGCCACGCCGCTGTAGGCATCAAGCTGCGCTTGATTGCGGCGGTTCAGCGACCGCCGGCTACAGAGTTGGTCGCTTCGGCGAGCGACCATACATGCGGGGCTGTGAGATAGTTTTGTAGATGGTCGGTCCGGCGACCGACCCTACATGCGGCGGTTCAGCGACCGTACCAAAGGCCAAATACCAAAAACCAAGAATCAATCAGTTTATAGCCCTGCAAAGGCGAAAACCGTAGTCGGAGTAGCTGTAGTACGGATTGACGACGTAACGGACAGACACACGGCAGTAAGTAGCACCGTCGTACCAGCTACCGCCACGCAGCAGACGATAACTACCTTTGTTAGGCCAGGTAGGATTATCCTGTGGGCTGCTGCTGTATTCGGAATACCAGTCCCAGCACCATTCCGAGACGTTGCCGGTCATGTCGTAGACGCCCAGCTCGTTGGCGGATTTGGTCCCTACTACGTGAGTCTTGTTGCCGGAATTGTCACCGTACCAAGCCACAGAGCCGAGGTCGTTGGAACCGGAATACTTATAGCCCTGGCTCATTTTTCCACCCCGGGCAGCAAACTCCCATTCCGCTTCGATGGGCAGTTGGTAGCCGTTGGCACTCCAATTGCAGGTGACGGCGTTCCAAGTAGCGTTAGCAGAAGTAGGAACGGCACCCCAACTCTCTGGATTGGTGCTGCCGCCATCCAGATCACTGAGGTCCTCTGTAAACATCCTGACTGTTTCCCCATAACAATGAGCATGAATCTCTCTTTCAGCCCGGTGTGAGATTAGCAGTTACCGCTTGGAGGTTGTAAGCGTCAGGTTTGCCTCGGTGGTCTCTACTTCCTTCTGTGCCAGAGCCAGGCCACGGGTAAGGGCTACAGCATCAAGGGGATTGTCTGAGATGCGCAGTAGATCGTAATCATCCCTTCGGTGAGGAGGAATTGACCCTTGCAGGCTGCCGGTGGAAGCGATCACATGCAGGGTTTCCACGCCAAAGGGTGCTTTAACTTCAAGTTCCGGCAACTGCACCCAGCGATTGCATTGATCAGCACTGATCCTGCCAACCGGATTTCCTCTACTCATTTCCATTACATAGGAATAGACACCCCAAGCAGTATTGGTGTGAACGACGATGTAGTATTCGCAGGGGAGGTTGGCCTTGATCTCCAGTTGCACTGTTTGGCCTTCGGTAAAGTAAAGCTGGCTTGTGCCGTTGGAACCCCGCAGCTTGATGTTCAACTTGTTGGAGACCAGTTCACCCATGTCCATCAGCTTGGCCAAATCCATGGTGCGTGGCTCGTATTCATAGCTTTGGTAAGCCTGAGGGCTAAAGCTGATCTGGGCGGATTTGACTGCGGAACCTTGTTTGTCGACAAGCCGCAGATGCAGGTCTATCCTGTCGGCTTGGATTTCATAAGATGAGCGGAGAAACCAGGAGGCATTTTGCGGACTCTCACAGCTCGATACCAGCCCCTGCAGGCGATAGTGCACCGCACGGGCAAACTCTGTGGTCTCATCTGAGGGATAGACAGAAGGGTAGAACACATGGATATTCTCGTATGCTGCAAATTCCTTCACGTTCAGTCTCAGCCCCAAATCCAGATCAGAAAACACCGAGGTCAGCTCGTGCAGAGCCTCATCCAGTGCTTGTACCGTGATGGGAGCAGAGATATTAGCCTTCCCACCCAAGGCGAGGTAGATAAAGCGGTAGATGTCAAATTCCTCCAAGTCCTGCCTGGCCAGCAGCAGCTTTTGAAAGCGTAAGGACTCATCTCCGGAGGCTTCCAGATATACGCTCGCTTCCACCAAGCGGTCGTGCAGAGCACTCAGTTTTTGACTGTACAGAGGCAGAGCCCGCTGGGGTTCCAACATCGCGGTAGCCCGATACTCCTTTTTGGTATGCTTCTCCTCATGGTAATCCACACCCAGGATGGGCAGATTGCTGGAGGTGGTCACTTCCTTGACCGTCCTTTGGAAGACCTCGTAATTCTCCTCCATAAGCAGGTCTGATACCTTGGCATCAACCCGCACATACAACTGGATGGACAAGTTGGCCAGAGCATCACTGCGGGCACTTTCTGCGGTGTCGCCATAACCTATGGCCTTCAATGGGGAGGCGAGTAGCACTCCCGACAGGCAAAGCATCAATAAGAGCCACGCTATCTTCTTCATAATTCACTCCTTAGAAAGTGTTCTATTGACTTTATCATGTGAATTGATAATAACCGGTTGCTTTTGGATGGCATAAACCGGCTTAAACCCAATTTGCGACTACGTCGGCAGTCTCAAAGGTAAAGGATCAATCACTTGATAGCCCTGCAGAGCCGGAAGCCAAAGTCGCTGAAGTAGACGTCGACGCTGGATGCGCGGTCGTAGTTGCGGCAGGACACACGGCACCCTGTAGCATCATAAGACCAGCTTCCGCCACGCAATACACGATAGTTGCCGACGTTCGGGCCGGCAGGGTTATTCGGGGTGCTGCTGCTGTAGTAGGCGTCTGAATACCAGTCCCAGCACCATTCCCAGAGGTTACCACTCATATCGAAAATTCCAATGCCGTTGGTTGCTTTGGCACCGACTGGTTGGCTGCTGCCTGAGGAATTATTATCATGCCACGCCACAGCATTTATATCGTCCGAGCCGCTGTAAAGATAATTCGGGTTGTTGGTTCCTCCCCGAGCGGCAAATTCCCATTCTGCCTCAGTTGGCAGTCTGTAACCATTGGCGTCCCAGTTGCAGATAACCGCATTCCAAGTTTCATCATCGGAGGTTGGAACAGAACCCCAAAGGGCGGGATTGGTAGAGCCAGCGATGCTGTAGACGGGAGTCAGCCCCTCTGTCAAGCTGCGCAAGTTGCAGTATTTGATGATGGCGTACCAAGAGACATGATAGGCGGGATAGTTATCCCCAATGCCATAATCTTCTGCCCAAGCCTTCCCTGGTTGCATATACTGAGAAAACTCCGCTTGGGTAACTTCGTATTTACCGATCCAGAAAGACGATACCGTCACCTGATGCACCGGTTGCTCGTCTTCGTCTCCGTCATTTGAGCCCATCATAAAGCTGCCGCCGCCGACGTAAACCATGCCATTGGGAGCTGGTGGCGGAGTATAAACCTGCGTAGCTGGCGGGGGAGTGTAAGTAGAGGGTCTGGGTGAGGTATATTTGGGGGTCGAGCCATCCGCCCGAGCCAGATAATATCGCTGCTCCATGCCGTTGTAGGTGTAGGGCTTTTGTTTGTTGTTTGTGGAGCGTTTTAAATCTTCTTTGACCAAATACATCACATCATCAATGGACAGCTCAGGTGTTCCGGCATGTCGGACAAAAGCCTCGGTAAAGGGACTGAGTCCGGAGGGGCCGCCATCTTCTGCGATTTCGCCATCGGCTGTGCTGTAAATGATGAACTGGCTACCTTTGCTGCGCATCAAGGCCAAACCCCTGCTACCGCTTCTCGCATCGCTGAAAGGATTGTTACGACAGGCGTCCAGCACTACGATTGAAACTGAAGCCCGAGAAAGCTTGTCCGTGACTTTGTTGGCATTCACACTGTCATACTTTATATCCTCCTCACTATTCATCACCTCGCCCACAGGAATGAGATAATTTGAGCCCTCCACCTGAGCTCCGTGACCGCTGTAGTAGAACACGACCTCATCAACCGGATGCAGGAAAGCGGCAAAACTGTCAATAGCCTGCTCCATGTCGCGTCTATTCAGATTCACTCGCAGAGTGGTCTCAAATCCCAGCCCTTTCAGCAGCTTTTCCACCGCCATGACATCATTTACGGGATTGCTCAAAGCCGCAACGGTGTAATCGGCATTGCCGATCACCAAGGCTTTGCGCGCCCCATAGGCTGCGACTATCAAGAAAAGCAAAAGAATAGCGATAGTGTGTTTCTTCATCCGTTAACCTGTTCTTGTGATTGATCTTGCCGCATTGTTTTTGAACTGGTGAAAAAAGTCAAGCTTTATTTTCCTTCGCTTGATAATGCCAATGTCTTCTCATTTCGGAACCTGCCACGCATAGCAAAAATGGTAGGCGATCCCTGCTGCGCCAGCTAAGAGCCACTCATTTCGCAGTCCTGCAGAGGCGAAACCCGAGGTTGACGGGACTGATGTACGGGATGAGGTACGGAACGTAGTTACCACGGTTAGCTACACTGCAGCAGTTATTTGAATCGTGGTGCCAGCCACCGCCACGATTCACACGGTAGGAACCGCTCTCCGGACCAGTAGGATTATCCTGCGGGCTGTTGCCATAATATAAGTGATCACTCCAATCCCAGCACCATTCCCAGACGTTGCCGCTCATGTCGTAAATGCCCAGTTCGTTGGCAGCTTTGGAGCCTACTTTGTGCACGCCTTGGTTGCGATTGGCATTGTTCCAGGCTACGGAGTCCCAATCGTTGGAGCCGGAATACAGGTAACCTTTGCTCATATTTCCTCCCCGAGCTGCGAATTCCCATTCTGCTTCGGTGGGCAACCTGTAGCCGTCAGCCTCCCAGTTGCAGGTCACTGCATCCCAAGAAGTATCGCTGGAGGCAGGGATGGGGCCCCACTTGTCAGGATTGGTGCTACCACCGATCGTGTATACCGGAGTAAGTCCCTCCGCCAAGCTGCGCAGGTTGCAGTATTTCAAGATGGCATACCAGGAAACCTGGTAAACGGGGTAATTGCTACCCAGTCCATAATCTGTATAAGGGATGGAACCCATAATCTCCCGCCACTGACATAGACAAATTCTTCCAGAATAGGCTGGATGTTGCCTTCATGGGCGATTACCTTGAACTTGAGACTGGCACGGGAGATGTTTGGATAATCGGCTGCCGCATCCCAAATAATGTGTTTTTCAGCTCCGGGGTTGACACCCATGCCCACGTCTTGGGAAACGGTGTTGCAATGGATGCCCCATGTCTTACCATCGTCGTTGGAAGCCACCAGCTTAACAGTCATTGGATCACCGGTTAAGTTTGACAAGCTGTAGAAAATATCCACCTTCCCAGACCCATCTGCCCGCTGGACAGCACGAACATTGGTGACTGCGGGAGCGTCACCGGTACTAAATTCAACCGTGTTTGAGATGCCATGACTGACACCCCGACTTTCTTCAGCAATATTTACGGAACAACTGAAGATGACCACTAAGATCAAAAGTAAGAGTAGCTTTTTCACGTTGTACTCCTTGGAGTTAAATTGACTTTGTGTGGATGCACCTCAAGCGTGGGTGCAAAAACTAAACCGCTGTCTTTTCGGATGCTGGGACGCTTTTGGCATACCTCGCTATCCTTGATATTGATGTTCCGACGGCTTGAGGCATTGTCTTTTTTGGGGCAAAAAAAGTCAAGCTCTATTTTCATGCCAGCCAGAGAGCTAAGGTTTGTAACCTGAATAAATCAAGAGGCTCTTTCTCTGAAGTTGAGCTTTTGCCCTTCACTTACAATTACCTGGTCGGTACGGCTTACGCCGGTACCTTCGGTGCGCAGCGAGCGACCGTACTGCGGCGGTTCAGCGACCGCCTCTACCTTACTTACCCGCAGGGCGATGCCTCGGCGATACTCGGGATTTTCCCGGGAGGCGCCGGGTAATCACCGGGCGGCTAAGCAAGGAAGAAGTAGGGTCGCTCGCCGTAGCGACCCAAAGGTAGCCGGCGCTCGCCGTAGCGCCGCCAGCAGGCCCCGCCTGCTTCCACAACCCAACCCCATAAACACAGCCAGCTAAACCACAAATCTCTCCTATCCTCATCACCCAGCACAGCGGCTCACAACTCACCACTGAGAGTAAAACTCGCCACGCCGATGTAAGTATCAAGCTGCGCTTGATTGCGGCGGTTCGGCGACCGCCGGCTACAGAGTTGGTCGCTTTGGCAAGCGACCATACCACACTACTGTATTATCTGGTCTTAACTGCTCGAAAGTGCTTGACTAATTTATCCAGATAGAAAGAGTGGCTATAATCAACATGGTAGACTCAATCAAAGGAGTGACGAGCTATGCAAAATACGATCCATATTATCGGGACCTGTCATGAGGATTCCGTAGGGGGACAAATCCGGTGGTTCCAGTGAAACGGAGTGACTTGGCCCAGGTAGTCAAGAGCGTTTGGCCACAGATCCTACTGTTTATCATCTGCTCGCTCTTTCAGGCAGCTCTGGTAACGGTCAACCCGCTCATGATGCGCTATTTGGTGGATAAGGCTCTGCCCACCATGCAGATAGCGGTGGTAGCAAAAGCTTTTCTCCTGCTGCTAATCCTGATTGTTGTCCAAACGGTGGTTTACTATCTGAGCCAGATATTGAGTTCCAGGGTCGTAAAAAGCATAGATATCGGGATCAAGAACCGCTTGGTGCAGAGGGTGTTGGCGCAAGATCACAGGTTTTATCTTACGCATAGCCAAAGCACCCTCCAGAACATCATCGAGAAGGATACCTATATAATCGCATCCTTTTTGAATAGAAAGATATTCCCGATTGCTTCGCAACTGGCGGTGTTCATCTCTGTTCTGATCGTGATTTTCAGCCTGAACGTCAAGCTCACGCTGATAGCACTGTGTTTTATCCCCTTGTACTACGTGATCTACACGGTGGCGGGCAAGAAGCTGGAGAGGCTGGTTCCAGACTTTTATCGTTTGCACGACGGGCTGACTTCAGCCATGCACCGGGTACTCAAGAGTTTTGAGGTGATCAAAGCCTACAGAAAGGAGCGATACGAAGAAGAGAAGTATTGCGAGGCTTCGTCCTCATATTACGACACCGACATGAAGATGACCATGATAGAGGTGAAAGCCAGTTCGGCTTCCTTTTTGTTCAGCTCTATGCTGTCCATAGGGATCTTTGGCTATGCCATCATCATGATCGTGCAGGGACAAACCACTCTGGGGACAGCGATAGCCTTTTATTCCTACATGGGCAGGCTGTTGGATCCGGTTCAGACGGTGGCGAGCATCGCATCCGAAGTGAAAAGGTTCAAGCAGTCTCTGGAGCGGGTGAGCAACATCCTTACGAGCGGCACCTCATCGAAAAGAGGTAGCGAGCAGATGCTGCCTGACTTTCAAAGCCTGGAATTCAGGGATGTGGGTTTCAGATATGATGCAACCCAGCAGCGGAGTATTCTCAAAGACCTCTCGTTTACGATTGAGAGGGGCAAGATTTACGCCTTTGTGGGAGATTCCGGTGCAGGTAAATCTACGCTGGCCAAGCTGATCTTGGGCTTCTTTGAGGCGGAATCCGGTGAAGTTCTGATCAACGGTTACCCCATCAATGAAGTTGAGCAGGACTCACTCAGACGGCTATTTGGCTACATCCCTCAAGACAGCTACCTGCTGCCGGGGACGATCTACGAAAACCTGATCTATGGGACCGATACTGCGGACGACGAACGGATAGGCAAGGTGTTGAGCTCATTGAAGTTGGAGAGGTTTATCGACTCCTTACCCAGCGGCCTTGAGACCTCGATCAATGAACTGGGGACGAATCTTTCCGGCGGCGAAAAACAGAGACTGGCGATAGCCAGAGCCATTCTGTCCGATGCTGAGTGCATCATCGCAGACGAGATGTCTGGAAATCTGGATTTTAAAACCGAAGCGAGTGTGATGGATGCTGTTTTTTCTGCCGTCAAAGGCAAAACAGCCATCATTATCGCTCACAGATTGGCCACTATTACCTCAGCAGATGCTATCTTCGTGATGCAAAATGGCTCTATCATCGAGGTGGGCAAGCATCATGAACTGCTGAAAAACGGGGGAGCTTACGCTGCTTTATGGCAAAAACAGAGCTCTGAAGATGCAGAAAGCTGCATCACTACCTCGCAATAAGTTGAAGGAATTGGGCAGCGAACTGGTATTAGATGTAGATTGCCCTTTGAAAGCGCTGTCTGCCTCGGATGCTGAAAATAGTATTTGACAAATAGCTCAAGCTATAAAGCATGTCCTGAGTTGTCTATCGGCCATATGACTGTGGAGGTAGATAACAACACGGATTCAATCGGGATTTGGGGCATACAGTGGCTTCAGATCAGCTAATACATAATATCTAACTCATCTAAATAGATAAGGAATAGGAGATGAAAAAGTCAGTTTTAACACATGTCGCTTTCGCATTGGCACTCTTGTTGCTCAGCTTGGGGCTCTTTGCCCAGACGCCGGTCATTTCGGTCAACATGACCAGGAATTTGACCATCCCTGATAGCTATAATGATGTGCTCATGCTTCCCAACGGTGATTTGCGCTTTTTGAACTTCACCGTCAACAGGACAGGTCTGAGTGTCTCAGATTTCAAGTATCTGGCTCAGAGCAATACCTTTACGGAAGTCACCGAGCTGGGAGTGATTTCCGGGCTCGATGGCATGCCCAGAAGGTCGATTACAGCAGATCGGTTTGGCAAGCTCTATACCGCGTATAAATACCCCAGGACCGGGGCAATAAAGGGAATGGTGGTCATCAGTTTTGGCGCTGAAGGCATGGATTACCAAGTGATTAACGACTTACCCTGGGGGATAGGTTTTGATCCTCAACATCACGTGGATGTCGTAGCTGAAAACACCTTGGCCATTGCCTTGGGAACGCAGTTGATTGGCTACAATTTGAGCGATGGGAGCCAGTGGAACATCCTTGATGGGCCCAGCTATCCAAGTGAGGCAGGCTTTAAAAAGACCATTGCCATCCCGGATGGGCGCTTTTTGCTCACCTATTTCTCTGGTTATGCAGATATAACTCATACCTTCATCGTGTTTGATCAATCTGGAAACCAGGTGTGCACCACCTCGCTCACGGATCCGAGATTCGAGAGTTTCACCAGCTTTGACGCCTCTTGGGAGAAAGATTTCAACCTCATCAACGACAGGTTTTATCTAACCATGCCCGGCGTTTTGTATGATGAATTGATCCTCGAATGCCACTTCCCCACGCCGGACTCTCTGAGTATCTATATCCGCCCGGATCAGCCTCAGAGCAGCTTGCCTACGGGGCCCAGCTATCACATTGTCAAATTTGCAGACGACATGATTTTCAGAGCCTATTGGCACTATGACAACTGGGAAGAAATCTCGGGCTATGAATTGGTAAACGGCCTTTATGCAGACAATTCAGAAGTGCTCATTCAGACTGACTCTGGGCCCAATATAACTCACATCAACGCCGTGGGAAATGGTTTGGTGGCGGTATCTACCCGCAGACCCGATCACATCGAAATCGGTGTTTATTGCCCGCTGGACAGCCCCACAACACATCTCTACACCTTTGACAGCCCTTTTGATGGCAATCTGCGCAACGAATACAGCAAGATATTCTCACGCGAGAACAGGATGCTCTTCGTGAGCAAGAATAATCTCTTTGACTTCGATGTCACCTATACCGTCTCCAGCGATGATGAGGTGGCGGTGCCAACGGTGCATACATTCAGCGTATTCCCCAACCCGGTCAGCGTTCAGGATACGATCTGCTTTAAACACACCTTACGGGAGCCGGTGGAGCTGGATATCTACAACATCAGGGGTCAAAAGGTGAACACGCTAAGCTTCACAGCGGATGGCAGCATCAATTGGGATCTGCGCAGCTTCAAAGGCGAAAAGCTACCCGCAGGTGTATACTTGGCCAGAGCCCGCAATCGTAAAGACTTGCAACCCTTCAAGTTTATCGTCACGCAGTAGCGGTTTCGTCTGCCAGTCGTCAGTAGTCAGTAGTCAGTCGCTGCGCAAGTGCCGGAGATACGGGTACTTGCGGTGGGGGTACACACAGGCTTGGAGCTTTTTCTTTTGCCCACGAATTACACGAATTATGGGGCCAGCTACCGCTGGCCTTCTTCTTCCACAGATGCACACGGATGTTCACGGATGAGTGAATAGGAAAGTCTGCAAATGAACATGAGTAGCATTTGTCTTCGGATTGAGCGAAGCCGCTAACAACTAACAACTGGAAAAAGCTGACGCAGTCAGCCTCTCCAGGTATTTCACTTCTGCAAAGAAAGAGACGATATTTGCAGCTTTTCTCAAGCTCTTGATGTGGCGAGAGTTATGAGAGGTGCGAAACTGCTTTTTTCGTCATCACGACGACATCGTCAGAGTATATTATAGAGGGAGTGTTGGCCGACAGGTGAGTTTTTCAAAATTTCTCTTGACGCCAGCACTTTCTCAGCAGATAGGTATCCTTCTTGCATGTTAAAGTGCACAGTCATCTAATACAGGAAGATTCAATGAAACTTAACACATTCTGTCTCATCGCTTTGATGCTGTTGACGGGGTCTTTTTTGGCCGCTTACCAGATTGATCTCCAAGCTCCAGATTACACCCTGCAGCAGCAGAATAAAAACGTGCTCATCCAAGCCGGTGAGCCGATGTTGGCCTATTATCCCGTAAATATCCTGCTGCCTTTTGGCATGGATGTAGCAGAGGTGCAGGTGCAGCTCGCTAATCCCGTGCTCAAGCATAGCCGGATGGAGCTGCCGATGGCCAAGAATCAGCAGCCGGTCTCTTTTCCCAGTGTGGATAAAACAATCCCCAACCCGGAGGTCTACGAAAGCGATAGCTTCTGGCCGAGCAAGGATTATGACTATTTGGGCACTCAGATGCAGCGTGGCTACAACATCGCCATCCTCAACGTCTATCCCTACAAATACAATCCCATCAGCAAAGAGCTTTTCACCTATACAGATATCTCCATCACCATAGAGGGCAGCCGCAACGACCAGCTTAAGAGCCAGCAGGCCAATATGTTGCGCAGCGATGCCAAGGCTATCGGTGAGCTTAAGCAGATCATCGTAAACCCGGAAAACATCAGCAGCTACAGTCAAAGCTCGCTCTGGCGCACTCACAACCCCCAGAGCAGGCTGATAGATTTGTCTCAGCCCAAAAGCATGATTGTGATCACCACCAGTCATGCGACAGAATGGTGGGCTGAATATGTGGCTTGGAGAAATGCAAAAGGCGTCAGCACAGCCGTCTACACCACCAATGAGATCTATGCCGCCTATTCGGGTGAAGACAATGCCGCCAAGGTCAGAGCCTTTATCCAAGACGCATATCAAAGCTGGAGCAACACCGCTACGCCTTTGGAATATGTGATCTTGGGTGGAGATGACGAGCTGGTTCCGGAGCGAGGCGCTTACGGACGCGTGGGCAACACGGTGGATACGCGCATGCCTACAGACATGTACTTCGGCAATCTGGACGGCAACTGGAACGCCAACCAAAACCAAATCTACGGTGAATCAAATGATCAGGTGGACATGCTTCCGGAAGTGCATATCGGCCGCTTTCCTGCAGAAACTGCGGCTGAATTTGCCAATATGTTTCGCAAAACCATGGCTTACGTGGAAAACGATACCTATAGCAACAACATCAGCATCATGTTCGGCGAAAACCTCAACAACAACCCGCTTACCTGGGGTGGAGATTACAAAGATGAAGTAATGCAGTGCATGCCAAGTGATTATGAATTTTACACCCTGTATCAGAGAGATGGTACCTACGGCAGCAACGAAGTGTGGCATGCGATCAACAACGGTGCAAATGCAATGAACCACATGGGACACGCCAACGAAAACATCCTGATGGGTCAAGGTAGCGGCAGCATCGGACGTCTTGAAAACACCGAATATGGATTTCTCTACACGCAGGGCTGCTATCCCGCCGCCTTTGACCAGAGGACAAGCGGTGCCAATTCTGATGGTGAAAGCGTGGGCGAACACTTTGTAACCGCCGCTGGTGGCGTATTTTGCTTCATCGGCAATTCACGTTATGGCTGGTATATGCCGGGCAGCACGGACGGTGCATCTCAGTATTATGATCGTGAGTATTTCATCGGGCTTTACCAAGATACAGACACCAGCTTGGGAGAAGCGCTCACCTACAGCAGAATCCAAAACCTCAATGCCGCTTTACAATGGGATGTAATGCGCTGGTGCTACTATGAAGTGGTACTGTTTGGCGACCCCTCCATCGCAGCCAAACGAGCAGATCATTACATGCCGCTGCTCAGCCTGGAAAGCTATCACTTTTCAGATATCGACGGTGACAATGACGGTAGCATCAACCCCGGCGAAATCCTGCGCTTTTATCCAACCATCAAAAACGCAGTAGGCTGGGGCGGAGCGGAAAATGTGACGGTGACGCTGAGCGGGCTGCCTGAAGGGACTGAGATGGTGAGCGATAGCTTGGTGATCCCATCCCTGCCTTCGGGTAACAGCTCCGATGAAAACCTGTATCTCAGCTTTCAATTGCCTCAATCCATGCCCTATGGCAAATTTAATATCACAGTGTTGATCGACGCTCAGCATCCTCAAACACAACAGAGCATAGGTTTGCGCACCTTCCCTGCCAGTTTTGAATTGACTTTGATAGACAACCGCTTCCCCTGGGATTGTCTGCATAGTAGCAACAGCTCGCCGATAGTCTATGATTTTGATTCTGACGACCAACTGGACATACTCTATCAAGACGTCTTTGGTGAGGTGTACCTGCTGCAGAATGATGCCCAGCAATTTGGGGGATTTGATTTTGACGGTAATCACAACCTGATGCGTAGCGGTGCTTTTGGAGATGTGAATGGCGATGGGACTCCGGATCTGGTATTTGCCGGGCGCGCCGGAGAGATAATAGCCAGCACCATCGAGGGTGGCATCATTTTCAATTACAGTAGCGGGGCTCCCTTCCTCTACACGCCTGTTTTGGCCGATCTGGATGCAGATGGCAGTCTCGAGATCATCAATGTCTCTTTCGATGGCAAGGTTCATGCACTCGATGGTGACGGCAACCTGCTGCCGGGCTTCCCGGTGCAATTGGATTCAGCTAACGCAAGCGAAATTGCCGCTGCGGATCTGGACTCAGATGGCTACTTTAAGATCATCGTTGGCACCATTGGCGGAAAGCTGCACGTGCTAAACCATCAGGGCAATGCCCGGGCAGGCTTCCCGGTCAATCTGGGAGAACCCATCAAAGGCGCACCCCTGGTCTTGGAAAACAATCGCATCGCCGTGGGAGCCGGAAATAAGCTGGTTTTGATCGAGCCCAATGGTGAGATCGTCTTTAGCAAAAACCTGAGCGGAGTCTGCAACATCGGAGCTGTGGCGGGAGATTTTAACCTCGACGGGATCAATGATCTGGTATTTACCACCATCAACGGCATGCTCTATCTCATCGACCAACAAGGCAATGACTTCAGCGGCTTCCCCGTGGACGTGGGCGCCAGCTTTACCTCACCACCGCTGATCGCAGACTTAAGCGGAGACAACTATCCAGACATCCTGCTCCAAAACTATATGAGCAGCGTTTATGCCTTTGACAGGCAAGGCAGCGTGTTGCCCGGATTCCCCTTCCAAACTCTGTATAACGGCAATACACCCGGCACTTTGGTAGACCTTGATGGTGATGGCTGGATGAAGCTGGTGTGTGGTTATTCCACTGGGGTGGTGGTGATCAACCTGAGGCTACCCATGCGTGACAAAATGCCTTGGAAGGTGTATAGAGGCAGCTTGCTGCGTCAGGGTAGTGTGGCCTCCACCGGCTATGTATCCAATAGTGAAGACACCATCCCGCCTGCAAAGACCATTCTGCAGCAAAACTATCCCAATCCCTTCAATCCCAGCACCACGATCAGCTTCAGCTTGGCCAAGCGGGAGAGGGTAGCTTTGAGCATCTACAACCTGAAAGGCCAATTGGTGAACAAGCTGCTGGCTCAGGAACTGGATGCGGGCGAGCATTCCCTGGTCTTCGATGGGAAAGATAGCGCTGGCCGCTCTTTGGCTTCCGGCATGTATTTTTACCGCTTGCAGACCTCAGAAGGCAGCCTCACCAAGCGCATGTTACTGATAAAATAGAGAAGACCTTTTAAGGGAGAGAAGATGAAACCCACGCTTTATTTGATCGATGGGACAGCGCTGCTGTACCGTTCCTATTATGCCTTCATTGCCAAGCCTTTGGTGAATTCCAAGGGGCAGCACACCAGCGCCATCTTTGGTGTGATCAATAGCTTCCTCCGGCTGTTGGAGCTCAAAGAGGCTGAGTATATCATGATCAGCTTTGATAGGAAGGCGCCGACCTTCAGGCATGAATTGAGCGCGGATTACAAGGCAACGCGTCCGCCTATGCCGGAGGAACTGGTCACTCAGGTGGAGCCGGTTAAGGAGTTCTTCAAGCTCATCGGACTCAAAGACATCTCCTTGGATGGCTATGAAGCGGATGACGTTTTGGCCACTTTGGCTGAGAAATACAAGCAAGACTATCAGGTGGTGATGGTTACGGCGGATAAGGACTATTCGCAATTGGTGGATGAGGATGTGAGCATCTGGGATCCCGCCAAAGACCAGAGCTATAACGAGGCTGGCATCAAAGAAAAGTATGGCGTCAGAGCGGATCAATTTATCGACTATCTGGCTTTGACGGGAGACGCTTCGGACAACATCCCCGGCGTGAGAGGCATTGGGCCTAAGAGTGCGGTGGAGCTATTGAACAGCTTTGAAAGTGTGGAAGCCATCTACAAAAACCTGGAAGCGGTGCCGCCCAAGTATCGCAAAAGGCTGGAAGGGCAGCAAGAAACCGCTCTCCTCTCCTATCAATTGGCGACCATTGTGCGGGATGTGCCCATAGAATCAGAGCCACCGCAGAGCTTTGAGGTGCAGGACTTAAAGAAGGCGCTGGCTTTTATGGATCAATATGAGCTCTTTACGCTCAAGCGCAGGATTCTGACGCGCATGGCTGCTGCCCAAGAACCGGAGGCAACCATCCAGAGCGACATCTTTGCCGATGAGCCGATTCAGGAGCAAGAGCCGGATGCGCCTGACTTTATAGCCAAAATGGCTACCAAAGATGATCTGAAGCGCATACTTGCAGAAATCCGTACTTACGCTGAAGTGGCCTTGGATACCGAGACGGACAGCGTGGATTCCATGCAGGCCAACCTGGTGGGTATCTCCTTGGCTTACCGGCAAAATGAGGCTTGGTATCTGCCGTTGGCACATCAGTTTCACGACAACCTGCCCCTCAAAGAGACGCTGGAGAGCCTCAGAGCAGCGCTGGCTGGCAAGCTGATCATCGGGCACAACCTCAAATATGACCTCATCGTGCTCAAACGGCATGGCTGGACGGTGGATAACCCCATCTTTGACACCATGTTGGCTGCCTATGTCTTGGATGCGGGAAGTGCAAGCTTTTCCCTGGATAAATGTGCGCAAAAAGAGCTGAATCACCAGATGATCGAGATCAAAGAGATCATCGGCAGCGGCAAAAGCGCTATCACCTTTGATCAGGCTGACATCAATAAGGCCTATATCTATGCGGCAGAAGATGCTTGGGCTACGCTCAAACTCGCTCCCATCTACCGGCGCAGGTTGCAGTTTTCTTCGCTTGATAAGCTCTACGACAAGATTGAGCTACCGCTGATCAAGACCTTGGCACACATGGAGATGAACGGCGTCTGCCTGGATACGGCAATGCTGAGAGAGCTATCGAGGACGATCAACAACCGCCTGAGCGAGCTCACCGAGCGCATCTACGACTATGCGGGGTATCAGTTCAATATCAATTCCACTCAGCAACTGGCCAAACTGCTCTTTGAAGAAAAAGCTCTGCCGACCAAGAAGAAGACCAAGAGCGGCTTTTCCACGGATAGCAGCGTGTTGGAAGAGCTGGCTGTGGATCACGAGATCGCCAAAGAGCTGCTGGAGTATCGGATGCTGAACAAGCTGGATTCCACCTATGTGGCCGCTCTACCCGCACTGGTAAACACCGAGACAAACAAGATTCACTCTAATTTCAACCAAACCGTGGCCTCCACAGGCAGGCTGTCCAGCTCCAACCCAAATCTGCAAAACATCCCCATCAGGACGGAGCTGGGACGTGAGATACGCAAGGCTTTTGTGCCCTCTGCACCGGGTAGAGTGATTCTGGCGGCAGATTATTCACAGATAGAGCTGAGGCTTTTGGCACTGTTTTCCCAAGATGATACTTTGCTTAAGGCCTTCGCCCAGAATCTGGACATCCACAGACAAACTGCAGCCATTATCTACAATACGCCCGTGGATAATGTGAGCGCAGATCAGAGACGTGAAGCCAAAACCATCAACTTCGGCATCCTCTACGGCATGGGACAGATCAAGCTTTCCCGAGAGCTCAGCATCACCCGTAATGAAGCCAAGGAGATGATAGAAAACTACTTTGAACGCTTTCCCACCATCAAATCCTACATCAACAGCAGCGTGGATAGCGCCAGACAACAGCAATTTTGCAGCACACTCTTTGGCCGCAAGCTGTATCTGCCCAACATCACCAGCGCCAATCCGGGACTCAAAAGTGAGGCGGAACGCGTGGCGGTAAACATGCCCATTCAAGGCTCAGCCGCCGACCTGATCAAGATCGCCATGCTTGAGATAGACAGACAGATCAAGGATAACCCGCAGATCAAGATGATCCTGCAGGTGCATGACGAGCTGGTCTTTGATGTGGAGGAGAATGTGGTCGAGCAAGCGAGTGCACTGATCCGCAAGGCTATGGAAGATGCGCTGCCGGCTCAATATCGAGAAGTTATCCAGCTCAAGACAGATATAGGCATAGGCAAGAATTGGTTTGAGGCACATTAACGCAATGGTGTAGCCGGCTGAAGGCTGATAACCTTTGTGAATGATCCAAATATGAAAGGGGCGAAGTCGTTTGAACTTCGCCCCTTTTTTTCAGAGTTAAGGAGTAAGTAGTATGTGTTATTAGTTAAATCCTTGGCTGATGGCATCACCGAGATCGAAGATGGGCAGGTAGATCACGACGATGATGCTGCCCACGATGGCGGCCATGATCACGATCAAGAGGGGTTCGATCAGCGATGTGAGCCTGTCAATCACAGCGTCCACAAGTTTCTCATAAAACTCGGCTGCTTTACCCAAGAGCTTGTCCATATCCCCTGTTTCTTCACCGGTGGCAATCATCTGCAGCAAGGTGGGTGGGAAAAGACCGGTTCTGCGGAAGGCGTTAGCCACTCCATAACCTTCTTTGACCAGCACTCTTGCCTTGCGCACACCACCTTCCACGACGGCGTTTTGAACCACGTTCTCAGTGAGCTCCATGGTATCCATAATCGGCACACCGGCTGCCATCAGGATGGAGAAAGTGCGGGCAAACTTGCTCATGATGGAGTTTGACAGCACTCCGCCAATCACAGGGATTTTGAGCTTTAAACCATCGATTACATAACGGCCTCTATCTGTGAGATAGATCAAAAACAGGCCAATCACCACAGCAATCACGATGAGAATCGTGCCGAACACGTTGTTTACAATAAAGTCAGAAATGGCGATTGCGGCTAAGGTGGGACCGGGCAGGTCAGCTCCAAAGTCACCATACACACCGGCAAACATCGGGATGATATAGTAGAAGAGAGCCCAGGTAACTCCGGCCAGGAAAACCAAGATAAATACGGGGTAAGCCATTGCTGATACCACCTTGCGGCGGGTATCCTCAATCTTTTCCAAGTATTCTGCCAATTCGTCCAAGACGGTGTGCAAAGTACCCGAAACTTCGCCCGCTGTAACCAGTGCCACATAGAGGGGATTGAACACGCCAGGGTGTTGCTGCATTGCTTCCGAGAGCGAGTATCCCTTGCGGATGTCGTCTGAGAGCTTACGCAGCACACGGCTGAATCGTTTGTTTTTCTCTTCCTTTTCCAAGTCCGTAATGGCTTTTTCGATGGTGAGACCCGCACTAAACATAGTGGAAAGCTGACGTGTGAAGAACACCAAGGTACGCAAGGAGACGCCTGTGCGCCACTTGTAGAAAGTGAACATCAGTTTGTCAAAGAGCGAGAGCTTCCCTTTGAAGGCTCCTTCAGACGCAGCTTTGACACTGATGATGGTGCTGCCTTCTTTGGCCAGTTTATCCACTGCTATATCCAAGGTATCCGCCTTGATAACCCCTTCAACGCGAGCACCTTTAGCATCTTTTACGATATAAGCGAAATTTGGCATGGTATTACCTTTATTTAGTGTTTATTATTCGACGATTGTCATTTTGATGACTTCACGAATAGTCGTGATGCCACGTTTCATTTTAATGATAGCTGCATCGTGCAGAGTGCGCATACCGGCTCTCAGTGCAGCATCTCGAATCATATCCTGGTTGCCACCGTCATAGATTATACCCCTGATTTCGGGATTCACGGTAAGGCATTCAAAGATACCAGTTCTGCCAGCGAAGCCGGTGTTGTCACAGTGTACACAGCCTCTGCCCAGCTTGAAATTGACCGTAGCAGCTTCCTCTTCGGTGAGTCCTGCATCGCTGATTTCCTGCACTGTGGGCTTGTAATCATCTATGCAATAGGGACATATCTTTCTCACCAAGCGCTGGGCCATCACCAGGGACAGGGATGAACCTACGAGATAGGGTTTGATTCCGATATCTATCAGACGTGTGATCGTGGACGGGGCGTCGTTGGCGTGAAGCGTGCTAAACACCAGGTGACCGGTGAGTGAGAACTTGATGGCGATGTCAGCGGTCTCTTCGTCACGAATTTCACCGATGAGCACGACGTCAGGGTCTTGACGCAACACGGAACGCAAGGCAGCGCCGAAGGTGAGGCCAATCTGCTCCTTCGTCTCAATCTGTGTGATGCCATCCAGACGATATTCCACAGGGTCTTCCACAGTGATGATGTTGGTTTCGATATCCTGAATCTCTTTGAGTGCAGCGTGCAACGAGGTGGACTTACCGCTACCGGTGGGACCGGAAACGATGATGATTCCATAGGGTCTGCGAATGATCTTGTCAAAGATCGCCATGTCCTCTGCTTCAAAACCCAAGGTGGAAAGCTTGAAACCAAATTCTCCCTTGTCGAGCAGGCGCATCACGACCTTTTCGCCCAAAACCGTAGGGGTGATGGACACACGGACGTCCACACTTTTCATGGCCGTCTTGAGTGAGATGTGACCGTCTTGGGGCAAGCGGCGTTCGGCGATATTGAGCTTGGACATCACCTTGGTGAGCGAAATTAAGCCGGCGTGCATACCGATGGGAGGCGTCATAACCTCACGAAGGGCGCCGTCAATACGATAGCGAATGCGTGAGGTCTTGGTCAATGGTTCAATGTGAATGTCAGTTGCACCTGCTTTGATAGCCTCGTTGATGATGAGGTTTAAGAGCTTTACTACGGGCGCATCCGCATCTGAGGAGGAGGCAGAAATGGTGATCTCGTTTTCATCTTCGTCTACGGCAACAAAATCAAAGTCTCCCACTGCGTCTTCGACTTGACTGGTGGTACGGATGCTTTTGTAGTATTTTTCGATGGTATCGGTAAGCGTGGTATCGCCGATCAGTTCTTGCCTGATAGGTTTGCCGATCAGCCTTTTCACACCATCCAAAACTGTGAGGTTATCGGGGTCAGCAAAGGCCACCACCACTGTCCCATCGGCTTCTTCACGTAGAGCGATGACACGGTTTTGCTGAGCATAGGGTTCCGGAATCATGGATACCACATCCTGATCCAAGTCCATCAGCTCGCTGGGGTCCACTATCTCGTGTCCCAGTTGAAGATGCAATGCAGTTAGTAGTTGTTTTTCGTTCAAATAGCCAAGTTTGATCAGAGTTTCTCCTATTTTCAGGCCGAAATTGCTCTGCTTGATCATGGCTTCTTTGACCATTTCTTCGGTTACAGAGCCCTCATTTATCAGCACCTCGCCGATACGGGCAAATTGTGGGTTATAGCTCATTGGCTCTTCCTTAAATGATATTTTATAAAAGTGTAGGCTTTGAGAGCCGCTTGTGTCGATAGAATTCCTTTCATCGTTTATTATCGAGCACCGGAAGACCGGAGCCTTCCGGTGCCCATGATATGGTTATTGTCTTATTAGAAGTTATTAAACCAGCGGTAGAGCTGGATGTTAGTGGTTTTGGAAACGTCATGTTCAAACAGAGTAGCGGTGATCGTGGCCGTAGCTTGTCCGGGCAAACC
>Ga0116178_10000696_pt1 | contig 29693 bp, 30 predicted proteins | sample AD_STIC12_MetaG_FD_89880 | JGI IMG/M metagenome (GOLD analysis project Ga0116178, IMG submission 89880) | Active sludge microbial communities of municipal wastewater-treating anaerobic digesters from USA - AD_STIC12_MetaG | ecosystem: Engineered > Bioreactor > Anaerobic > Digestate | place: USA...
ATAAAAACACTCAAAATTCTACGTGAAAAAAATAATGCTCTGGAAGCCTTTATTTACAAGGCTTCCAGAGCATCAAAAAAGGTTGTGGTTGAATTTTGACTAAATTAACCATTCATTCATAGTTTATTTTGCCAGCGCCACTTCCACCAAATTGTCACTAAATGTTGTGGAATGCCCCATATCACCAAACTCTGCAGAGCTAATGCAATTTACCGTGCCATTATTTAACTGGCGCCAATAACCAAGTGTGGCGACAATAATCCCTGCATTTACATCGTCTGAGATTTTTGCCACCCCTTCAAACGTACCTCTATCATTAAACACTTTCACGACACTGCCTGTATTAATGCCACGTGCTGTGGCATCAAACTGGTTAATCAGCACAAACTGCTCACCCTGCCCTTTAATTTTCTCCTCCACGTTGGCATAACAAGAATTTAAAAAGCCATGACTTTTAGGCGAAATAATATTTAACGGGTATTTTGCTGCTAAAGTTGGGTTAGTCGCTGGTGTCTCGCGTGATGGCACGTAATCAGGCAAGCTGTCCAAATCTTCACCTGGCTGAAAACCTTCATACATTTGCCGGAAAGGCCCTGCGACAAAGTTTTTTGCTCCTTCTACCAAAAAGTGACATTTACCCGTTGGAGTAGGAAAATCTCCGTTGGCATGGCGGGCGCGTACGTCTTTATCGCCAAAAGCTTTTAAGCGCGCAAAGCCATGTTTGCGTAAATACGCTAAATCGATGCCCTCACAAGTTGGTGCATTCCAATCAACGTAATTTTCAAGGCACTCGGTGTCATTCCACTTAAAGTTGTCTTCTTCATAGCCCAAACGTTTGGCTAATTGCCTAAAAATTTCATTATTAGGAATAGCCTCACCTGGTGGGTCAATACATTTTTCATTGTAGGTAAGGTACAAATGTCCCCATGACAGCACCATATCTTCCATTTCAGCACCCATGGCCGCGGGCAGTACAATATCGGCATAGGCTGCCGTGTCTGACATAAAATGCTCAGCCACAACTAAAAACAAATCTTCATTCGCTAAGCCTTTGGCAATTTTGTCAGTTTCTGGTGCTTGAGTGAGTGGATTAGTGTTCCATACCATCATCGATTTAATCGGTGTTTTAAGATTAAGCTCACCTGTAAGCGCACGCCCTAATTGCAGATTATTTACCACTGGCGTGCCTTCCGGAATTAAATCTGGGCGCGAAATAACATCAAATTTATAAGGATGCTCCCACACCGGAAACTGCAACGCACCGCCACCCACATGGCGCCATGCACCAATCAATGCAGGTAAACTGCTTACTGCGCGTATTGCTTGGCTACCGCCATAACTTCTTTCAAGCGCGACACCCATACGAATCGCCGCTGGTGGCGTAGTGGCATATTCACGGGCAAGTTTTCGAATGTCATCTGCAGCAATCCCGGTGATTTCGGCGGCCCATTCAGGGGTGCGCGTTTTAGCACGTTCTGCCAATTCTTTGTAGCCTATGGTGTAATTATCAATGTAATCTTGGTCAACCAAGTCTTCTGCAATAATCACATTCATCATCGCCATCGCAAGTGCGCCATCAGTGCCGGGTTTTGGGGCAATATGCCAATCGGCCTCTTTTGCAGTTTTAGACGCATAGGAGTCAATCACCACCACCTTAGCACCTTTTTTCTGCGCTTCGTGAATGATGTGCCAGTGATGTAAATTTGTACTGACTGAATTACATGCCCAAATCACAATGTAGTTAGCATGTATAAAACTTTCTGGATCTACCCCCGCGGTTGGTCCAACGGTTAATAACCAAGCGGTACATGAGCCTTCTCCACAAAAAGTTCGTTCACATACAGTTGCCCCCATGCGGTTAAAAAATGCATCACCCCCATTAAGGCCATGTACCAAGCCTTGGTTGCCTAAATAGCTATTAGGCATTATCGCGTGCGGGCCATCCTTGGCAATAATCGCCTTCCACTTAGTAGTTATTTCATCTAGTGCCTCATCCCAGGTAATACGTTTAAACTGTTTACTGCCTTTGGGGCCTGTGCGTTTGAGCGGATAGAGTAAGCGGTCTGGGTGATAGTGGCGTTTTTCGTAATCTTTGAGCTTGACGCATAGGCCGCCACGCGTCATGGGATGCTCTTTATTGCCAGTGACTGAAATCAGTTTTTTATCTTTAACGGTATACACCATACTGCAAGTATCCGGGCAATCATGTGGACAACCACCATGAAAGGTTTTTATTGAAGTTTCAGCTGGTGCATTCATCGTTCTCTCCTCAAAAATCAACTTACATACAAATGTAGATGACACATATTCTTATTTTTTCAGTCAATATATACCAACCTGTATAGCAATGCAATGGCATAATAATCACTCAGAAAACTCAATCCAATTTGAACGAAATGAACACAAAAAATAAAGCTTTGCCACTCCTCGGCGGCATCACACCCAAAGCATTTTTGGCTGAATACTGGCACAAAAAACCGTTACTGATTAAAAATGCGATTGCCGATTTCACCGGCTTACTCAGCCCAGAAGAACTAGCAGGGTTGGCGTGTGAAGACGAAGTACAATCGCGCATTGTGGAAGAAATCAATGGTGTTTGGCATGCCAAGCATGGTCCGTTTGATGAAAACGATTTTGCCGCACTGCCTGACAAACCCAATCCCAATCATCGCTGGACATTGCTGGTGCAAAGCGTCAACCATTATTTGCCTGAAGCCAGCGCCTTATTGCAGCAGTTTGATTTTATTCCTCACGCAAGGCTGGATGACTTGATGGTGAGTTATGCACCAGACGGTGGCGGTGTGGGCCCACATTTTGATAGCTACGATGTGTTTTTGCTCCAAGGCCAAGGCCAGCGTTTATGGCGGATTAGCGAGCAAACCGATTTAAGCCTCATTGAAGGTGCACCTTTGCGTATTTTAAAGCACTTTGACACTGCACAAGAGTGGTTACTAGAAGCAGGCGATATGCTTTATTTACCCCCTCATTTGGCACATTGGGGCATTGCCGTATCAGACGGCAAAACTGATTGCATGACGTATTCCATCGGCTTTAGAGCGCCCAAACAGCAGGAACTTGCCAGTGAGTTTTTAGGTTTTATGCAAGATAAAATAAACCAAGAAACAACTGCTTACACGGGTGTTTATCAAGACCCTGATTTAAGCCTGCAAGAGCACCCGGCCGAAATCAGCAACGACATGGTGAACAAAGTCAGTTCCATGCTAAAAACGATTCAGTGGTCAAACTTGGATATTGCTACTTTTTTAGGGACTTATCTTTCTGAACCCAAGGCTGACGTTGTGTTTGTAGCCAACAAAAAGCTAAAACTCGCCACCTTTAGCGAAAAAGTTGCAAAAAGTGGCTTGCGCCTTGATCTTAAAAGCCAGATGTTATTTTTTTCGAACCACTTTTTTATCAACGGTGAATGGGCTGACTTTTTTGGCGAACCTGCCGAGTGCCTTAAAACATTAGCAAACCATCGCAGCTTAGACGCAATAAGCATTGAAGATGACAAGTTGCTTCAACAACTTTATGATTGGTATATTGTCGGTTACATTAACATTCGCTAACTTGTTTGCTGATTAAAATACGTTATGAACAATTACGCCGCATTAGCACCTAATCAAATCATTGCAGGCGAGCGCCTTTATGAAGAGGCCATTGACCTCATTTTAGCCAGCGCGCAAAACGAACTACTGATTTTTGACCAAGATTTGCGACAGGGTGACTTTGCCAGCCTAAAAAAGTTTGAGTTTTTTCAACGCTTTTTAAGTGACAACCTCAATAGCCGTTTAACCATTATTTTGCAAAACACCGCGTTTTTTCAAGAAAAATGCCCGCGACTGTATAAGTTACTGTCAATTTACGGTCACAAAATGATGGTATATGAAACCAATAATACCGCCAAACACGCCAAAGACTGCTTTATTTTGGCGGATCAGCAGCATTACATTAAGCGCATTCATATCGACCAAGCGCGCTTTAAATATGCCTTCAATGATGCAGAATCTGTTTTACAACTGCAATCACGCTTTCAAGATTTACTTGAAGCCACTGAAACCACGGTATCTGTAACGCGGCTTGGTCTTTAATATGTCCGCTTCAACATTACGTCGCTTTAGTGCCAGTCTATGTTTTTTATTTGCGTGGTTTTTATTTGCCATGCTGTTTTCAATCACGGCAATGGCTGCCACCGAGTTTAAAATTATTACCTTACAGCACCGCTTTGCAGATGATCTGCTGCCTATTATTCAGCCTTTAGCGGGTGAGGATGGCGTGGTCACTGGCATGCAAAATCAGCTAATTATTCGTACGAGTCCTGAAAACATGGCCGAGATTGAGCAAGTCATTGCCAGTATGGACGTGGCGCGTAGCAATTTAAAAATCACCGTGAACCGACAAAGCAATTTAGATTCCACTCAACACGGCGTAGACGTGAGCGGCCGCAAACGCATTGGCAATGTGGCGATTAGCACCAACCGCTACCCAAGGCAGGCGCGGGATGGTGTACAAATAGATATTCAAAACAACAGCAGCACAACAAAACAGAATAGCCAGCAATTTATCAATGTGGCGGATGGCGAATTTGCATTTATTCAGGTGGGGCAATCTGTGCCGTTTACGCAAGAATGGCGTACTTTCACACACCGCTATACGCATATTCAACGCACCACAGAATTTATCGAGGTTTCAACTGGCTTTGCCGTACGTCCCCGTAGCATTGGTGGGCATATTGAACTCGACATTACACCAAGAATTGCGCAACTCAACCAGCAAGGCTTTATCGATTTTGAAGCGCTAAGCACCGTGGTGCGCGTCAATAAAGGTGAGTGGTTTGATTTAGGCGGCGCCATGCAGCGAAATGATGAAGTGAGCCGCGCCATTTTAAGCTTAAAAAACAAAGCGCAAACACAAAATAATGTGCTCAATATTCGGGTAGACGACTAAAAAGTTGTAAAAATAAGACATTTTCTCAGCTTTATTTGCTAACTCTTTAAAAATAATCACTTTATTTTAAAAATTTACTGGTTTTATTTAAAATTACTGGTAGAATTCGCGCCACTCGGTATAGCGTTTAAGGACAACCTTATAGCAAGTATCGAAATAAGTTTTTTAACTCGTGATTTAAACCTTAAGGAAATAAAATGACACGTTCTGCTCTACTTGCTGCATTATTGGCTCTTGCTTTAACTGCTTGTGGCGAAAAAGCGCCTGAAGCTGCTGCTACTGACGCTGCTGCTGCTGTAACTGAAGCTGCAACTGACGCTGCCGCTGCAACAACTGACGCTGCTGCTACTGCTGCTGCTGCAACTACAGAAGCTGCAACTGACGCTGCTGCTGCAACAACTGACGCTGCTGCTACTGCTGCTGCTGCAACTACAGAAGCTGCAACTGACGCTGCTGCTGCCGTAACTGAAGCTGCTGCTCCAGCTGCTGACGCTGCTGCTCACTAAGTAACTTTAGTAAAAAACAAAAAAGCCGACTTTTAGTCGGCTTTTTTTTGGTCTTATTCACGGCCATGTTTACAAAAATTCCATTCAAAATTCAGTCAATTAAATGGCTCATTGTCAGTCAACCAAACACTTCAAATTGACATTAAAATTGTTAAATTTACCGCCTTAAAACCTACGAGAAAAAAATAATGCTCTGCAAGCCTTTATTTACAAGGCTCACAGAGCATCAAAAAAGGTTTGGCTTAAATTGTGCGCCAATCAAAGCCTAATACTTGGTCTGCAATGCCAATAAAATCCTCCTCACAACCAAGCACTTTTGCCAAGGCTGATTGCGCTAATTTTGGCGTGTTATTTTTGGCACTTAAATGCGCGGCCACAATATGGCGTAATTGCTGATGATTTAATTTTGAAAGCAACTGCGCGGCATCTAAATTTTCCAAATGCCCTAATTCACCGCCCACGCGCTGTTTGAGTGGCCAGCTATAGGGGCCAGTTTTTAGCATATTGGCATCATGATTGCACTCCAGCACCAGCGCGTGGCAATTTCTGAGATTTTCTTCAATATGTGGGGTTGTGCGGCCAACATCCGTCAGCACGCCGAGTTGCATTTGACCATCTGAAAATAAACATTGAATTGGCTCACGCGCATCATGCGGCACCGGGTAAGGCTGCACTTCAATCGCATCAATCGCAAATGCTTGGTGGCTATTGATAATATTGAGTTGGAGTTGATGCTGGTTCGGCATGTAGCGCGACACCATTTTGTGCGTGCCGTAAGTAAGCCATACCGGAATTTGATACTTTGCCGCAAATTTGAACACGCCACCAGCGTGGTCATCATGCTCATGCGTGACCACAATGCCGGAAATACTTTCCGGCTGTACATTTAAGCGCGCAAGCCTTGCAACGGTTTCTTTGATACTAAAACCGCAGTCCAACATTACCGTGGTGCGGTTCACTTCAACAAGGAGGGCGTTACCTGCGCTGCCGCTACCGAGGGATGCAAACCGCATATTCAGTCACTAGCGCAATTGCTCGTACATTAACGCCACAATACGGTTAGCCGTTGTCGTGCCCACGCGTGCGCCGTCTTTATCTACCACCGTTACCGAGGTTTTATCTGACTCGCCATCAGCCACTTTAATGCGGTATTGTTTTTCTAGGTTACCGCTTTTCTTGTCATCTTTACCCCAGAATTTCAGGCTATCCATGATGCTTTTTTCTTCTTTTTTAGCGGCGGTTTCTGGTTCTTTTTTGTCGTCGTCATCTCCCCAGAATTTTAAGGTTTCTAACAAACCTTTCTTTTTCTTAGGGCTGTCGTCAATGTCTACATCGGCATAGCGCACATAAAATACGCCTTCAGAACGATTTTTATCTTCAATCACAAAGCCAATGCGGTCAAGCGCCAAGCCAACACGGCGCCATGCGCGGTCAAACGGGTCGTTCACATAAAGCGTTGCGCTACCGTCTTTTTCTTTCACAACTTCTGCACGTTTAATTTCAACCGTGTTAGCCATCACTGCTTTGGATTTTTGCTCTTCAACGCCCAGTTTTACCATTAATCGACGAAGCAACTCTGCATCAAGTTCATCATCACGCGCATCCGCCGTTGGTGCTTTTTTGGCATCGGCTTTGTAGCCCGTGTCAATTTCACCCAGTTGAGTTTGCACCCTGTTCTTACCATCATCAGGCGCGCCTGCAACTGAGCGATGCGTCATGTAAATTTCAGTAGTGTCTGGCTCTGTGCCGTGGTCTAGCCGTGTTTTAAATTTTTTCTTATCCGCAAATCCTGATAATTTATCTAACCATTTATCAAATTTATCGCCAATATTGCCGGATGTGTCTTTTTTAATCGCGTCAGAATCAATCCATTCGGTTTCCATCACGCCCAATTGCGCATCTTCTTTACGCACGGCAAAGCCTTGGTCTGTCCAAAATTCGCGTATCACTGGCCAAACTTTTTCTGCTGGTGCATTGACAACCAACCAGCGCTGCGCGCCCGCTCTTACCAAACGCACCCCTTCAGGCGTCGCCAACACTTTTTCAACGCCCGCTTCTTGGCCTTCTTGCGCCTGACTATAAGTAGAGTAACTTGTGCTACCAGGAATAGAATAAGCATCGCTCACAGGGCTGGCTGTCAAATCAGGTGGCACTTCCAGCGGCTTAGAGCGGCCGGCGCCTTTGTAATCAGACGAGTTATCAATAAATGGAATGGAGTCACAAGCTGCCAAGCTTGAAAGCAGCAGTGCATAAATGGCAGTATGTTTAATCATATTCGTTTTGTTCAATTGTTTCATGCAGACCTCTTGAGAAAATGCTGTCAATTTTTTGGCGATGGCACTCATGGTGATGATAATAGTTCAGCGGGTTTGCAAGCATCACGTAATACTTCATGATACTGCGCTGACAATTGCACCATGGGCAAACGAATGCCGGTTTTAATCAAACCCATTTGTGCTAACACCCATTTCACAGGAATCGGGTTAGCCTCTACAAATAGTTTTTGGTGTAAGGCAAAAAGTTTGGCGTTAATCGCGCGCGCTGTGGCCACATCGCCTTTCAGGGCGGCCTCGCACATCTCATGCATGAGTTTTGGTGCCACATTACCCGTCACCGTAATCACGCCTTTGCCACCGAGCAACATCAAACTTAGCGCTGTTGCGTCATCGCCGCTCAACACCACAAAATCTTTTGGCGCACGTAATAATAAATCTGTACCGCGCTCTATGCCGCCTGTGGCGTCTTTAATGCCCACAATATTGCGATGCGAAGATAGGCGCAGCGTTGTGTCGTTGCTGATATCGCAACCCGTGCGCCCTGGTACGTTATACAAAATTTGCGGAATTTCTACCGCATCCGCCACCGCTTTAAAGTGCTGATACAAACCTTCTTGCGTTGGTTTATTGTAGTAAGGAGCCACCAAGAGGCAGGCATCTGCGCCTAATTCTTTAGCCTTTTGGGTAAGGACAATTGCCTCTTTCGTTGAATTTGCCCCCGTGCCCGCAATGACCGGCACACGACCGTTGACTTGGCTTACAGCCGTTTCAATCAACAAGCAGTGTTCATCAAAATCCACTGTCGGTGACTCGCCCGTTGTCCCTACAATCACAATGCCATCAGTGCCTTCTGCAAGATGAAAATCAATCAACGCGCGTAGCGATGAAATATCTAAACGGCCATCTTCAAACATCGGCGTAACAATCGCAACTAAACTACCTTGCAGCATACTTAAACCTAAATTTTGATAATCCATTATTTTAACTCAGATTTCCCATGACAACACGAAATGATAGCGACTAATCTAACGTAGATGTTATTCGATATGCTTATACTCTTATAAGCAAACGTACTAACCTCGATCAGGTTTACGCGCTATATTATGCTGATAAAATACCGTGGAAGATTAGCGAGTACAGGCGCAAACGCGGTATAATTTCACGCAGATACCGCATAAATTCATAACCATGACCTTCAATTTACAACATTACTTCATGATTTTAATTGGCACCGTGTTGGTGAACAACATCGTGCTGGTTAAAGTGTTGGGGCTTTGCCCATTTATGGGAGTTTCTAAAAAATTAGAGACTTCGCTCAGCATGGCTGGGGCAACGGCGTTTGTGTTGAGCATTGGCTCTATGACAAGTTGGGGGGTTAATCATTACTTACTCGAACCCAATAATCTTTTTTATTTACGTACCTTGTCATTTATAGTGATTATTGCAAGTGTGGTGCAACTCACTGAAATGGTGATGGAAAAAAACTTTCCGCCGCTATATCAGGGCTTAGGTATTTTCTTGCCACTCATTACCACTAACTGCGCGGTACTGGGCATTCCACTATTAAACGCTCAGGCAAGCCATAGTTTTTTAGAATCCCTATTATTTGGCTTGGGCGGCGCACTGGGGTTTTCGCTCGTGCTAATTCTATTTGCGTCGATGCGAGAACGACTCGAAGCCGCTGATGTGCCCAAAGTGTTTCAAGGTTCAGCCATCGCCATGGTAACAGCCGCACTCATGAGCCTTGCGTTTATGGGCTTTGCGGGTTTAGACAGGTACTAGCCAAACGTATGCTCACGGCGCTCTACATTATGCTTGGTCTTGCCTTGGTATTGGGCTTGGGGCTGGGTTATGCCGCACTCAAATTTAAAGTAGAGGGCGACCCGCTTATTGCACGTATTGATGCCATTTTGCCGCAAACGCAATGCGGACAATGCGGTTACCCCGGTTGCAAACCCTATGCAACAGCCATTGCCAATGGCGAAGCCGATATCAACCAATGCCCGCCTGGCGGCGATGCAGGGGTCCATGCGCTCGCAGATTTATTAGGCGTGGAATATAAACCGCTTAACGCTGAACACGGCGCGCCTAAACCTAAATCCGTTGCGTTTATTGATGAAAAAACCTGCATTGGCTGCACCTTGTGCATACAAGCCTGCCCGGTGGACGCAATTTTGGGTGCAGCTAAACATATGCACACCATTATTAGTAGTGAATGTACAGGTTGCGAACTCTGCGTAGCGCCCTGCCCTGTGGATTGCATCACCATGGAACCGATTGCTGAAACGCCTGACAACTGGAAATGGAAATATCCTGTCATTCCCATTCGCGCCGTGCCGTTACATGAAGTGAAATGAAATGCGTCTTAAACCAGTGAATGATATATGAACGCTATTCTGAATTTTTTTAAGCCAGACTTTTTAAAACAAAAGCGGGGCGTGCATCCGCCGGAGCATAAGGCGGAATCGACGCAACTGCCGATTGCCAAATTAGCCATGCCGCAAAAACTGGTGCTGCCGTTGCGCCAGCATATTGGGAATATGCCTAAAATTTTAGTCAGCGTGGGTGAACATGTACTAAAAGGGCAATTACTCGCCACGCCAGAATGTACGGTTTCCGCGGCGATTCACGCGCCCACTTCTGGCACTATTTTATCTATTGCAGACGAAATTATTCCACATCCTTCAGGGCTGCCCGATAAATGTATCACGCTGATTCCTGATGGAAAAGACCAGTGGACCAATTTAACTTCGCTTGACTGGCGTAACGCACCAAAAGAAGCACTGATTGCCAGTTTATGCACCTCTGGGATTGTTGGTTTAGGCGGCGCTACTTTTCCAACCCATATTAAATTACGCAGCAGCGGCAAATTAAACATTCAAACTTTAGTCATTAACGCGGCGGAATGTGAACCCTACATCACCTGCGACGACATGCTGATGCGAGAACATGCCGAAGAAATAGTACAAGGCATTGAAATTGCGCAATATTTATTGGGCGCAGAAAAAAGCGTAATTGGCATTGAAGATAATAAATCCATCGCCCAGCAAGCCATGCAGGCCGCGCTGACGGGCAAGCCAATTTCAATTGTCACGGTGCCGACCCTTTACCCCAGCGGCGATGCGCGGCAGTTGATTCATCTGGTTTCTGGCATTGAGATTCCGCATGACAAACGTGCAACCGAAATGGGAGTTCAGGTGTTTAATGTGGCCACCGTGCGGGCGCTTTATCGGCATTTTACTTTTGGTGAACCCGCTATCAATCGGGTGGTGACAGTCACGGGCAACGTCGCCCAGCCACAAAATTTTGAAGTATTATTTGGTACGCCGTTAACTGCGCTTACACAAGCCGCAGGTGGCGCAAAACCTGACACAACGCACTATATTATGGGCGGCCCCATGATGGGGTTTGACTTACCCACACCCGAAGTGCCCATTACCAAAGCCACCAACTGCATTATTGCGGCTTCACCGCATTTATTTGCCCCGCCACCGCCAGCCATGCCTTGCATACGTTGCGCCCGGTGCGCAGAGGCCTGCCCGATTCAATTGCAACCGCAAGAACTTTACTGGTTTGCCAAATCGGACGCTTTTGAAAAAGCCCGGGATTACAAACTGTTTGACTGCATTGAGTGCGGCGTGTGCACGTATGTGTGCCCAAGCAATATTCCGCTTGTACAATATTTTAGGTACGCAAAAAGTGAAGTGATTGCCGCTGATAAAGCCAAAGAAGCGGCCGATTTAGCGCGCGAACGCAACGAATTCAGGCTGGCGCGTATTGAGCGAGAAAAACAAGAACGCGCACAAAAACATGCTGAACGTGCGCTGGGTACAAAAGCTGAAGCGGCTAAGGCTGCAAGTGCCAAAAAAGACGCTGCAAATGAAGCCCCAACAACAGAAGCACCGATAAACAGCGCGACTGACGAGGCCGCCAAGGCGGCAAAACAAGCGGCCATTGCCGCCGCAATTGAGCGGGCAAAAGCGGCCAAAGCTGCGGCCGATGCAACTGGGTTAGCACCTAAAAACACGGCGCCAGCCAACCCCGCTGTGCAGCAAGAAATCGCTGAAATAGATGCTCGGCGAAAAAATGTTGGTCTAGCCAATACAAATGAAGCGCCAATGACGGCAGATGCTGAAAAACAAGCTAAAATCGCCGCAGCCATTGCGCGGGCGAAAGCAGCCAAAGCGGAAGCCGAAGCTGCAAAACAGGCGCAAAATTTAGAATTGAAGGAATAACTTGAACCGCTCTCCTTACATTTCAGACGCACCCAGTGTTAGCATGATTATGCTAAAAGTATTGCTGGCGCTTGTGCCGGGCATTTTTGCTTATGCTTGGATTTACGGTGGCGGCATTTTAGTCACCATTGCACTCGCCACCCTCACGGCGCTTGCTGCTGAAGCGGCCTTATTGAAAATTCGCCAACGCCCAATCAAACCCCATCTCATGGACTTAAGCGCAGTGGTCACCGCTTGGCTATTAGCATTAGCGCTGCCGCCGCTTGCGCCTTGGTGGTTGATTGTCGTCGGCACGCTGTTTGCCATTGTGATCGCCAAACAACTTTATGGCGGCTTAGGCTACAACCCATTTAACCCGGCGATGGTGGGGTATGCGGTGTTATTGATTTCATTTCCGCTCATTATGACCAAATGGTCTGCGCCTTTAATTTTGGCGCAAACAAAATTAAGTTTTTTAGACCAACTCTATTTCATTTTCAACCAAGTGCTACCAAACGATATCAAAGTTGATGCGATTACCTCGGCTACGCCATTAGATTATCTAAAAACACATCTCAAACTGAATCAAACCTTGTCCGAAATATCTCAAGCGCCCATTTTTGGCGTGTACGGTGCCAAAGGCGGCGAAGTCGTCACGGGCGCCTATTTGCTTGGCGGTCTTTATTTAATTCAACAGCGCATTATCGGCTGGCATTTACCAACGGCATTTTTGGGTGCGCTATCGGCGATTGCCCTGGTTTTTTATGTGGCTAACCCCGAACACTTTGCCAGCCCGTTATTTCATTTAACCAGCGGTGCATCACTACTTTGTGCATTTTTTATTATCACCGATCCTGTGAGCGGCCCCACCACACCGCGTGGAAAACTCTATTTTGCTGCGGGCGTCGGTGTGCTGACTTATTTAATTCGCGTTTATGGCGGCTACCCTGATGGCGTAGCGTTTGCGGTGTTGATCATGAATATGTGCGTGCCGCTGATTGATGCGCATACGCAACCTAGAGTGTTTGGCCACGAGAAATAACATGTCGAAGCTTTTCTTTAAAAACCCGATTGTTAAGCACGCTGTACAAACGGCGCTCTCGTTATTGGCGTTTGCCTTTGTGGGCACACTCATGCTGGCTTATGTGTTTGACATTACGCGCGCGCCTATTGAAGCGAGTGAAAAAGAGGCGCGTTTGGCGCTTTTTGCGCAAATTCTGCCAAAAGGCAATTTCGATAACGATTTGTTAAAAACCACTGTGCAGATTCCAGCCAATGCGCAGCTGGGAAACCTGCAACCAAGCACGGCCAATGTTGCAAAAATCAACAACAAAACAGTGGCCGTGATTTTAGAGGCCATTGCCCATGATGGTTATAGTGGCGACATTAAATTACTCATCGCGTTACGCGCTGACGGCACCATTAGCGGTGTACGCGTATTAGCGCATAAAGAAACACCCGGGCTGGGTGATTACATTGACATTGCTCACGGCGACTGGATTAAACTATTCAACAATGAATCTGTCCATAAAACACCTGAAGCGCAATGGCAGGTTAAAAAAGATGGCGGTAAATTTGATTACATGGTGGGTGCAACCATTACGCCCCGCGCGGTAGTAAAGGCCGTGTTAAAAGCCACGCAATTTTTTGAGGCCAACAAAGCGACTCTTTTTTCAATTCAAACAACACAAGCTGAAAAATTAGCCCAGTAAAATACGCTGAAATATTTTGCAAAAAGCAGTGATTATTTTGAATTGAAAATTACATTTTACGCATTAAAAGTAACACAACCCTTTTACGATGCTCTGGGAGCCTTGTAAATAAAGGCTCACAGGGCATAAAAAAATCCTCGGCGGATTTTAGGTGCTTTATGAATGTTTTTTGCGCAAGAATTAAAGTAAAATTTCAGGCATAAACTACGCCGTTTGGCGCAAGTTTTTGAAGGATAAAATATGAGTAACATTTATAAAGAAATTGTCGAAAATGGCTTATGGAAGCAAAACCCCGGGGTGGTGCAACTCTTAGGGTTATGCCCTACGTTGGCTGTCACCACCACAGCCGTAAATGGCATAAGTTTAGGCCTGGCCACGGCTTTAGTCATGGCCGCTTCAAACGGTGCCGTGTCTCCGGTTCGCAAATGGATTGCGAGTGAAATTCGCGTGCCAGTGTTTATTTTAGTCATTGCCGCGCTCGTGACGGTGATTGATTTATCCATCAATGCGTTTGCCCACCCGCTACACAAAGTGCTGGGCATTTTTATTCCGCTGATTGTAGTCAATTGTATTGTGCTGGCCCGCGTTGAATCATTTGCCGCTAAAAATGCGCCTGTGCCTTCAATTTTGGATGGCTTGATGATGGGCATTGGTTTAACGCTGGTGTTAGCTTTGCTGGGTGCCATGCGTGAAATATTCGGTCGCGGCACGCTGTTCTCAGGGCTGGATTTAGTCTTTGGTCCAGCTGCCAAGCAGTTCATATTAACCGTAATTCCAGATTACCATGGCTTTTTACTGGCCGTGTTGCCACCGGGTGCTTTTTTGGGGCTGGGCATTTTAATTGCAGGGCGTAACTGGCTTGAACTCAGAAAAGCCGCCAAAACCAGCGCGCCTACACATCCGCTAAAACCTGCATTAAGCCACTAAATATCATCACCTCATTTAAGTGACTTATGAACGCTGAGAAACGCTTTGAAATTTTTAACCGCCTAAAACTCGCCATTCCCAACCCCGCCACTGAGCTCAAACACAACAGCACATTTGAGTTGCTGATTGCCGTGATTTTATCTGCCCAAGCGACTGATAAAAGCGTGAACCTCGCCACAGAAAAACTGTATGCCGTTGCCAATACGCCTGAGACCATATTGGCATTAGGGCTGCAGGGCTTAGAAAGCTATATTCAATCGATTGGTTTATATCACGCGAAAGCCAAAAATGTGCTGGCCACTTGCCAGCAACTCATCAGCCAGCATCAATCACAAGTGCCTAATACGCGCGCCGCTTTAGAAGCACTTCCCGGTGTGGGCCGAAAAACGGCGAATGTTATGTTAAATACCGCTTTTGGCCAGCCGACCATTGCCGTGGATACGCATTTATTTCGTTTAGGTAACCGCATTAAACTGGCCACGGGCAGAACGGTGCTGGAGGTTGAAAAAAAATACTTAAAAACAATTCCACAAGCTTTTATGCAAGATGCGCACCACCTGCTGATTTTGCATGGCCGCTATACCTGCACGGCGCGTAAGCCAAAATGCAGCAGTTGCTGTATTGAAGATTTATGCGAATATAATGCTAAGGAATACCATTAAGCCCATATGGAAACACAAAGAACCTCATGAAAGTTGCCACCAGTATCGTCATTGGCCGCACGGCTAACCCAAACCTTGCCGCACAAGCCGTAATGCAGGCCATGCACAAGGCCGATATCTCGATTGCGAATAGCGTATTACTGCTATTGAGTTCAGAGTTTGCCAATAATCCGCAGCCTGCTATTCGCGCTGCGGCCAAAGCGGGTAACTGTACGCAGGTCTTCGGCTGTTCTGCCGCAGGCATTTTTACAGAAGACGATTGGGTGCTGGATGCGCCCGCCGCTGCCGCAATGGTGTTTAGCGGAGACGTAGGTATTCAACCGGCCAAATCAAACCTCACACAACAATCACAACAGGCACTGCTCACCCTCACCGCACCTAATGCCATCAACAGCACTTGGCTAAATGATGGCCATGACCGCTATGGTGGCGTTTCTGGCGATGTGGTTGGGCAAGGGCCTTTTTCAGTTTGGCAAAATAGCAAAGGTGAAAGCGCAGGGCGGGTAGAAGCCATTTTTTCAGGCGTAAAACTTGCCACGAGTGCATCGCACGGTTTAAAGATACTGACCAAGCCTAAAAAAATTCAAAGTACTGAGACCTTTGATATTACGCAACTTGACAATAAACCACCCTTTTTTGCCCTTCAAAAAGCCTGGGAGGCCGAGAGTAAAGGCAAGCCAGCCGCCAAAGACGCCACACTACCGCTTCATTTGATGATGGCGGTTTACGCCAATAGTGTGGAGGCGATCATGACAGGCGAATTCAACCAAACACATTTAATTAGTTTTGACGAAACCGTAGGCAGCGTAACGCTCGCACAGACCTTGCAGCCAGGCCAATTTTTAAGTTGGGGCATTCGTGATAGTGAAACAGCGCAACAAGACTTGCGCCAAATCACGCAACAGCTCACCGAAAACTTAGGCAGCAAGCCCGATTTTGGACTATTGTTTTCATGTATTGGTCGCGGCCCTTTTTATGATGGCATTGACCATGACTTAAATATCATTACACAGCAACTCCCCAATATGCCGCTGCTTGGCTTTTATGGCAATGGCGAAATTTCGCGGATTGGTGAACATAATCAGTTGCTACCCTACTCAGCCGTCTTAAGTTTATTTGCAGCGCATCATACAAAATGAGTTTATTTAACCCCAGCCGCGATCAGGTTCGCCAGTTTTTTTTCAATACCTGGCAACAATTTAGCCAACAAAAACCGCTCACTGATTTAGAAAAAATTGCGCTTGAAGTCATTCAAATGCACCCTGAATACCACGCCATTTTGAGTCATCCAGCGCAAACTAGCCAGCAGGAATACTTTCCTGAAATGGGCGAAACCAATCCATTTTTGCACATGAGCCTGCATTTGTCTGTCATTGAACAAATTGGCATCAATCAGCCCATTGGTATTGCCAGCATTTATGAAAGCCTCAAGGCCAAACATCAAGAAGCACATCATGCCCAACATGATATTTTAGATTGTTTGGCCGAAACCATTTGGCAGGCGCAACGCAACCAGCGCCCGTTAGATGCAGAACATTATCTTACTTTACTCAACAAAAAGTTGATGTGAGTCCGCGTGAAAATATAGCTTAAAACCTGCTTAAAAATCACCGAGAGAAAAACACTGCCCTGCGAGCCTTTATTTATAAGGCTCGCAGGGCAGTGCAAAAGGTTGTAACTTAAACAGCATAAAAATATTTGCCTTTTTAATGCAACAACAGTAATAATGCAACACCCCAATAAGGAAGCTCGATGACCAGCACAGCACACGAATGGCTTAACGCGCATGGCGATTATTTATACCGCTTTGCGCTGGCACGCTTGCGCGATGTCCATTTGGCTGAAGATGCAGTGCAAGAAACTTTTTTAGCGGCCATCAAAAATCCAAACTTTGCAGCGCAATCTTCCCCACGTACATGGCTCACGGGTATTCTCAAACATAAAATTATTGATACCATGCGTAAGGGTCAACGTGAAATTGCAGTCACCGATTTAACTGATGACGAAGACGCCGATATGGATGAATTTTTTAATGCGAGAGGTCATTGGGCTGAGAAACCAATCGCTTGGAATATGCCAAGTGATGCGTTGGAACAAAAACAGTTTTTGGGTATCTTACATAGTTGCATGGATAAGTTACCCAAGAAACTGGCCGCGCTTTTTTTAATGCGCGACGTGCATGAAACCGATAATGAAGAAATTTGTAAGGAACTGCAAATTACCGCGACCAATGCTTGGGTGATGTTATACCGCGCGAGAATGAGCTTAAGAAAATGTTTAGAAATCAATTGGATAACAGGTTAAGTAGAGGAAGATGAACATGATGCTTTCCTGCAAATCTGCCAGCCGTTTGGTTTCGCAATCGCTCGATCGGCCGCTTAACTGGCAAGAAAGATTGGCTTTACGCTTTCACCTTGTGATATGCAGGCATTGTCGGCGATTTGGCAAACAATTGCAGCAGTTGCGCCTTGCAGTCAACGCAATGGTGCAGCAAACTGAGCGTGACACTAACATTACTCTGAAGCCTGAAGCGAAAGAAAACATCGCTAATGCTATCAATCAACATTATTAATTATTGAATTTTTAATTGAAAAGGAAACATCAAATGAACACGACCCATAAAGCACTATTCGCCTCAGTTAGCGCGGTATTTGCACTTTCAGTTGCAGCGCCTGCCAGTGCTGCAGAAAATCCATTTGCGCTTAAAACCTTGTCTTCAGGCTATCAAGTGGCCGATACCCACGATGCCAAAATGAAAGACGGCAAATGTGGCACTGGCAAATGTGGCGCAAACAAAAAAACCAAAAACAAAGCAAAAGATGGCGCTTGCAACCATGATAAAGCTAAAGAGGGTTCATGCAGTCACGACAAAGCCAAAGAAGGTTCATGCAGTGCTGAAAAAATGAAAGAAGGCGCTTGTTCAGCCGAGAAGATGAAAGAAGGCGCGTGCTCTGCTGAAAAAATGAAAGAAGGTTCATGTGGCGGTGAGAAAAAATAACGCTTGTTATTTAAGGCGCAACTCACCATCGCATGTCACAATTGCATGACATTCAAGGCGTGGGTTTGGGGTTAAAGCGCGAGCTCATCCCCCAAATCCAAGCGCTTTATGGCCAAGAAATCATCCGCAATATTGATTTTCTTGAAATTGCCCCCGAAAACTGGATAGGCGCAGGTGGCAAATACAAAGACCAGCTTGATTGGTTTTTAGCGCGTTACCCCATTATTTGTCATGGGCTTTGCCTTTCTTTGGGTGGGTTAGAACCGCTCAATGTAGCGTTTATCAAACAAGTCAAAGCGTTTTTACACCAGCATGAAATACCGCTTTATACCGAACATTTAAGCTTTTGCAGTGATGGCGGCTATTTGTATGACTTGCTCCCCATCCCTTTTACAGAAGAAGCCGTGCATTACGTGGCGCAGCGCATACGCCAAACGCAGGATATCTTGGGCCAGCGCATTGGCATTGAAAACGCATCAAGCTATGTTGCGGCACCCATTTCTGAAATGGACGAGCTGACTTTTTTAAAAGCCGTGATTGAAGAAGCGGACTGTCTTTTGCACCTAGACATCAACAATATTTATGTGAATAGCGTTAATTTTAACTATGATGCGCATCAGCTTTTGCGCGGCATTCCAAATGAGCGCATTGTTTACGCGCACGTGGCGGGGCACTATCAACAAGCGCCCGATTTATTGGTTGATACCCACGGTGAAAATATCATTGACCCCGTCTGGCAACTATTAAACGCCGCCTACCAGCAATTTGGTGTTTTTCCCACGTTATTGGAACGTGATTTAAATATCCCGCCGCTCACGACACTGATTTCTGAAATCGATAAAATCGCAGCGATTCAACAGCAATATGCGCAGAAAAATCATGCCCAAACAGTTGCCTGACACAACGACGCCATTGCCAGCATTTCAGGCTTACCAAAAGCAATTTACGCAACATATTCGTGATCCGAAAAATCAGCCACGGCCTGCCAACGTGCCGGCCAAACGCATGGCAATTTATACCGAAATTGTCTATAACAATATTGAAGGCACGCTGGCGAGTTGCTTTCCTGTTACAAAAAAAATCCTCAGCGCACGCCAATGGCAGCAGTTGATGCGAGGCTTTATGGCTAATTATCAAGCAAGCACGCCATTTTTTAGAGAAATTCCTGCGCAGTTTTTACAGCATTTAGATAGCGTTAAGTTGAATGAAAGCAAATTACCTGCTTTTCTGCCCAATTTAATGCACTATGAATGGGTAGAACTCGCACTTTCTGTGCAAGCGGCGCCTGCTGATTTAGAGCGCATCGATTCTGCAACAGACGACTTACTACTGAAACCCATTGTCATCACACCCAACCTATTTTTGTTGCAATACGACTACCCCGTACACCTTATTTCGCCGAACTATCAACCTAAACAAAAAACTGCGCAGCCAACTTATTTGCTGGTTTTTCGTCATCTAGAACTGCAAATTAAGTTTATGGAACTCAACCCCATCACTTTTCAATTGGTGGCGTTGTTACAAAATGAATCGCTGTCAGGCCAACATGCGCTAACGAAATTGGCCAACGCGCACCCTCAAATATCAGCAGAAGTCATGATGCAATTCGGCGCAGCAACACTGGCAGAACTGAAAGAAAACGGTGTGATTTTAGGCGTAAAAAAAGCGCTCTTTTAACTTAAAAAAGCGCTTTTTTAACACCAACCTTTTTTGATGCTCTGAAAGCCTTATAAATAAAGGCTCGCAGGGCAGAAAAAAATCCTCGTAGTTTTTCTACGCATTAAAATTGGTTTTTTTGGATGCGCCTTTACTAAAAACTTGCATCCAATTCAACGGCAATTTTTAAATCAAAACTTTTAAATCAAAACTTTCGAATCAAAGCTATCTAATCAAAACTTTGCGCAACGCGTGCTTCAAGCGTTTGTAGCAATGCGCTTTTTTCTGCGTTTGTTTTATCCCACCAAGTTTTGATTTCGTCGATAGTGCGATAGCACCCTAGGCAATAGCCTGTGGTTTCATCCATTGCACACACGCCAATGCAGGGCGATTCAATTTCTTGTTCAGTTTCATTTGTCATGCTAAAAAAAACCCACTTAACTTAATTGACCGTGACATTGCTTATATTTTTTACCAGAACCGCATGGACAAGGGTCGTTACGGCCCACTTTGATGCCATCACGCACTACGGGCTGACCACTGGCCAGTAAGGCTGCTTCTTCATCTGACTGCGGATTTGCAAGTGCTTCATCGTAATCAGCATGCTGATACTGTACATTTTCCACTTCAACCGGCTGCTCAACGGCTTCTACATCCGCTTCTGTTTTCACTTGCACCAGCATGGTGATTTTAGTGACTTCTGCTTTAACCGTATTCAGTAAGCCTTCAAATAACGCAAAGGCTTCTCGTTTGTACTCTTGTTTTGGGTTTTTTTGTGCATATGAGCGCAAATGTATGCCTTGGCGCAAATGGTCAAGTGCCGCCAAATGCTCACGCCAATGATTATCTAAACTCTGCAACATGACTGAGCGTTCAAACTGGCGCATTACCTCTGCACTAGCTAACTGCTCTTTTGCCGCATAAGCGCTGTTAGCGGCCTCCAGCACGCGTTCGCGCAGGGTTTCTTCATGCAAATCAGGGTTGTCTTCCAACATTTTTTGCAGCGGAATTTCTAAGCCTGTTTCGGCCTTCAGTTCACGCTCTAAACTTGGCACGTCCCATTGCTCTTCCACGCTATTGGGCGGAATGTGTGTGGCAATCAGGCTGATGAGCACATCTTCACGCATGGCTTTAATGGTATCGCCAACATCCACTGCTTCTAACAACTCGTTGCGTTGCTCATAAATCACTTTACGTTGATCGTTTGCAACATCATCATACTCAAGTAATTGTTTACGGATATCAAAGTTGCGGCCTTCGACCTTGCGTTGTGCGTTTTCAATCGCACGTGTGACCCACACATGCTCAATCGCCTCGCCTTCAGGCATGTTCAGTTTTTCCATAATCGCAGAAACACGGTCAGAGGCAAAAATGCGCAACAATTGGTCTTCAAGCGATAAGTAAAAACGACTGGAGCCTGGGTCACCCTGACGGCCAGAACGACCACGGAGTTGATTGTCTACTCGGCGAGATTCATGACGCTCAGTACCGGCAATGTGCAGGCCACCCGCTGCCAGCACGGCATCATGGCGCTGTTGCCACTCGGCTTTAAGTTTTGCAATGCGTGTTTCTTTTTCAGCTTCACTTAATTTTTCATCGTGCTGCACCGCGTCAATATCGGTTTCTGGGTTACCGCCCAACACAATATCGGTACCACGGCCCGCCATGTTAGTTGCAATGGTAATCACGCCAGGGCGGCCGGCTTGTGCAATCACATGCGCTTCACGCTCGTGCTGTTTAGCATTTAAAACTTGATGCTCAAGTTTTTCTGCATTCAATAATGTTGAGATCAGTTCTGAGTTTTCAATCGAAGTCGTTCCCACCAGCACTGGCTGACCGCGGCTTTGACAATCTTTAATGTCCAAAATAACCGCCGCATACTTCTCTTTTGCGGTGCGGTAGACTTTATCCATATTGTCTTTACGCTGCATTGGGCGGTGTGTTGGAATCACGACCGTTTCTAAGCCATAAATCTGATTAAATTCATAAGCTTCTGTATCTGCAGTACCTGTCATCCCTGACAGTTTTGCATACATACGGAAATAGTTTTGAAAAGTAATTGAAGCGAGCGTTTGATTTTCTTTTTGAATCTCAACGCCCTCTTTGGCTTCAACTGCTTGGTGCAAACCATCTGACCAGCGACGGCCCGGCATCATACGGCCGTTAATTTCATCCACAATGATAATTTCACCATCGCGCACCACATAATGCTGGTCACGATGATATAAATTGCGCGCGCGTAGTGAGGCATACAAGTGATGCACCAACGTGATATTGGCCGCGTCATACAGGCTAGATCCTTCAGACAACAAGCCTGAATCAGTAAGAATCACTTCTGCACGCTCATGGCCTTGTTCAGACAACACCACATTTTGGCCTTTTTCATCAACCCAAAAGTCACCTTCACCCTCTTCTTCGGTCTGTGCGATGAGCTTTGCAGCCACCTCGTTAATTTGGTTGTAAAGCGCAATGCTGTTATCGGCCTGCCCTGAAATAATCAGCGGCGTACGTGCCTCATCAATTAAAATCGAATCGACCTCATCAATCAGGGCGTAACTCAAGCCGCGCTGCACACGTGCTTCACGCTCGTGCACCATGTTATCGCGCAGGTAATCAAAGCCGTATTCATTATTGGTGCCATAGGTAATATCAGCCGCATATGCCTGACGCTTCAATTCATTGGGCATTTGCGACAAGTTAATGCCAACAGTTAGCCCTAAAAAATTATAGAGTTTGCCCATCCACTCAGCATCGCGTTTGGCCAGATAATCATTCACCGTAACCACATGCACACCCTTGCCCGTTAAGGCATTAAGGTACACCGGCAAGGTCGCCACCAAGGTTTTACCTTCACCTGTTCGCATCTCACCGATTTTTCCGGCATTTAGCACCATGCCGCCAATCATTTGCACATCAAAATGGCGCATGCCGAGCGCTCGCACGCCACCTTCACGCACCACGGCAAAGGCCTCTGGCAGCAGGTCTTCAAGCGTTTCACCATTTTGAAAGCGCTGTTTAAACTCTTCCGTTTTGGCTCTTAACGCATCATCAGAAAGCGCCTGAATCGCCGGCTCAAATGCATTTATTTTTTGTACTTTTTGTGCGTACTGTTTAACCAAACGGTCATTACGGCTACCGAATATTTTTTTGAACAACGAAGAAATCATGAAGTAAGTGGCTTTCCGCTTTAAGGATATAAGGCTTTAATGATGTGTAACTAAATTTATGTGAAGGTGATGTTATGCTTGAAAAGTGCTAAATAAAATTTGTCTTATAGGTACATGAGGGCATTCAAGGTAAATTCAAGCACCCGCTTTAAGATATTGTCTTGGGTCGAGCGCATTGCCATTTAGCCTAATTTCATAATGCAAATGCGGCCCTGTAGAGCGTCCCGTGCTACCCATCTCGGCAATGACTTGACCTTTTTCTACGCGTTCACCCGCTTTCACCAACAACTTTGAACAATGCGCATAACGCGTTTCTAGCCCTGAGCCATGCTCAATTTTGACTAGTTTACCATATCCCGCTGTATCTTCAGAGGTTGACACAATGCCACCCGCTGCTGCATAGATCAACGTACCCGTCGGCGCAGGAAAATCCAGCCCCTCATGAAATGCCTTTTCACCGGTAAAAGGGTCCGAGCGCCAGCCGTAACTTGAAGAGTTATAAGCCGCAGTGACTGGGCTGCTATTAGGTAACAAATCTTTTAACACGCTTTGCTGCAGTAATTTGGCTTCTATTCTCGCTAAATTATCTGTGCCCGCTTCTATTTGGCTTAATAGTGTTGCAATTTCCTTCTGCAAATCAGCTTCGGTCATTGGGGCATGCAATACCAGTGGACCACCACGACCGTCCTGCGCTGTCTTGGCAACGGCTTTTTGTGGAGCGCTGTCACTCAGCGGCGTATCTTGTGATTTTTCACCGGCCAACTTTCCCAAACGCTCTGCTTGTGAATCCAGACGCATCATGCGCGCTTGCATTTCACCCAGTTGCAAAGCGTAGGCATCTAAATGTTTTTGTTGATTATTAAACGAGAATCTTAATTGCGGCGGAATCAATGACTTCCCCCCCTTTTGTGCTGCTGCTTCCTGTGGCACAATGAACATCAAGGTGATTAACACTGGAATAGCCACCAAAGCAAGTGCAATTAGCACAAGATGAAACACAGAAAGTGTTTTCGCTTGCGCCATCTTATTAGAGACAAAAATGATATTCATAAAGTTATTTAATACTTTTAGTGGCCCGCATGCTTCCGTTTAATTCGTTACTCAAACAGCCTGAACTTCTAGCCCTCAGTGTTAAGACGAAAGAAGCGCAAATTGCCCAATCTATTTGGCTGACTGTTAGCCCTGAAAACTTAGCGCAATGGAGCCATGCCTACAGTTTAAAAAATAAACAATTGTCAGTATTTGCAGACAACAATGCAGTTGCCGCAAAAATTAAACTTTTAATCCCTAGCTTATTGATTAAGCTAGAAAAGCAAGGGTGTGAAGTTACTGCAATTCGGGTAAAAGTGCAAGTAAAATCTACCCCAGAAACCCCCACTAAACCAGTCAAAAAGCTAAGCCGCCACGCCGCCACCGAGTTAACGGCACTAGCCGAAAAATTAGCAGGCTCAGCTCTAGGTGACGCACTTGCTAAGCTTGCAAAAAAAGCAAACTAAACAATTATTCTCTTTTGTTGCGTATGCAAGAAACATCCCTCCGCACCCCTAAAAATCTAACGGTTGTTCACCTTGCTTAATAGTGCAATAATAAACCGTTGTTACAAACGAGTTACACGCTATAAATGGGTGTAACGCTTGGTTGCTGACTTCTTATTGACATGAGTAATGCGTAATTGTTTTTGCTTCACACTAGTTTTAAATTCTGTATGACTTAAATAATATTTAGATGAAAAATTTGGATAGGGAGAAATTATGCAAGTTGAATTAATTGTTGCCCTCAGTGCCGCTGCGTTAGCGGTGCTATACGGGGTTGTCATGAGTAAGTGGATTACTAATTTGCCCGCAGGAAACGCGCGCATGCAAGAAATTGCAGGAGCGATTCAACAAGGGGCGGCGGCTTACTTGGCCCGCCAATATAAAACCATTGCAATCGTCGGTGTCATTTTAGCGGTATTAATTGCCATATTTCTAGGCAAGCAAACTGCCATCGGTTTTGTCGTAGGTGCCGTGCTTTCAGGCGCATGTGGCTTTATCGGCATGAATGTCTCAGTTAAAGCAAACGTTCGTACCGCACAGGCCGCAACAGGTGGCATAGCCCCCGCATTTGATGTTGCATTTAAAGGCGGCGCCATTACTGGCATGCTGGTGGTTGGTCTTGGCCTATTGGGTGTCACTGCTTTTTATTGGTATTTAGGTGCTGACCGTGGCACTGATTTAAATCCACTCATTGGCTTGGCGTTTGGTTCTTCTCTTATTTCAATTTTTGCACGTTTAGGCGGCGGCATTTTCACTAAAGGTGCGGACGTTGGTGCGGATTTAGTGGGTAAAGTTGAAGCGGGCATCCCTGAAGATGACCCACGCAACCCTGCCGTAATTGCCGACAACGTGGGTGATAATGTCGGTGACTGCGCTGGTATGGCGGCAGACTTATTTGAAACCTATGTCGTCACCATTATCGCCACCATGGTGCTTGGCGGCTTAATGCTCGATAACGAAGGCATCAGCGCGATGATTTACCCCTTAATGCTGGGGGCAGTTTCTATTGTTGCCTCTATCATTGGCTGCTTCTTTGTCAAAGCATCTCCTGGCATGAAAAACGTGATGCCGGCCTTATACAGAGGCTTAGCGGTTGCAGGGCTACTTTCATTGGTTGCATTTTATTTTGTCAGCCATCAGTTATTTCCAAATGGTTTTAACCATGCACCAAACCTTGTTGCTTCAGCCAATGCCTTATTTGGTGCGTGCGCAGTAGGTTTAGTGTTAACTGCGGCACTGGTTTGGATTACGGAATATTACACGGGCACTGACTACGCCCCAGTTAAACATATCGCCAAAGCCTCAACCACTGGCCATGCAACCAACATCATTGCAGGCATTGGCATTTCAATGAAATCAACCGCACTTCCTGTGATTTCAGTGTGTATTGCCATTTTAACGGCCTATCATTTAGCAGGCTTATATGGCGTGGCGATTGCGGCAACTTCTATGTTGAGCATGGCCGGCATTATCGTGGCGCTTGATGCTTATGGCCCAATTACTGACAACGCTGGCGGCATTGCTGAAATGGCCGAATTGCCAAGCAACGTGCGCGATGTTACCGACCCGCTTGACGCTGTTGGCAACACCACCAAAGCCGTAACAAAAGGCTATGCGATTGGCTCTGCAGGCTTAGCAGCATTGGTACTATTTGCCGATTACACACATAAACTTGAATCACACCTTGGCCAGGCCATAGACTTTAGTTTAAGTGACCCTAAAGTCATCGTTGGTTTATTTATCGGCGGCCTTATTCCTTTCTTGTTTGCGGCAATGGCCATGGAAGCGGTTGGGCGCGCAGCAGGTGCCGTGGTTGAAGAAGTGCGTCGTCAGTTCCGCGACATTAAAGGCATTATGGAAGGCACCGCCAAACCAGAATATGGCAAAGCGGTGGATATGCTCACCACTGCCGCCATTAAAGAAATGATGATTCCATCATTATTACCTGTGGCAGTGCCAATTGCCGTTGGCTTATTGTTAGGGCCAGTGGCATTAGGTGGCTTATTAATGGGTACGATTGTGACTGGCTTATTTGTTGCAATTTCAATGTGTACTGGCGGCGGCGCTTGGGATAATGCCAAAAAATACATTGAAGATGGACATCACGGCGGCAAAGGTTCTGAGGCACACAAAGCCGCAGTGACTGGCGACACCGTGGGTGATCCCTACAAAGATACGGCTGGTCCAGCGGTCAACCCGTTGATTAAAATTATCAACATTGTTGCGTTACTGATTGTACCGTTGCTACATATGTAAAAATTGGGTTCTTTACTCAAGGCGGCTTCGGCCGCCTTTTTCATTGCATTCGTCAACTGCACAAATAAAACGCTAATAGAGCGCATTAAAATACGCTAATTTAGTATCAAATTAGTATCAAAAAAGCTGTGAATTTCCACCAACCTTTTTCGATGCTCTGGAAGCCTTGTAAATAAAGGCTTCCAGAGGCATTATTTTTTCTCGGTAGTTTATTCGTGTCATTTTGCTTAAATTTTAATCAATCTCAGAATACCTCCACATACATTCACTTTTTGCATTATCATTGCGCTATCAACACAAAGGCACTTATGTTAAGACATTCTGAATCACATCGTTCGCATCGCATTGGCTGGTTACGCGCGGCCGTTTTGGGCGCCAATGACGGTATCGTTTCAACAGCAAGTTTGGTGATTGGTGTAGCTGCGGCACAGGCCTCTCAAGAAACGATATTACTCACTGGTGTTGCGGGTCTCGTTTCTGGTGCTATGTCGATGGCCGCAGGCGAATATGTTTCGGTCAGTTCGCAGTCTGACACTGAAAATGCAGATTTAGCACGCGAAAAAGAAGAACTCGCCACCCAGCCAGAACATGAGCTTGAAGAACTTACCGGTATTTATGTGAAACGAGGATTAACGTCAGACCTCGCCAAGCAAGTGGCGCTTCAACTCACCGCACATGATGCACTTGGTGCGCACGCACGGGACGAATTGGGCATTATTGAAGCAACGAATGCTAAACCTGTACAAGCTGCACTGGCCTCAGCGGGTACGTTTGCAGTTGGGGCGCTGTTGCCTTTACTCGTGGCCTGGTTTGCATCAGAAACTAAACTGGTATTAAGTGTCGCGGTCATGTCATTAGCATTTTTAGCGTTACTTGGCGGATTGGCTGCAAAAGCGGGTGGCGCAAGCATTTGGCAGGGTACCGCCCGTGTTACCTTTTGGGGTGCCTTAGCCATGCTGGCCACCGCCGGTGTGGGGAGCTTGTTTGGTGTGGCTATCGCATAACGGCAAAAGCGCTGACATGATGTTGCACCAACAAAAAAAGCGTGGAAACCCACGCTTTTTTTATAATATTTGAGCTGCGCGTTCATTCCTATAACGCTGACAAGCCCTAAGACTGGTCGCGGTTAGAAAGCTGGTTTTACTTCTGCGTTATTGTAACGCGCCACACCGTCCATAATTTCCTTGTGCGCGTCGTCAATTCCCACCCAGCCTTCAATTTTCACCCATTTTCCTTTGTCCAAATCTTTGTAATGCTCAAAGAAGTGAGAGATCATTTCTAAGCGCCAGGGTGAAACGTCTTTATAGGTTTTTTGGTAGCCATATAAACCGCAAACTTTTTCAACAGGCACTGCGAGTAATTTTGCATCACCCCCTGCTTCATCCGTCATTTGCAACATGCCTAACGCGCGGCAACGCACCACCACACCTGGCAACAATGGCACAGGGGTAATTACTAGCACGTCTACAGGATCACCGTCATCGGCCAAAGTATGCGGAATATAGCCGTAGTTACAAGGATATTGCATAGACGTTCCCATGAAGCGGTCAACAAAAATTGCGCCGCTTTCTTTATCCACTTCATATTTCACAGGGTCGCCCTGCATAGGGATTTCAATAATCACGTTAAAATCGTGTGGTAAATTTTTGCCTGATGGAACTTGATTGAGTGACATTGCATATTTCCAATAATTAAATAGAGATTCGTTTGTAAATTCAAGGCGCGCATTGTACCAAAGTCATGTAAATAAATTGTGACCTGATACAAAAATTAATATCAACTAACCTGCGCTCGGCATTGTTGAATGATTTCTTGAGGGGTGAGCTTTAACGCAAGATAAAACAAAGCGGGAATAATCACCACATCATCTAGCTGCCCAATAATAGGAATAAAATCAGGAATCAAATCAAAGGGTAACAGCAAATATCCTACCGCCAAGCCCAATAATAACTTCGCCATCCACGGCGTCTCTGGGTGTTTAAGCACCAACCGGTAGACTTCTAGCTCTTTTTTTAAATGGCGATAAAGGGTTTTGAACTTATCAAACATCCAACTTTTTACCAGTAAGGCGTTCAAACGCTTCAAGATATTTTTCGGATGTGCGCTGCGCTACGTCAGCCGGCAATGCAGGTGCTGGCGGTGTTTTATTCCAACCCGTTGATTCCAGCCAATCTCTCACATATTGCTTATCAAAGCTCGGCGGATTTTTGCCAACCACGTAGCCATCCGCAGGCCAGAAACGGGATGAATCAGGCGTGAGTATTTCGTCAATCAAATACAACGTCCCCGCATCATCAACACCAAATTCAAATTTAGTATCGGCAATGATGATGCCGCGCGTAAGCGCATACTGCGCAGCCTCGGTGTAGAGTTGAACACTCACTTTAGCCACTTTTTCAGCCAATTCTTTGCCTAACAACGTTGCGCATTTTTCGAGCGAAATGTTTTCGTCGTGGTCGCCTATTTCCGCCTTGCTTGAAGGAGTAAAGAGTGGCTGTGGTAACTGCGAGGCTTCTTGCAAATTTGCAGGAAGCGCAATACCGCATACCGTGCCTTTAGCCTGGTACTCTTTCCAACCACTGCCAACGAGGTAGCCGCGGACAATGGCTTCAATAGGTAAAGGCTTTAATTTTTTGGTGACAATGGCGCGGCCATGTACTTGCGATTTTTCATCCGCACTAACCACGGTGGCAGGGTCAATGCCCGTGAGGTGGTTCGGTACAATATGCTTTAATTTATCAAACCAAAAATTGGCAATTTGTGTGAGTACCGCCCCTTTGCTGGCAATTGGTGTGGGTAAAATCACATCAAATGCCGATAAACGGTCTGTCGTTATC
>Ga0116178_10000703_pt1 | contig 29587 bp, 14 predicted proteins | sample AD_STIC12_MetaG_FD_89880 | JGI IMG/M metagenome (GOLD analysis project Ga0116178, IMG submission 89880) | Active sludge microbial communities of municipal wastewater-treating anaerobic digesters from USA - AD_STIC12_MetaG | ecosystem: Engineered > Bioreactor > Anaerobic > Digestate | place: USA...
GCTTCCATCAGGACGTCGGGAACAAGCCTGTCGCTCACGGTCTCGAGCGCGGCGCGATGCTTGCGGATGACCCGCAGCATCGAGGATGAATTCCGCGTGTATTCCGCGAACGGGCCGACGCGGCCGGCCAGGATGGCGCTCTGGACATAAGCCTCGCCGGTCATCAACGCGGTCACCGCCGCCGCGTAGGCACGGCCGGCATCACTGTCATACGCCAGCCCCCGGTTCATCAGCAACGCGCCGAGATTGGCGTATCCCAGACCAAGCGGCCGATAGCTTTCGCTGTTGCGTCCGATGGCCTCGGTCGGATACTTCGCGTTGGACACGATGACTTCCTGGGCGATGATGAAAGTCCTGACCGCGTGACGGAAAGCCGCCGTGTTGAATTCACCGTCGTCGTCAACGAATCGCATCAGGTTCAGCGAGGCCAGGTTGCACGCGGAATTGTCCAGGAACATGAACTCGGAACAAGGGTTGGAAGCGTTGATCCTGCCCGACACGGAACAGGTGTGCCAGTCGTTTACGATCGTGTCGAACTGGATTCCCGGGTCGCCGCAGCGATGGGCCGCCTTCGCCATCCTGTCCATCAGGTCGCCGGCCTTCATCGTCTCGACCACCTGGCCGGTCGTGATGGCCTTTGTCTGCCAGGAACCGTTTGAAACGACGGCATTCATGAATTCGTCGGTCACGCGAACCGAATTGTTGGCATTCTGGAAGAAGATAGAGTCGTACGCCTCACCGCCGAACGAACCGTCATAACCTTCGCGAATCAGGGCAAGTGCCTTGTCTTCCTCGCGAACCTTGCATTCGATGAAATCGACGATATCGGGGTGATCCGCGTTCAGCACGACCATCTTGGCGGCCCGCCTGGTCTTGCCGCCGCTCTTGATGACGCCGGCGAACGCATCGTATCCCCGCATGAACGAAACCGGGCCGGAGGGAATGCCGCCACCCTTCAGTCGTTCCCGGGAAGAACGGATTGTCGAAAAATTGGTGCCGGTTCCCGATCCGAACTTGAAAAGCAGGCCCTCGGTCACCGCCAGACCCAGGATGCTTTCCATGGTGTCTTCAACCGAATTGATGAAACAGGCCGAACACTGCGGATGATCCTCGACGCCGACATTGAACCAGACTGGACTGTTGAACGAACCGTACTGGTGCAGAATCAGCCATGCAAGCTCGTCCGCGAAGACATCGACGGCGTCCTGATCCGCGAAATATCCGCCCTGAAGCGCCCAGCCGGCGATCGTTTCCACCACGCGGGTGATCATTGCCTTAAGACTGGATTCGCGATCCGGACCGCCCTCGGTTCCACGGAAATACTTTGAAGCCACCACGTTTGAGGCGGTAAGGGAATAAAAATCCGGGAACTCCATCCCGGTCTGGCAGAAGACAACGGCACCATCGTGCGCGACGATCTTCGCGTCGCGCTTTTCCCACGTCACCGTCGAAAAAATGTCCTGGCCTTCCCTGGTGAAATACCTGCCGTATGGCATGACCTTGCCCATGGAAGAATCCAACCCGCCTTTGCTGCTCATCTTTTCAATCCCTTCTTCAACCAGCCCTTCACCATCGACACCCGCACCCTGGCACACGACGGGCTCGACACCTTCATCGGGAAAATCGCAGACTGACTCACCCTCTGAAACATCAACCGGGGAGCCGTCGCCTGAAAACGCATGCTCCGCGAAATCCGGTCCCGCCGGTTCCGGCTCCACGAAATCCGGTCCCGCCGGTTCCGGCTCCACAGAATCCGGCTCCACCGATCCGAGATCCTGAAGATGCGCATCCGCAACGCCGGGCTCGACGGGCAGCGGCCCGGGAATAACCGGCACCGGCACCACATCGGGGACAGAATCAGGCACGGATTCCCCGCCCCCGGCTCCAAACAAGTCATCTTCGTTCCAGTTTCCAGCCATACCGATCCGCCAGATTGGTCCAGACAAACGTCACCGCGACGAATGGCGATCGTAACCCCGCCTTGTGGGACGTCAAGAAAAAACCACTATATGTTGGGGTTATTCGACAGGTATCCCCCAAATGATTGTGTTTCGAGGAGTTACGCCGCACTTTCAACAGTCGCGATTTCAGGCCTTCCGAGAACCGCGACATCGGACGAATCATCGCGACATTTTTGTCACGATCCGGTGCGCTTCGGCGGGCCCTGCCGAAGCCCCTCGCCTGAAACACTTTCGCGTTTGGTTCGAAATACCTTTTATTTCCTTAACTTCAGAATTCGTTCCGAAGGTGGCCCGCAATATGCAATACAAACCGGCGTGGACTTCCCCGTGGAGGTGTTCCATGTACGCCAGCGAAGACAAGGTTTTTGACCTGGAAGAGGCCATCGAGGATGGCGAACAGCGTACCCTTCTGATGGACGACGACGCGGTTTCCGAAATCACGTCGAATTCGATCATGGCCTACCTCAGCCGCATTGGCGACACGGCTCTGCTCTCCCGCGAGCAGGAGCAGTCGCTGGCAAGAACGATCGAGGACGGCGAGAAGGAAAGCTTCCTGTGGATGGTGCGGATTCCCTTCTGCCTGAACCACCTTACCGGATTCCCGCACAGGCTGACATCGGGCGAAGTAAGCCTTCTGGACGTTTCGTTGCTTGACGAAAGCAGCCACGAGGACTGGACTCCGTCGCTTTCAAAAAAACTCCAAGATTTCGCGGACAGAATTGACGGGATTTCCGGTTCGGTGCGCGATGGCGAGGTTCATGACGAATATGTTCTTTCCCTGAACCTTTACAACGCGTATCACGAATTCAAGTTCGGCGCCGGAATCGTCCGGCTTGTGCTCCGCAGCCTTCAGGATCAGCTTCGCCGGCTCTCAGACGACGCGCGGGGCATCAACACGATGGACGAGGCCGACGCCAGCGCCTTCGGGGCACTCGACCTGAATGCCGGCGTGATCTCGGGCGCTGCCTCGGCCAAGGCCGCCGGAATGGTACTCGGCGTGCGCGGCGACGCACTGCGGGAGGCGGTGACCGGCCTTACAAGGGCCCAGGCCCGCGCCGAGAAGGCACGTTCACGGATGATCCGCGCCAACCTGCGCCTGGTCGTGTCGATTGCCAAGAAGTACGTCAACCGCGGGATTCCCCTGCTGGATCTGATTCAGGAAGGGAACATCGGCCTGATGAAGGCGGTCAGCCGTTTCGACTGGCGCCTTGGCCACAAATTTTCCACGTACGCGACGTGGTGGATCCGGCAGTCGATATCCCGAACGCTGGCCGAACACGGCAAGACGATCAGGGTTCCGATACACCTCGTCGAATGCGTCAACAAGGTTCGACGCGCAAGGGCCAGGCTGCGGGTACAGAACGGGGCCGAGCCGACGATGGAAGAAATCGCCGCCGAGACCGGATACACGGCTGAACAGGTATTCAGGGCCGAAAAGACGATCCTGTCGGCAATTTCCCTGGAAACACCGATCGGCGACGACGACAACAAGCTGATGGACGTTGTCGAGGACACAAATTCACGCCAGCCCTTCGAGGAGACGTGCGACGAGAACCTCAGCGCATGCGTCAGAAGGCTCCTTGCCGGCCTGTCCCCGAAGGAAGAGGCGGTCGTCCGCCTTCGCTTCGGCATCGGCTGCAAGCGCGAACACACCCTGGAGGAAGTCGGCGAGGCCGTCGGACTCACCCGGGAACGAGTGCGCCAGATCGAGGTCAAGGCGCTTGAGAAGCTTCGTGCCCCGGCCGCGGGACGTGACATGGGCAGTTTCCTGGTGGATGCCTGATTCCACGGTTTACGGACTGCCTGCCCGGGTTTGAATATCTTATTGCCCCTTCAGCCGGTGCCCGGCTCAAAAACAAATTGAACGGGCACCGGTTCATTTGAAACCCCGGTTCCGCGAATTCAAGGGAATGGAGCGAACCAGGCAACGCTATACGCACGCGGACGCGTGTCCGGACGCTCGCGGCGCACACGCACCGGGATTGACATTTATACCTTCTACCGGTAGGGTACGGCGCGCTTTCCCGCGGGAGAATTCAAAGTGATTGAAACCAGCGAAAATACATTGATTGATCAGAGGCTCGAAAAGCTTCAGAAACTGCGCGAAGTCGATGGTGCGGCGTATCCCAACGATTTTCGCGTTACGGAATCCATTGCGACCGTACGCGCCCGTGGCATCGGCCCCGACGGCGAACCGCTTTCCAACGAAGCACTTGAGGCCGCGGCAATCCAGGTCAGCGTGGCCGGCCGCGCCATGGCGGTCAACTCTTTCGGCAAGGCGGCCTTCATCCGGGTCAGGGATCGCTCGGACACGATGCAGGTTTACGTCAAGAAGGACGAAGTTGACGAGATGTCGTTCACAAGGTTCAAGTTGCTCGATATCGGCGATATCGTCGGCGTCGAGGGCGAGCTTTTCGTTACAAGAACCGGTGAACTGAGCGTCAAGGCGAAGTCTTTCAGGATTCTTTCCAAGTCCCAGAGACCTCTGCCCGAGAAGTTCCACGGCCTGCAGGACGCCGAGATGCGTCAGCGGATGAGATACGTCGATATGATCGTCAACGACGACTCCCGCGAGGTTTTCCGGACCAGAACCAGGATAATCAAGTACATCCGCGACTATCTGGACCAGAGGGACTTCATCGAGGTCGAAACCCCGATGATGCATCCGATCCTGGGCGGGGCAAACGCCAGGCCGTTCGTCACACACCACAACACGCTGGATGTCGATCTTTACCTGCGAATCGCGCCGGAGCTTTACCTGAAGCGGCTTGTCGTCGGTGGTTTCGACCGCGTCTATGAAATGAACCGCAACTTCCGGAACGAGGGATTTTCCAACCGTCACAATCCGGAATTCACCATGATCGAACTGTATCAGGCTTATGCGACGTATCTTGACCTGATGGACATGACCGAGGATCTCTTCCAGTCCATGGCCAGGGACATCCTGGGAAAGACCGTCGTGCAGTTCCGCGGCCACGATATCGACCTGGGAAAGCCGTTCCGCCGGCTTCCCGTGTGCGAGGGTCTGCGTGAATATGCCGACGCTCCGGAACAGGCGTTCCATGACGGACGGGCGGCCTATGAATGGGGCCTGAAACACCGAATCGACCGCAAGGCCGCCGACATCGTGATGAAGAAGTACCAGGATTCCCGGGATCCGAACGCCCAGCGCAACTGCGCCCTTGAAATCTGCATGATGGTGTTCGAGGAGACCGTGGAGCAGCACCTGATCCAGCCGACGTTCGTGACCGACTTCCCGGCGGCCATTTCCCCGCTTTCGCGCCGCAAGGATTCCGATCCGACCCTGGTCGATCGGTTCGAACTGTATGTCGCGACGAACGAATTCGGGAATGCGTTCTCGGAACTGAACGATCCGCAGGATCAGGAAGAACGCTTCCGGGCGCAGATGGTCGCAAAGGCGGCCGGCGACCAGGAAACGATGGAATACGACGAGGACTACATCCGCGCACTTCAGTACGCGCTTCCCCCGACCGCGGGCGAAGGCATCGGCATTGACAGGCTTGCGATGCTGATGACAGGTTCGGACAGCATCAGGGACGTAATACTGTTCCCGATGCTCCGCCCGGAAAAATGACCTTGTCGTTGACCCCGTCCCTTTGACGGGATGGAAGCGGCCGGAAACGGCCTCCGGGGCAAAATGCTGGAAGGACTGCTGGAAAGGGCCGGGGCGGCGATTGGATACATGCTGCCCGCGGTGCAACTTACCGGCGTCATCCTTGCTTCCCTGATCATGACCGCCGTGCTTGTCGGCATGATTGTCCGGGCACTGAAGCGCTTTTCCGAAAGGGGCGGCGCCGGCTCCTGGAAGCTGCTGCTGGCACTGCGCTTCCTGCTTGGCTTCCGCGAGGAAAAGCGATCCTGGTTCCGCCGCCTGGTGCCGGTCGCCACGCAGAACTTCATCGCGATGACCGGAACCGCAATCGGCGTATGGGCGCTTATCGTTGTTCTTTCCGTGATGAGCGGGTTCGAGCTTGACCTCAAGGACAAGATCATCCGCAACAATCCACACATAACCGTCGAGCGGTGCGCGGCTTCGGCCGACGACTTCGACGGAGGACAGACCTGCCAGCCGATGGCCGACCGGATCGGGCGCATTCCCGACGTGGTGATGGCCGAATCTTTCGTTCAGGGCGATGCGCTGCTGGCGTCGAGCTCAAACATGGGCCCGGGAACAACCATCCGTGGAATCACCCCGGGCGGTGCGCTTGAGGCCCGCTGGCTTCGGAATTCCGTTTCAAGGGGGGCGCTTGAGGGACTTGTAAGACCGGAAACAACCATTTCCGACAGGGACCTTGGCTTCGTGTTCCCGGATCCGGCCACGCGCCAGGCGGTGGAACCGGGTGAAGCGGCGGTTCAGCCGCCGGGCGGGGACGGAATTGCTCCATCGCAACCGTCTGAAGGCAGGAAGGCCGAAGATGCCGCCACCGTTGGCGTTGAGACCGCCGAACCCAACGTTCCCCCAATTGCGGCGCCCGACGAGATCGACGTTCCGCCGATTGCGGAACCGGACGACGGGGTCAGGGTAAGGGACGGCATCATTCTTGGTTCCGAGCTTGCGCTGGGACTTGGCGTCACTGAAGGCGACGAAGTCACGGTGGTGATCCCGGACGGGGATGTCGGTCCCCTTGGACTCCAGCCATCGACTTCGCTCTTCAGGGTCGTGGGAACCATCAAGAGCGGCCTTTACGAGTTCGACCTGAAGACGGCCTTCGTGCTCGCGGACAGCGGCCGCCGGCTTTTTTCCGGCGCATCCCGCGAACAGATGGCAATCATGGTGTCCGACATCCAGAAACTGGAGGGAATCGCCGCCGAAGTTCAGGGGGTCGCCGACGGCGTCCCAGGCTCCCGGGTCAGGACGGTCACGCAGACCAACAGATCCCTGTTTTCCGCCCTGATGGTCGAGAGAATAGCGATGTTCCTGGTGCTTGGACTGGTGATACTGGTTGCGGCATTCAATGTCTTCGGGTCGCTGCTGCTGGTGACGATGGAAAAAACGCGGGACATCGCCGTGCTGCGGAGCATGGGCGTGACCGCATCCGGAATCAGGTCGGTCTATTTCACCATCGGTTGGGTGATAGGCCTTACCGGCACCGTTTCCGGCCTGGCGCTCGGGCTGCTGACCTGCCTGTACATCAAGACGGCCGGCATCGCCCTGCCCCAGGAATACTACATCGAACGGCTGCCCGTCAGCGTCAGCGCGCTTGACGTGGCTCTCGTCGCCCTGGCCGCTCTCGGGGCTGCCCTGATCGCGACGATTTACCCGACTTCGGCGGTTGCATCGATGAGCCCGGCCGACGGTCTTCGAAACGACTAGGTGGCGACTTGGAAAACGAAAACAGACAGGCTCCGCTTCTTGAGGCATCCGGTCTTACAAGGATGTTTTCCCACGGCGGCCGTGAAATCAACGTCCTGCGCGGCCTGGATCTCGTTATGGAACCGCGTGAAATGACGGCGATACTCGGGAAGTCCGGTGTCGGGAAGAGCACGCTGCTGCATATCCTGGGGACAATCGACAAGCCGGACGGCGGTACCATACGATTCGACGGCATCGATGTTTTCAAGCTGGACGAACCGGGGCTTGCGGCATTCCGCAACAAGCGCATCGGATTCATTTTTCAGTTCCACCATCTTCTTCCTGAATTCTCGGCGTTGGAAAACGTGATGATTCCGGCGATAATCGGCGGACTGTCGCGCAGGGAAGCCGACGAACGCGCGACCGACCTGCTGACGACAGTCGGTCTTGAACACCGCATGACGCACCGCCCTTCGGAACTGTCAGGCGGCGAACAGCAGCGCGTGGCGCTTGCCCGGGCCCTTGTAATGCGCCCGATGCTCATCATCGCCGATGAGCCGACAGGAAATCTGGATGACGCCACCAGCGAGGAGGTTCACAACCTTTTCCTGGAAGTGAACGAACGGTTCGGGGTCGCCTTCCTTGTGGCGACCCACAACATGAAGCTGGCTGGAAGGATGCACAGGATTTTGAAGCTGGAAGACGGAAAAGTTCATCCCGTGGGGGGCGACGCTTGAAACGAACCCTTACGGTTGCTGCCCTGCTGTTGTTCGTCGCCGTGGCCTGTCCGGCCGCTGCCGAACCACTCCAGGCCAGGGCACCGGGCGCCGCTGAAATCGACCCGATCGAGGATGCGGAGCCTGAAGAGCCCGAGGAAGAAGCCCCCGCCCAGGCGGCCGCCGCGAGCGCGACCCCGGACGCGAAGATTATCCGCGAGGTTCGCTTCACCGGCCTGCTGAGAACCGATCGCGACACCGTGCTTCGCCGCGTCAAGTCAGGCGTGCTTTCGGAACTGGATCCGGCCCGGGTTTCACGCGATATCAAGGCCCTTTACAAGACCGGTGCCTTCGAAACGATCCAGGCTCGCGCGATTCCGGAAGAAGACGGCGTGATTCTGGTGTTCGAGGTGAAGGAATACCCGGCCGTTGCGGTCGTCAGGACGGAAGGCAACAAGAAGATCGACAACGACAAACTTAAGGAAAAGATCGTCGTGCGGGAATCGACGATCCTCGACATGAGGAAGGTCGAGCGGTCGGTCGAGGCCATCAAGGCGCACTACGTCGAGGAAGGGTACTATCTTGCCGAGGTTTCCTATCGGCTGGATCCGAAGCCCGACAATGTCGTCGACGTCGTTTTTGTCATCCGCGAACACTCGAAGGTCAAAGTCAGGTCGATTGAATTCCTGGGGAACCACAACATCCCGGATCAGGACCTTAAGAAATTCATGCAGACCCAGGAAGGCGACCTGCTTTCAATCGTTTCCAGCAAGGGACTTTTCGCCAAGGAAAACCTTGAGATGGACGTTCGGCGGCTGGAATTCTTCTATAACACGAAGGGTTACGCCGAGGTCAAGATCGAGGAGCCGGTCGTGATGCTCTCCCGCGACCGCAAGCACATCGCGATCGCGATAACGATTCATGAAGGGCGGCAGTACAAGGTCGGCAAGGTTGACATCGGCGGCGACATCATCTTCCCGAAGGAAGACCTGATGAAGAAGCTGGCGTTGAAGGAAGGCGACATCTTCAACGCTGAAAACGTCCAGAAGGACGCGATGAGACTCCTGACGAAGTACAAGGACGAAGGTTACGCCTTCTGCAATGTCGGAAATACGACCAACATGGATCAGAAGAACCTGATCCTGGATTTCACGTACATCATCCAGAAGGGCGTCAAGGCCAGGATCACGCGAATCGACATCACCGGCAACGAAGGCACCAGGGACTGGACAATCCGCCGTGAACTGCGCGTCTATGAAGGCGACATGTTCAACGAGACGCAGATGAAACGTTCCGAGGCCAGGATTCGCCGCCTGGGCTTCTTCGAGGAAGTCGAGATTGTTCCCAGGCAGGGCGACGGACCGGATCAGGTAATCCTGACGGTGCGGGTCAAGGAGCGCCAGACCGGCGCGTTCTCGATCGGCGCGGGCTTCAGTTCGGTCGAGAACTTCCTGTTCCAGGCCCAGATCAGCAAGCAGAACTTCCTGGGACGCGGACAGTCGCTGCGACTGGAAGCAAGCCTGTCCAGCATCAGGAAGTACTTCGTCTTCTCGTTCGAGGATCCGAACTTCTTCGACTCCGAATGGACGTTCGGATTTTCCGCGTACAACCGCGACTACATCAATTACACGTACGACGAAAACTCGACCGGCATGAGCCTGACAATCGGCCGGCGCTTTGCCGACTATTTCTCGGTCGCGGCCACCTACAACCTCGAAATGGTGGATGTCAAGGCCGGCGGACAGGAGGACTTCTTCGACGTTCCCGTCGCCAACATGAACCTGAACGGATTGACCAGTTCAATCACGCTGACGGCCGCGTTCGACAACCGCGACGACCGCATGTTCCCGACGAAGGGCAACGTCACCAGCCTGAGCATGGAATGGGCAGGTTCGGAGATCGGATCCAGCTTTGATTACCTTCGGTTCCGCGCAAGTACCAAGCAGTACTTCCCGCTTTTCCTGGGCGCCGTTGGAAAGATCGCGCTTCGGTACGGTTACATTTTCAACCCGAAGGGCGGACCGGTTCCGATCTTCCAGCGCTTCCAGTGCGGCGGCATCTTCACGATCCGCGGATACGAGCAGGCATCCCTGGGCCCATCGATCCCCGTCGGGGCCAGCCGCGACCCGGCATCATCGCTGTCGTACTTCACGATTGGCGGCAACAAGGAACTGATCGTCAACTTCGAAGTCGAATTCCCGATCCTGAAGGCGATGGGAATCAAGGGTGTCGTGTTCTTCGACGCCGGCAACGCTTTCGACGATACCGAATGGCCGAATCCGCTGAACTTCCAGCTTGCGGCCGGCCTTGGCATCCGGTGGTGGTCACCGATCGGACCGCTGCGTTTCGAGTGGGGTTTCCCGATCAATCCGCGCGAGGGAGACCCGCCGGTCGTGTTCGAGTTCAATATCGGCGCCTTCTGACGTATGCGGGCGACACTTAATACGGAATCGACCAGTTATGAGCAAGCCACTTATCCTTGTCACGAACGATGATGGAATCCTTTCCACCGGACTTGATCCGCTTATCAGGGCCGCCGAAGCCCACGGAGAGGTCTGGGTCGTGGCGCCGGACTCCGAGAAGAGCGGCGTTTCCCATGCGATCACCCTGACCGAGCCGCTGCGATACACCCAGGTCGGCCAAAGGCGCTTCGCGCTTAACGGAACACCGGTTGACTGCGTGTTCATCGGCTTGAACCACATTCTGCCGCGACGGCCGGACTTCGTCTTTTCCGGCGTGAATCGCGGGCCCAATCTTGGTTTCGACGTGCTTTATTCGGGCACGGTCGGGGCCGCCATGGAAGGAACCATACAGAAGGTTCCATCGGCGGCATTCTCAATGGTTTCAAGGGGTTCATTCGACTTCAATGAGATCGGGGCCGCCGTGGATTCAATGGTTGCCAGGATTGTCTTGAATGGTGTCCCGGACGGGGTCACGCTGAACGTCAACATACCGGATCGGACGATTGGCGAATTCAAGGGGTTCAAGGTCACCAGGCTCGGCAACCGCCAGTATTCAAACGAGGTTCTTACGCGCGAGGATCCGCGGGGCGGCAAGTACCTGTGGGTGGGTGGGACGCGCGTCACGAACGAGCTTTCCCCGGATTCTGATACCGGCGCGGTCGCCGAAGGCTGGGGGTCGATCAGCCCGGTCAGCCCGGATTTGATGGCCCATCACGCAGTCAAGCACCTGGCCTGGGCAAATGTCCCGGACGATCAGGAATGACTTTTCAGGGAGGCTGAAGATGCACGAAGACAGACGCGTCGATGACCCGATTGAGCAGCTTGTCCGCGACAACATCCGCTGCATTCCCGACTTCCCGAAGCCGGGCATCCTTTTCCGCGACATCACGACCGTCCTGGAACAGCCCGAGGCGTTCCAGGCCGCGCTGGGATTCTTTGCCGAAGCGGCCGAAAAGCACGGCGCGACCAAGATCGCCGGCATCGAGTCGCGCGGCTTCGTGTTCGCGGCGCCGGTCGCGGCCGACCTTGGCCTGCCGCTGGTGCTGTTCCGCAAGCCGGGCAAGCTTCCCTTCAAAACCCGCAGCGTGAAGTACACACTTGAATACGGAACGGACACCATCGAGGTTCACGAGAACTCGATTCAGCCCGGCGACCGCGTCATGATTATCGACGACCTGCTTGCGACCGGCGGCACCATGTCGGCCGCGGTGCGGCTGGTCCGCGAGATGGGCGCCGAGGTGGCGGTCGCGGCGTTCATGGTCGAGCTTCCGTCCGAACTGAACGGACGCGCCAGGCTGGCCGACGTCGAAATCGAGTGCATGACCGCCTTCTGACCGAAACCGCTGACCTTAACCCCCTTGACGTAACACCGGTGCGCCCGATTCGGATACAATCGCAAGGTCTTTATCCGCGGGTAGCTTCCCGATGTTCGCAATCAACGCCCCGCTGCGCAGCCACGAGGACGTCGAACGGCTGGTTTTGGCCGGGGCGGATTCCTTTTACTGCGGGCTGAACGACGCGGCCGGGACAAACGGCGGAGGGGGCCTGAACCAGCGGCAGAGCGACCGTTCCAGCTTTTCAGGCATCGCCGACCTGCAGCGGGCCGTAACCCTGGCCCACGTACTTGGCCGCGAGGTCTTCATCGCTATCAACACGCGCCTGCTTACGGACACCTATGTTGACCGGTTCACGCGCCAGCTCGACATCGCCGCCGACCTTGGCCTTGATGCGGTAATCGTCGGATCCATGAACGGCCTGATGATCGCGCGCGAAAGGCACCCGGAAATGAAGCTTGCCGGCAGCGTCGGACTTGGCGTCCTGAATTCGCGGTCGGCCAGGTTCTGGGCCGACCTGGGCGTTTACCGGGTTATCGTGTCGCGGCACCTGACGCCGCGCGAAATCGCGATGGTCTGCGACGGCGCGCCCGACGTCGAGGTCGAGGCATTCCTGATGAACGGCAAATGCGGCAATTTCGACTCGATGTGCGGGTACGACTATTACGACCCGGCCGGCGCGATGGCCAATTTCACCGGGTGCGTGTTCGTCGCCGACCGGAACGTCACCAGGTACCGGCGATACGCGTGCGGCGCCTGCGCCCTTTCGGACTTCGGGACCAGGCCGAACTTCGCCGCGGCCAAGATCATCGGACGCGACTTCGACGTGGAATCGGTGACAAAGGCGACCGAACTGACTTTCAAGGTCAGGGCTGCGCTCTTTTCTGGCATGTCCGCGCCCGAATTCAGGGAATTCTCGATGGCGGCCTATCGCGACATATACGGTCGGCCATGCGAACGGAACTGCCACTATCCCGACGAAGGATTCCCGGGGGGCGGCGACGCATTCACGGCGTCGGCCGGCGACGAGGGCTGCAGCAGTTGCGAAGGCTGCGACGGCTGCGGGGGTGGAACATGGTAATCGAACGCGCCCTGTTCCCCGACATGACCCGTGACTTCGGCGACTTCCAGAAGTACTGCCGCCTGCTCGATCAGGGGCGCGGCGGCCCGGACGGCCGGCCCAGGTTCACAAGGATATACGGCGGCGCCGAGTTCTGCGTCAACCGCCTGCCTTCAGCGGCGATGACGGCGGCGGTCGCGGCCATGTGCGGCGACAGCGGCCTGAAGTTCACCCTTGTCCTGCCACCCGTCCATGACACGTCGTTTTCGAAGGTGGATCGGATTGTCGCGATGATGCGGCCCGGCACCGAGATAGTCATCAACGACTGGGCGATGTTGGAACCGGCCCTTGCGGCCGGATGCGTGCCGGTGATGGGTCGCGCCCTGAACCGGCTCGTGCGCGATCCAAGGATCGGATCGGACGGACGCACACCGCAACAGATTGAATTCCTTCAGACGTCGCAGGCGCACCTTCCGATGGTCCGCGAATTCATCAAGGGCCGCGGCATCGCCCGCCTCGAACTCGACAACGTCCGCCAGGGCCTGGCGCTCATGCCCGACGACGGACTGCCAGCCAGCCTGTACACCCCGTGGACGCTGATATCGGTTTCCAGGTTCTGCGGATCCGCCTATGCGGCCCACTGCCCCGGCAAGCCCTGCTTCGCGACCAGGACGTTTGTCGAGGGCGTGCCGATCATCGCCGACGGTACATGCACGTTCTGGTTCAACGCGGGCATGCCGCGCGAAATGGCCGGGATCGACCGCCTTGTACACGTCACCGGGCCTGAAGGCCTGGGCTGGCTTGTGGACGAGCTTTCGCACCCCGCCTGGGACGAAGTCGAGATGCCGCGCCTGCAGTCGGGTGGCGAGGTCGCGGTAAACGACCCGGTCGAGCGTATCGTCATGCAGGCCCTGACCGACGAGTTCAAGTCGGTGTGCCACATCGGCTGCGGCTTTGGCGCGCACCTGGAAGTCCTTGACCGCATGGCGAAAAAGCTGACCGGGATCGATGCTTCGATGACCGCGCTGGACATTGTCAGGCGCCGCGTCCCTTCGGCGACGCGCATATGCGGAACGGCGGCCGACATCGCCGGCGGCCCGTTCGACCTGGTGCTGGATCCGGGTTTCCTCAACGACAGCCCCGACAGGCCGGCGGCCGCGCGCCGGGTCGTCGAATCCCTGGCCGATGGCGGGCTGTACCTTACTTCGGCGGCAGACGAAGACCTGGACGAACTGAAGATCCTGTTTGTCGATTCGCTGGCCTTCGTATGGCAGCACAAGTCGGCCGTCACTGGCCGCAACCTGGTTCTGCTGCGCCACGCACGGCCCGACCACGACGCCGAATGCCGCCTGGCCGGCCTGGTCGAGGCATTCCTTAACAAAGGTTTTGACAGTCACGACATCGACTTTGTTGATCTGACCGCTTTCGCGGGCCGAACTCCGGCGGCGCCATCGTTGACCACCTGGATTTCAGTCACGGCAGGGCACAAGCTGGCTGATCTGGGGTTCAAGTACCTTTGGCGCGAACTCGAGGGCGAAGGCCGCACGATGTTCCGCCTGGCCCACGCCGACTACCGCATCGAACTTGAATTTTCGCCGGTGTCCCAGAACCGCCCGTCGTACCGCAACTGCGGCGCCCACAACGTCGCCTATCACGGCAATCCGCCCGACATGTCCACCCTGGACGCTGCCATCGACATCCTTGCCCCGCTGGCCTGACCGAATGCTTCATTCAACGGACCCGGCTTAAAAGGTTCTTCTTTGAAAACGGGATTGTTCCGAGATTCAGAAGCAGTACCCTGGCGGACACGCTTCTGCACTCACGAAGCGCAGTCCGTAATCGATTATTCGGTTTTACATCCACCCTGCAGAGTATAGAATCGACGCGCCGACTCATGATTCCGGGAATCGTCCTTGATGATGGAGTCCGAGTCGCATCCTCGTGTATTGGCGGGAATCCGGGCAAATGACAAAAACTGTTCGTGAATGGACACTTCATCAGGAAATCGGGCGGGGCGGCATGGGCGTCGTTTTCAAGGCGACTCACCGGTTTCTTCCTGATGTCTGGGCCGTCAAGGTCATGCGTCCCGAGCTTTGCGAGGATGAAGAATCCCGCCAGCGATTCCTGTCCGAAGTGATGGTTCTGTCTCGACTTAGACATGAAAACATCATTGAGATTCAGGCCCCCTTCGAAGAGGATGGCCATCTCTACCTTCCCATGGAGTATCTGACCGGAAACTCGCTGGAGCAGATGCTGAAAGCGGATGGTTCCAGGTGGCCGCATCTTCGCGCCATTGACGTTATTGCACAGGCGGCCCGGGGACTTGGCCATGCGCACAGGCAGGTGCCGCCGGTGCTTCATCGGGATATCAAACCAAGCAATATCCAGGTCATGGAAGATGGACGCGTGAAAATACTGGACTTCGGCCTGGCCAGAACCATTGGCGAAAAGTCCATCACGGCAACCGGCAAGGCGGTCGGCACTCCGGCTTACATGGCCCCGGAGTCTCTGAGTGGACGCAAGGCCACCCCGCAGTCCGATGTCTTCAGCCTTGGGATCGTCCTTTACCGATTGCTGTGCGGACGTCTTCCGTATGACATGCCGGAGGAGGATTCTTCCATCCACGCGGTATTCGCCGCAGTTTTCCGCGGTATTGACAAGGGCATTCCCGATGTACGCGAATTCGCCCTGGACATACCACCAAGGCTGGCCAGGCTGACCATGCGGGCACTTTCCGTCGTGCCGGAATCCCGCCCCCTGGACGGTGCAGAGTTCGCCAGCCTGCTTATAGAATCCTGTGGCGGGGTAACCGCGGATGAATCAATAACAACCACGCCGCCATCAATCGAAACGAAACCAGGGTCGGACGCAACCGGGCGCCCTCGCGTCATCAGCCAGGGCAAGGACGCCACAAGGCTTGGAATCGACATTGAAAACCTTGACGTAAGGACTTCAAGGCCAGTCCCGGTCCAACGGGAACACATGGATGCCGATCATTCCCTTTTGAACCTGCCCGGTCGTCTGGATCTCCTGTCGTCTTCAGATCGTGGCCGTGGCAAATCGATCGAAAAGGCAACCCACGAGGACAGAATTGACCGAAAACCGATTGCTGACCTTGCGGATACCGTCTTTGATGAAAACCGGTTTCGCCCGGGAAAGAAAGCTCGTGTTGCTGTGTTAATAGTTGTTGCAGCAGTCCTGTCCGTGGCGTCCATCTGGATGTACTTCGCGCTGAAGCCAGTCATTGCGACGCCGGAACAATGCAAGGAAGCCTGCGACAGGAAGCTTGGGCTTGTTGCAGCGGAACAGAACGGCAATGGCTCTGTTGATCCGGTTGACAAGGTGAACGAGGCGTTCGACAAGGAAGTCAAGAACCAGCAGATGATTCTGGGAAACGCAATTGCGGCAATCCAGACTGAATGTGATGAGGCGTTCGAAGCATTAGTAGATAAAAAGGAAATTGAGGCTGCTGCCGCAATATGCGACGTACACAAGGCAGCAAAGGCAGAGGAGATGGCCCCGATTTTTGAGGAACTCAGGGTTAACAGGGAAAAGGCCGTCAACGCCGCCATGAAGCTGCGAGATGAAAAGGCAGCGCACAGAGACGCGGAACTCGCCGTATGCACCGATGAGTGCATAATTTCCAGGACTAAAGAATCCACAGCGCTCTGCAGGATTGCAGCCACATCCCTCGACGAGTTCAACGCGTGCATATGATTCTGCCGTAACCTTTACCCCGGCCCGACATGTCAACCCTGGACGCCGCCATCGACATCCTTGCCCCGCTGGCCTGACGCCCTGGCGCGGCCTTCCGCTTGCAAAATTCGGGTTATATCGTAAACTTTTGCCAGTTTCGGAGAATGTTTCATGTATAACCGAAAAATCTACGACACCCAACTTTCCAAACTGAAGGGGCTGCCACTGGTTAAAGTCCTGACCGGCATTCGAAGGGTTGGAAAGAGCACGATCCTTCGAATGTTCCGTGACCGTCTGCTTCAGGACGGAACGCCGCCGGACGATATTCTTTATCTGGACATGGAACGGATGGAATTCGCAAACATCCTCGATGCGGCTGCACTGCATCAGCTTGCGGCATCCCGCCTGGCCAACAACGGAAGGCCACGGTTTCTGTTCATTGACGAAGTCCAGCAAATTGCAGGGTGGGAGCGTGCAGTCAATTCACTTCTGAATGAAGGCGGCATCGACATTTACCTGACCGGATCCAACGCGAGTCTGCTGTCGTCCGAACTCGCCTCGCTGCTCACCGGGCGCTATGTTGAAATTCCCGTCTATCCCCTGTCCTTTGCAGAATACGCCACCTTCAGGGGCGTACCTGCCGACACGGCCCTGTTCCAGGAGTTCCTGATCCGGGGCGGCATGCCCGGCCTTCACATGATGACGAATGACGAGGAGGTCATAAGGCAGTACCTTGGCTCCCTGATCGACAGCGTGGTCCTTAAGGACGTGGTCGGCCGGTACTCGGTCAGGGACGTCGATCTGCTTCAACGACTGACAGCCTTTCTTGCCGACAACTCGGGCAACGTATTCTCGGCCAAGCGCATCGCCGACTTCATGAAAAACGAACGACGCAGCGTCGGCGTCGAAACCGTTTACAACTACATCTCATACCTGATTTCGGCATTCCTGATCCATCGCCTGCCACGCTTCGACCTGAAGGGCAAACGCTTCCTTGAAGTCAGTGAAAAGTACTACTTCGCGGACATGGGACTGAAGAACGCCCTTATCGGGTACAGGCATTCCGACATCAATGCGGCACTGGAGCTGGTCGTCTTCCTTGAACTGAAGCGGCGCGGGTACACCGTCAGCGTCGGGCGCCTGGGCGATGCCGAAATCGACTTCATCGCCGAGCGCTCGGGCGAACGGATGTACATCCAGGTTTGCTATCTGCTGGCGGACGAAACCGTGTCCGCGCGCGAATTCGGCCCGCTTGAGGCTTTGCGGGACAACTATCCAAAATTCGTGCTGTCAATGGATCAGATTGGCGGCCGGGACCACAACGGCATCCAGCGCCTTTACCTTCCCGACTTCCTGCTGGCCGAAGCCATTCCTGCCTGAACGAACGGATTGCCCGTCGTTGGTGCCGACGCATCACACGGCCTGTACGGAAATGTGGCAAACACGACAGGCCAGCGATGAATCGAGCAAATCAGTAAGCGGTGAAATCGGAGTAATACACATAGAACCTGATGTCGGTCAGGGATTGCAGATCAATGTCCTGGTTCACTGACTCGTCCCTTTGATTGATGACGAGATCCCACGAGGTGTTGACGTAAGGACGATCCCGCAGCCGTACACTTCGGTAAATGTCATCCCCGAAAACCCTGTCACCATTGAAATACGGATTGAGGACTGCCGTATGTTGCGGAAAACTGTAATAGACCTTTTCGCCTTCAAGAGAGCTGACAACGGAAGTCCCACCCTGCTTCAGGTATATCCTGCCGACGGTATCCCCGAGATCGGATCCGATCATTTCCACTTCGATGTACTCAATCTTGTGGTTGCGCGTCAACGGGGACAGGGACTGGAAATCGGTCGAGAAGGAGATGGTCAGATAGCCCTCGCTGTCAAGCAGCGTAACGTCGGCCAGCCTGTCACGCATCATCGCGATGCGATCGGCCTGGCTGATGGCGGCGCCATCGTCGTCCAGCCTGGGAATATTGAATATCGAATCGCGCAATGACAGGATGGCAACACGCAGGTCGGGACGCCCGTACTGTTCCTGGAAGTCGTGGAAATCGTTTTCCAGGTTGGTCAGGTAGTTCTCGAGATTGTATTCACCGTACTGAATCATTCGAATCAGGAACAGCTTGTCCAGTTCGGCATAGCTCTGGCTGGTGTAGTACTCATATACCTTGGTGGCCTTGTATGCGGCCTTTATCGCGTCCTCGAAGGTGATGTCCGCGTTGACAATCGCGTCGTTGCGATAAATCCGGACGTTTGGATCGCTGCGCGCTGCCTGCAGGTTGATGGCGAGTTGTTCCGCCTCCTCCATTTCCAGACTGATTCGCCTTGCAAGATTGTACCTGGTTCTGATTTCCGCCAACTGGGTGCGCATCGAGTAGTCGGCGCGCAACGCCTCCAGTTCAAGTTCCTTCATCCGCAACAGGAGCGTCGCGGTCATAGCATTGGAATCGATTGTCGCCGCATCGCATTCCTTCTTCATCTCCCAGCGGGCCGTTTCCCGCTGGATCTGCATGATGTCGGCCTCCTTCCTGGCCACCTTGTCTTCAAGAACCGGAAGGGCGATTGACGGGCCCGCCAACGCAGCCATGTAGATGCCTATTGCGACAGCCCCGGACGGACAGTCGGTTGAAGTTCCAATTGAACACTTTGACAAGGATGCAACAGTCTCGATTGTCTGCAGGCCCCGATCAATCGCGGTCATCGCCGTTTTGCAATCGGAAATGGCTTCGGAAAGCTTCATTTCCCTGCCGGCCTGTTCAAACACGTAGTCAGCTTTATCAAGAATCAGCCCGCATTGCTTTGACACACGCTCCTTCTCAAGTTCAATCTCAGCCAGAACGTTGTCGCTGGAGACCTGGATTCCCCTCAATTCAAGCCCAAGTCCCTCCATCTGGCCCATCAGGGAGCTGATTTCGCCCGTTCCCATCTGTCCACAGGGATCGCCCATCATCATTGCGGAGTTGTTAAGCTCCGCATATCGCTCGATCGCCGGGTAGATGCGCCCATCGTTTCCTTCAAAAGTCCCGCATAGTTGGGCAAGCTGGCCCTCATAGGTGTTTCTAAGCTGAACCAGTTCCGACGAAAACGCCTGAGTATCCGTTTCGAAAGACGTGTTGCGCTCCAGCGCGGCCTCCTCCTTGCTGCGGGCAACCTCCAGTTTCTGCCGCGCCCGGGCGAGCAGAACCTCGAATGCGTTATCGTCGTCGCTGCCCAGAACGGGAAAGGGGATGTAATCCGGAGACAATCCGAAATGACTCACATCCCCGGTCAGCGACTTATAGACGTTCCGCATGTCCAGAAGCGCCATGCTGTTCCGCTTCTGTGCCTCGTTCAGCACTGAAATGACCTGGGGAAGTTCCTCCATGCTCAGGATTTCGGTCATGTGGTGCATCAGGCGGGAAAGGATGACCGTCTCCAGATAGTTGGACGTATAGGCACGTTCAACAACCTTCTTTGCCAGATCAGGTCTGTTGAAGTCCTGATAACGCTTCGCGATTTCGCTCCACGCCCTGGCCTTCTGGCTGGATGCGCGCGAAAGTCGATCCAGATAGACCGTGGCGGTTTCGGGGGTTACAAAATTCCTGCCGACAAGACCGTAAGAGGTTGCCTGCCACAGACCGGGGCTGCCGGAATAGAAGCGATCAAGAGCCTCCTGGTAATACTGAACCGCCAAGTAGAAGCTGTACATCTCGAATCCGGCGGCACCAGAAAGATTGATTCCGCCCTCCTCGAAAAAAGCGCCTTCGAAGGCCCTGCCCGACGAGCCGGCCAGGTCAAAACGGGATGCGAACGCCGAGGTGTAGGCCTCGTCGCCCATCATCACCAGAAGCTCGGAATAGAGCCGTTCAAACCCGTCATGTGGATTATTGATTTCAACCCCTGACATCCGGCCCCGGCATGCCTCGGTATTTGCATAGTTAACACAAAGGTATCTGTCGAGCATGCTCCTGGCTGTCGCGGGCAATTCGATTTCCCCGTCGGGATTCGAATAGAAATCGCGCCATACATGAAGCAGGCAATCGACACGCGCCCTGACATGTTCAATCTGTCCAGGGTCATAGCAATAAGGGATCTGATTCGAATCCTTGATACAGATTTCCGGTGCAAATCCGACCGAAGTCCCCGTCCTGCCGACGAACCGGGTCTTGTACCGAAAGGCCGAATCAATCTCGGAATAGATTGGCCTGAAAACGGCAACACCCGGGGATCTTTTGAAAAACTCCTTGTCCGCGCGCAGATCGAGCCGATTTGAATCGCAATAGATTGCGTTTGCTTCCCTGCAGCGCCAGACCGGGTCGGATTGAATCAGTCCACCCGCCACGCCCAGACTGATCCACTGGTTCAAGACGGCCTCACAGGTTCCGTTGTCCATGCAGGGGTTCTGTTCAATGGCGGCCGCGCTGATCTTGTCCGGATTGACGGTGAAATATGTCACCGAGCTTCCCGCCGGACAGGAGCGGGCAAGCCCCGCGCCGCCGTCAAAGATGCCGGTGTCCCCGCACAGATAATGAACTTCCTCGCCGCATCCAGGCTCAATGACTTCCGGCAGGCTGTCACCGGACATCACCCCATTGATAAGAGCCTCGACCGCACGTCCGGCATTTGCCGGGGTAATCCCCGCGCCAAGACCGAGTTCCGCCAGAATTTCGGGCGAGCACTGGATATCCAAAATATTCTGCGGCTCATTCCGCCCATCGGCCTGAATGGAGCCCTCATAAACGTCCGCCACGCCGCTCCCGTCATTATCCGACTGGTCGTGAACCGAAGATTCCCTGTTGAGAACGATGTACCCATACGCGCTGATCCCGTCCGTGTCGCCCGGGAAGAACGACTCCATTCTTTCCTCAAAGAGGATGAACATGTTCGACTGGTTTATCACGGCGCCGTCGAGCAGCCTTATGTGCCGCTTCCGCGCCCTTCCGTCCGGCAGGGGATTGGCCATGGCAAGGCTCTGGTTTGAGGCCATGATTCCAGACGAAACCGTCTCGCCCTCGGAGGGAGCAAATGGCTGTCTTGTGTCCCTGCATTCATACCGGTAAAGAAGACCGGAATTTTCATCCTGGGCAGTCATCCTTTTAAAACCCGGGATCAGCCATGGCGTTCTGAACAGGGCATAGGAGCCATCCTCTGGTTCCCATGCGCGTCGGCTGCATTCGGTATCATATTCGTCGGTCTGGTATCTTCCGCCCATCACGATATCGACGTTCATGTCGTCAATGAATGACAGGCAGCTTGGGCCGCTGTGACCGTCGCACGCCCCGGGAACGGAAACGAATCCCATCCGTATGGCAGGATTGCCGGGATACTGAAGTGTCGTGGTGCTGTCAATCCGCCCCGACATGCCATCCGAATCCGACCTCAGATACGCTGCGAAAGGCAGTTCAGTGACACCGGACGGGATCGGGTGCGTCGCCAGGTCGGCAGAGAATGTCACGACGCCCTGCTGATTGATGGAATATGGATAGCAGGCACCGCCACTGGCCGTCACGCTGCAGTTTTTCCTTACGGTCTTCCAGTCCCAGGACTTGACAAGAACGGACTGTAGCACCGCCATAAGTTCGTCAAAACTGATATTGCCCTGACGAAACGAAGCCCATCGCTGTACAAGCGCATTCCCGACATTTTCTATTGCGTCCGGGTTGCCCCTGCTTTCCTGGTCGCTCGCCCAGTTTTCAAGCCCGGCAGTGCCAAAGTTCGCGAGGTAGTAAATGTGTCCGCTCCACAAACCGTCCGGAGAGCCCACAAACGTAAGATGAATCCGCCGCACACCCAATGTTTCACTGATTACCTCGATGTCGCCATCCCAGGCCGGGGCATCAACCCCTTCAATTCCGTCGAATTCGATGACCTTCGAGGAATTGCCGTCCAGCCAGACCTCAAAATCCTGAACCTGCGCCGCCTGACCGGCAACACCCATGGAAAGCCACGCCAATGGACAGTTGACCATCGGATTGCATTCCGGATCTTCGGCGCGGCTTTCACTTTCCTGGATGCTGCCGTCAGCAGCGGTAATGACATGACGCCGCTTTCGGACGGTAAAGAATGATCCGCTCGCGGACTCGTTCGTCAGTACGACGGAAGCGACCCCGGTCTGCGGCGTAAGTTGAAGGCTGGCCTTGTCGATGCCGAAGCTGCCGACCACTTCCTGCATGGGAACGCCCGATGGCTTCTTTACACGCAGGCAATAGCCGTTTGCACCATCCTGCGTATGGCACGAACTCTGATCCGGACAACTCCGAACGCTTCCGGCCGCCGTGCTGCAGGGAAGCCTGCAGACCTTTTTGAAGCATTCCGTGCCGGACGGACATTCCGAGTCCAGTTCACACTGGGAATAGCAACGCCCCTCAAGACAGGTCTGGAATTCGGGGCAGTCCAATTCATCGCGGCAGACGGCAGGTTCTGCGCCGGGCGCCAGACAACTGCCACCGCTGCATGAATATCCGTTCAGGCATCCATCAAGAAGTCCGTCACTGGAACAGCGGCGCGACGCACCGGAGTCCTGGTTAATGAGATCCATGGCGCAGGGCGTGTAACACCTTGGATTTTCAGGTGGTACTTCAATCCACGGACGTTCGGTCAGACATATCCCGCCGCTACATTCCAGACCGGTTCGACAGCGCCCAGCGTCGTTGCAGCCGCAGTCAAGACTGCCAAGCAGACAGGGCACGCATACACCGTCCAGGCAACGATTTCCATGCAGACAGCTTCCATCCTCAAAACAGACACCCCCGCGGTGCCCAGTGCGATCAAGGCAGATTACCCCGCCCGTGCAAAGCAGGCCTGGGGCGCAACCCCCATCGGCGCATGGACAGTTAAGGCTTCCAGGGGTGCACGACGACGGCTGGCAGAATCCATCCCTGCATATCTCCGTTTCGCCGCTGCAATCGTGCCCGAGCCTGCAAACGCATCCGGTGTCGCCGGGTTCGCACGACGCCGAACGGCACAAGCCGCCTTCGCAGACAAGGACTTCGCTGTTTTCGTTGTAACCGCACGTGTCACCGGCGCCACAGGCGCATCCCTCTTTTCCCGCCGGACAATCAATACGCTGACACATGCCGTCTTCGTCACACCAGGCGTCGGACGCGTCGCACACCGACCCGGCCGCACATTCACAGCCGATGGAACCCGGGGTGCAGGTCAGAGTCTCGCAGACCCCATCCCTGCATATAAGACCCTCATCGCATCCGGAATCCGGCCGGCATGTGCACCCGGCCGTCCCGACGTCACAGGACGCCATTATGCATCTGGCATTCGAACCCGTGCCGTCACAAATCAGCCCCTGAACACACGTCCCGTCCGGCCTGCATGTACAGCCGGACTCCCCGGAAACGCAGGTTGGAGCGATGCACAGACCGTCCTGACAGGCAAGTTGAATGCCGTCGTGCAAACCGCAAGTATTGTTCGCAAGGCAGGCACATTTTAGGGAACCGGGTTCGCATTGAACCTCTACACATACGCCGTTCAGGCACTCCAGCCGGCGGCTCTGTCCATCTTCATTCGTCCAGACGCTGTCACAGGTCAAATCCTGTCTGCAGACGCATCGTCCCTCGCCGGCCGTGCATTCGCCAGGTTCGACACACTTCCCATCCCTGCCGCACACAAGCAGGACGCCGCCTTCGCCATCCGGCGCGTTGCAGGTGTGATTGATGTAGCATCCGCAACCTGCCGTACCGGTTTCGCAGTCCGTCACATCATCAGAATCGGCGCAGGCAATCTGCGTTGATACCATCAGCAGAGCAACCAAGTTCATGTGAACCGCAATCCGCCTGATTTCCATATACTGCCTGCCCCCATTGACCTTGAAAGTGTCAAGGTTTCAAAAGATGCCGGGTATCCCGGAGGTCAATTCCCATCCCCATCGATCACCGCCGGAAGGTATGCCCCGCCATGCGGCAAAATTCTGTACCGGGGGGTTACGCCGGGCTCCTGACTCGTCACGTTTCCAACGGCTGCTGTGGGAATCTCGCCGACAAGCCGGTAGAGGCTCCAGGAGGACGACCCGCCCACGGACCTTTTGACCGCGCCGGACACATATGGCAGGCCAGTCGCGGACGAATACGTGCTGGATGAAGGATGAATGCACATCCAGGTTCCATTTCTGGGCATGTGGTTCGAGAAACTGGAAAGATGGTTCCGGGCGGGACAGAAAATGTCGCATCCTTCAGCCATGTAATGACCTTCGATGTCATCGTCGCTGCAGCCACAACTGAGCCTTCCAAAATCGTGCATCTCGCCGACACACATGGTTCGGAGTCCGGATTCCGAGTATCCGGGGCACAGGGATCTCCACTCACGGCACTCGTTCAGGCACCCCCTTGTGTACAGCAGTGGCGGCGCGGCAAGTTCGTCGCCGTACCCGGCGGCCACGATGCCGACGTCGCCGGGATTCGGCTTCCGATCGGCGGTGCACCGAATCGACGGTTGACTCGCCCCGCCCTCCGATTCCGAGAATGTGTTGCATTCGGAATCAGGGCATGTGGCCCGGCATGAATTCCAAATCCATTCACCATCGGTTATCTGTTGCTGGGTTATTGCGGGTTTGGTCGTGGTTGGCGTGTTCACCAGTTGCACACAGCGGAACTGACTGTGATGCGACATCCCGCGCCAGACCGTGTTATCGGTACAAACGTAACCGGATTCGAGATCACTGCACTCCGGGTCGAACTGCAAGGGTCCCAGGTGGCAAAGACCATGCGTGGGGATTGAAAAATCACCCATGGTGCCGTCTTCCGGCGGTGGTGGGATCGGGCAGCCCCCCGCCTGGTCTGCACATGACCAACGCGCGAAATCAAAACCGAAATCCGAACCGTTCAGGCCGAAGTCGATATCCCTGCCGCGAGCGCATTGGCGCCAATACGAATCGACCGGAAGATTAGCCGGGTACGTCGGCCCAAAGCGTTCCTGATCGCAGCGGCTGCGCTCGGCGATGACGAACTGACCGGTCGTCATCTCGTCCCGCCTGGCCTCAAACCAGCCCCAGTGAAGTTCCACCATATATGAGAACTGAAGGAATACGGCTTCCTGGCCGACAAGCCCCCCTGTCGGCATTCCGTGCCACTCAATCAAATCGGTGACACCGTTATGATTGAAGTCCCCGGTCAGCGTGCATGCCCTGGTCAGGCCGTTCAATTCGCCGGCCCTGAAGCGCCTTCCGACCCCGTCCAGCGAATACGCCGGGGCATACGGGTCAAGTTCGAGCTTGGACTGGTCGTCGTTACGGACCGTTTCATAGAGCGAGATTATGTTCGGGGCCGAACAAATCCTTTCATCCAGGGGCACGTATGGTTGTTCGCCGATGCAGAGTTGTATCGTGCGTCGCTGACCGTATTCGTTCTGAAGTACAAAACGATCAATCTTGCGCACCGGACAGCGGGCATTTGTCCGCAACGCCTCGTCCGTGCTTTCCACATATGGCTGCGCCGTTTTTCGAACCCAGCCATCGCCATCCGCGTCACAAACCCTGGAGCCTCGGTTTTCCCCCTCATCCCAGAAGAATCCGTTACGCGTTGTGCAGATGCAGCGATCGCTTCCCGAAAGCGTATAGGGCCAGATGTCCCCGGTCACACCGGCGGCGCCGTCCGAACAGTTCACATAGCAGGTCACGCACTTGCCCGTGTCGGATCTCAATGCCTCGCCCATATTGAGGCATGGACGGGCAACGCACTCAGGAACATCACCCGTGGCAGCCTGCACGCAGTATTCGCCTTCGGGGCAGTCGATATCGTCGCAGTCCAATCTTTCCAGACACCTGGACGGATCATCCGGAGCTGGAAAGGTTCCCTGAACGCAGTCACCACATGACTGCATCGGAAGTTCACCGACACAGATGCGCATCAATTCCGCACAGCCAAGTTCTTCGCACGTTACAAGCCTGGTGCAAGCGCCGGAGCCGTTTTCGGCATATCCTTCAATGCATTGCCCGCATGAGGCTGGAGCACCATCTTCCTGCACACAGACTCGCGAAGTTGCCGCACATTGCTCGGCAATGCCGGACGGGTCATCGGGAAGACAGGTCTGCATGACGCAATCCTCACCGACAGGCAAATACCCAGGCGAACAATCGCCGCATAAGGCATCTGCGTGTTCCAACGCTTCCTGACAGTCACGATTCCACAGTCCACAGTCCAGTTCGCCGCAGGTGATCACGCTTCGACACCCGCTTGCGGGGGAAACCTCCGGAACATATCCACCGAGGCATTCTCCGCAGACCGCCGGAATCTGGCCAATGCCTGCTTCACAGACCCGATTAGCCTGTTCGCACTGGGTCAGAATGCTTCCGGGGGCGCCAGCCTCGCAATTGGCTGTCGCGACGGCATCACATGACAGGGTCGAAGGGTTCCACACCCAGCCATCCACGCAACCCTCGACACAGGCGGCATCAAAACCGGCTTCCTGGACGCAGGTCTGGTGGGGCTGGCAGGCCGCATCAGCGCAGTCAACGGCAACCCGACAGAGCGAATTCCCGTCGTCGCATACCAGGCCGTCGAGGCAGGCATCGTTATCGTCGCAGGGACACTTTTCGATGTCGGGCGTGCATTTGACACAAATGCCGTTTTCGGAACAGATAAGACTTGGATCGTCTTCCAAAGAACAGGAATCATCCTCGAGGCAAGGACAGCCTTCCTCGCCGTCCCGACAGGCATCCTTGACACAGACGTCCTGGCGACAGACCAGACCATCGTCGCATGAATCGGACTCACCGCAGACACATTGCCTTTCGCCGGGTGGACATTCCTCGCACTGCTGACCATCATCGGTACAACGCAATCCAGAATGGCAGGTGCCGTTGTCAAAGCACGAGCAATCCATCTCGCCTTTCACGCAGTCTCTGCATAAACCTGAAACACAGTTTCCCGCGTAGCATTCATCCTCGCCGTCAACCGACACGCAGGTGCAGCCGATTTCACCAGCGGTGCAGACCACGCAATGCCCGGATTCGCAACGAAAAAGGCTTCCGTATTCCGTTTCACACTGAATCGCCGATTCACAGGGAACGCACCAGCCCCCGGCGCAGACTCTTCCATCCGGACATGACGGGCCGGCATCCTGGACGGCGCATGGAATTTCATCGGGTGCGGTGCCATTGTCGCCACAGGCGCAGAAAGGCAACGCTGCAAGCCCAAATGCCAGTATCGAATATCGACTGCATTTCATAATCAACCACCACCAGGAAGCTTGGATGCTTTAGTAAACCCTCATGATCCAGACAACTGTGAAGGTGTAGGGACGGGTTTCCCCCACCCCGACCACGTCTGTCGTCTCCTGGGTTACTGGCGTATTCATCCCGGTTCCGTTATCTGGCCATGGACCGCCCCCAACCGCCCAGTTCGTGTCCTTAAGCCAGAAGTGATGATCGACATACGGGTGTGAGTGGCTCCTGATGGAATCATCCTGCATCTCGCCGGAAGCAGTCGAACCGCGCAGATACCTGCCAGGTTGCCCACCAATGCCATTCAAATTGGGGGCGGGCTGGTTATGAAAAACAGATCCCGGAAAATTGATTGTCTGCCCGTTGCATTCGACCCATTCACCGGGCATCGACGCCGCGTTGGCAAGGGCGAGATTTTTGTGAAAGGCGATAATCCCGCCAATCGGGACCTGCCCGTAAACACTGTCTGCGTGGGCGGCATTACTTGCCGAATTGGCTGTCCATGCCACTTCCGCATACTGCGCGCGGTACGAATTAATCGCATAGGGTGTGGAAAGAACCTGCTGCCTCGTGTCCAGGCGAACAAAATCATCATCCAAGCCAGGAATCTTCACTTGAATTTCCAAAAACAGGTCGGGTGAATTGGTCTCGAGAGTTCGGGATTCAATCTGTGTGACGCTCCCGACCGAAAGGGCGAACCGTCCATTGCCGACAACGACCGAGTGATTCTCGTGGTTGCTTCCCGAAGGCCATATCTTCACTTCGCCGGCAGCGCCGGGATTCGCCTTGTTCCACAGGCTCAGCCTGAATTCCACGACACCGTTCACCAGTGCGCCGTCGCGTTCCAGCACACCCTGATAGGGAAACTGCAGCTTCAAATGCTTCGGAGGTTCCGGATTGTTCCAGTCCAACGCCAGAACCGAGAAAGAAACAAGCGACGCCACGGCACCAAGCCCGAGCAACACGACAAGACGCTTACTGACAACCATGCTGTTTCCCCACTTGAGTGAATATGAAAGGCTTTGACGAAAGGAACCGGCGAACCACGGGAAGGCCGCGGCGGAAGCCTTGATCACGGCTGTCGCAACGGTAAACCTGCAATGATCCTGAATACCCTGATGAGCCATGTGACGACGTACGAAATTCCACAGAATGCCCAAGCCTGCACAGGTGAATAATCTTGAAACTGAAATCCAGTGTTCGCCTGTGATTCTTGTCTTTCATGTTTGGGATTGTCAACAACAAATCCCTGAATTTTTATCCAATCGGGGCAATATCCGCTAAAGCTGGGGCAAGTTGGCTAGTTATCGCAATCGAGCCAAAGAAAATAAGAATTGAATGGAGAACTGGAATGCAGGGGCGCCGAATTCTTAACCAGATTCCTTATTGACCGGGGAATCCCCAAACGTCAAGGACGGCGGCGGCGAATTCGCGGAGATCGGAATAGCGGAGCGTCGCCCACGGATCAAGCGGGGTTTTCTGGGCGTTTACGATCACAAGGTCGCCGCCCGACTGGAGCGTGATGGCCGGGATGGACGCGGCCCACATCGGTGCAAGAGACCAAAGTTCCCGTCGGATCACCGCGCGATCATGGCTGTTCTTGAAATATGAAGAGGGAAGCAAAGGCATCCAGTCGAACAGTCAAATTGAGCGAATATCACGGACGGATCCCGACGCCATCATGTATCCTGCGATGCTCCCGGACATTTGAAGCCTTCCACTTCATCATTGGATGATCCACCAGCAAGGCGAGCATCCTGGCATCGGATGTCACCAGTTCCGGCGCAATCTCGCCACGTTCATTCAACCTGGTCAGGAATTCCATATGTTCACCCGGAAGCGGAAGCAATTGGGTCATCCGTTCCCGACACTCATCAACCAACCCC
>Ga0116178_10000714_pt1 | contig 29378 bp, 27 predicted proteins | sample AD_STIC12_MetaG_FD_89880 | JGI IMG/M metagenome (GOLD analysis project Ga0116178, IMG submission 89880) | Active sludge microbial communities of municipal wastewater-treating anaerobic digesters from USA - AD_STIC12_MetaG | ecosystem: Engineered > Bioreactor > Anaerobic > Digestate | place: USA...
TGCTTCGAGTTCAGGGAGCATGACGCCTATAATGTCGAGCTGGTCCAGTATCATTAATGAAGGAGGTAAAGTAATGTTGCCGAAAAACAGAAGACCGACTACTCCGGGAGAAATCCTGAAATATGAACTCATAGAGCCGCTTGGGCTTACCCAGCAGCAGCTTGCGGAACGTCTTAGCATAACCAGGGTCCGGGTCAATGAGATCATCTCCGGGAAACGCGCCATCACTCCGGACACCGCCATACGCCTCTCCAGGCTTTTCCATACAACCGCGGAGTTCTGGATGGGACTCCAGACCGATGTTGAGCTGTGGGACGCAATGAAAGCAGGTGAGAGGGAATATCGAAAGATCATCCCTCTGAAACCAAAAAAGGCCGGCCATGAAATGAGTAACAAGAAGGAGTAGATGCCATGCCATTTAATGATCTCGAAATCAAGAGAATCGAAAAACAGATGGAGGGTTTCATGGAGAAGCGCCGTCCTCCTGTTGAGATGCGAACAAAACTCGATTTGGGCTATCGCATTACAGGCTATAGTGTTGTGATTTTCGAAATCAGGCCGCTATGGTCAAATAAGAATAAAACTATCGAAGAACCAGTAGCCAAGGCAACCTATGTTAAAAGCGCTAATGTCTGGAAAATCTACTGGCAACGATCCGATCTGAAATGGCACCGCTATGACATGGACCCGGAGGTGGATTCCTTCGAGGAATTTATTGGAATAGTCGATGCGGATGAATATTGCTGCTTCTGGGGATGAATAGTCAATTTGTTTATTCAAAGAAAGCTATGAACCCTGATATTTTCATATCTTGTTTAGCGACATCATACCTCGCCAATATCCACACCAATCTGTTCCGTTCTTCATCAAAACGCTTCAAATTGAGGAATTTCAGGTAGCTATTGAGCTGCAGCCCGATCGCGCCTGCCTGTTTGGGCAGTTCGTGGTATACTGAAAAAATTTGTGACGTGTCGTTTTTGGCCCGCAAACTTACACGCTGCCCGAACCGGAAGTTTCGGGCAGCGCTGTTTTAGCCCGTGCAGTATGACTAGATATCATTTCTCATACAGAATCCTATAAATAATCTCTGACTGTTCTTTCGCTACTTCAAGTATCTCCCTTTTCCATTTACTAGGAAGATTTCTGTAAATTTCTTTCATCTTTTCAACCTGGTCTTCACGGGTTGCAAGATACTCGCCCAGCCCCTTGGCGGTTTCCAGGTCCTTGACCTTCTTCACTTTTTTACCTCTCCGACCGCTTAGTTGTAATTTATGCAGAATGAAGGCTGATGGCTCAGGTACTCTTACTGGAAAATTATTATAAGGAATAATTATCGTGTGGTCTTGTAATAAATCCACATACCGCAGGCCTTGGGCTCGAACATTGATCTCTTTGATGATGTGGGGACCGTCTTTACCTCTTCCCTTCTCAGGGATAATGAACTCCACTTCCAGATCGGGATGAATGAATTTTGAATTGCCGCTAAGATGGGAGAATTCTTCTACAAAGTTTAGCGTTTCAAGCATCTTTGATATATCGACCTTATGTTTGATCTTCGGAGGATTGGGAACAAGGAAATCCAGATCAACGGTTCTTACTGCCGGCATGGTATCAGCATCTCTAAATATATCACGATATAGATAAAGGCACCAACTGCCGATGAGAACAATGTCCGCCAAAACACCCGTTTCACCAAGGCTGATTATGATTTCATGAAACAGCTTAAATCTTTTTTCCACGTAAAGACCTCTCTATCTCAATAATCTGCTCACTGGTGGTCTTCAAAAGTGATTCCAATTTCTTTCGCTTTTCAATCTTCTCTTTAAATTTTTTTACTTCATTTGAATCGGCTGGCCCGATATAATCGGTTTTAACTTTATCATTACTGCGGTATGCCCTGTAAGCATACTCATTGCCCTTCCTGGTTTTGATTGACAGGGATCCTGAAGGCAATAACGCTATATCATGATCATATCGCCCTTTCAGCCTTTTCAGCCGCGCCAGTTCTTCTTTTAAAACTTCTTTGATTGTGCTCATTTCTAATTCCTGTAATTGCCCAACAATATACAACAACTTATAACATGTTGGGCAACCAGTCAAGCTGAATTTGCCCAACAAATCTGAATTATTCCAATTTTGTTGGGCAACCACCATTGATTAGTATAATATTGGAGATTCACTCAAAAAAGCATTCAATCCATTAATTGCAATATTATTCCTACCAAACTCATAATACGCTGAAACCCACACCAGCCTGTTCCGTTCTTCATTAAAACGCTTTAAATTGAGGAATTTCAGATAGCTATTGAGCTGCAGCCCTGTCGCACCAACCTGTTTGGGTAGTTCCCGGTATACTGAAAAAGTTTGTGCCGTGTCGTTTTTGGCCCGCAAACTTACACACTGCCCGAACCGAAAGGTTCGGGCAGTGTTGTTTATATGCAGGCATCAAGGAGTTATTTACCAACAGGTATGTTATTTATAATATGGAACTTCTATTATAATCTACTGCATACGATTTTTTCAAATTGAGAAACCGATAGTATTGTCGTATTTAAAAGTCTCCGTGCTCCGATAAAATCCTTATCGCCGGTTATCAAATAATCAGCATCCGAATCGATCGAACATTCCAGAAACGAAGCATCTTTTTGGTCGCGGGGAAACTTAATTTTTATTGAAGTTTCAATGCGCTTCGTGGCACCATCAATGAGAGAAAACCAATGCTTCAAAATATTGTCGGGAATATTGAATTTAGGACGTGAAAGTACATTCTTGTACTCTTTGATTATCTTGCGAGTTACCACCCATTCTATATCAGGATGTTCAACAATGAAGAGTATAACTTTTTCCGGTGTTTTATCCTTGATAATGGCGGAGACCAATACATTTGTATCTATGACCACCTTCATATTCCGGATCTGTAATCCTGTATTTCCTTAATAATGTCCGCTTCAGTTATTTTTTTTATTACTGGAAGCTTTTGTGTTTCCTTAAACAGTGACTTCATTTCCTTAGCAAGATTGCTTCTCTTTTCATCAGCAAAAACTATAACCTCTAGTTTTTCTCCTTTTTTAAAAGGAAGACCAGACAGCGTTATTCTGCCGGAGCTCTTCATTATTACCGATTTTTTAATTGCTTTCACGATGCTATCACCTCTTGCATATTCCTGGGTTATTATTTACTTTGTTTATAATTTTGTAAATCGATTTTTGTTAATTCAATATACGCGACCATCAATTATGGCAACTATTTTCCATTTCCTCTCATATCGCTGTTTTGAATATCGTTCTTGTATCCTCGCAAATTTTTTATGACTGTATTTTTATTATTCAAAAAAAGCATTCAATCCAGAAACATCAATACTATACCTATTAACCACAATCCTCGCCGACACCCACACCAGTCTGTTCCGTTCTTCATCAAACCGCTTTAAATTGATGAATTTCAGGTAGCTATTGAGCTGGCGCCCTGTTGCTCCCACCTGTTTGGGCAGCTCGTGGTATACTGAAAAAGTTTGTGCCGTGTCGTTTTTGGCCCGCAAACGTACACACTGCCCGAACCGGAAGGTTCGGGCAGCGTTGTTTAAGTCAGCCAATTTCAATTTAGATCATACTCTTTTATCACTTCCGATAAAATATTTATTCTCCCTGAATTTTTGCTTTACATATTGATAATTAAACTATCAATATGTAAATCAGGAAATTTTAAATGATAAAAAGAAAAATATCTGATAAAGTCCTTCAACTCGCGAGACAATATCCAGTCGTAACAATTACCGGCCCTCGGCAATCAGGTAAAACTACCCTCTGCAAGCAAATCTTCCGGGACCGTGACTATGTCTCCCTCGAAGATCTCGACGAGAGAGAATTCGCCCGCAGCGATCCGCGCGGCTTTCTCAAGCGCTTCCCTGACGGTGCTGTAATCGATGAAGTACAGCGCGTTCCAGACCTCTTGTCATACATCCAGACGCTTGTCGATGAAAAAGGAGGCGCAGGCCATTTCATATTGACCGGGAGCCACCAGTTCGATCTGCTTGGTTCGGTGGCACAATCTCTTGCTGGACGTACCGCACTCGTTCACCTTTTGCCTTTCTCATCCGAAGAGATCTATCCTTCAAAGAAGGGAACGCCGTCACTTGACGAGACCATCTACCGGGGATTTTATCCTCGAATTCATGACCGGAAGCTTAATCCAACCGAGGCCCTCTCATTCTACGTGAGCACCTATATCGAGCGCGATCTTCGTAATATCATCAACATAAAAGACCTTTCCGTCTTCGAGACATTCCTCAAACTGTGCGCAGGTAGATGCGGTCAGATTGTGAACCTGTCAGGGATAGGAAATGATTGCGGGATCAACCACGCGACGGTGAAAAACTGGCTCTCCGTACTCGAAGCGAGCGGCATCGTTCGAATGCTCCGCCCCTATTTTAAAAACTTTAACAAGAGACTCATCAAATCTCCCAAGCTGTATTTCCTCGATACCGGACTTGCGGCATACCTTCTCGGGATCACGACTCCAGCCCAGGTATCGACACACCCCCTTCGCGGAGCCCTGTTTGAATGTTTTGTCGTTTCAGAGCTGTTGAAGATGCGCTTCAATGCGGTAAAACCTGATAACCTTTACTTCTTCAGGGACAATATAGGCAATGAAGTGGATGTTATAATGGACTTTGGCACCACAACACAGCAGGTCGAAATCAAGTCCGGAATGACCGTAAGCGAAGACTCTTTCAAAGGCTTGCGTTATATTATTTCACTCAACAAGAAAGCAGGAAATTCATACCTGGTATATGGTGGAGAAAAAAGCCTTGTCCGAGATAACATAAAGGTCCTTGGATGGATGGATGTAAGAAAAATAGAAGTATAAAATCCTTTTTTTCATTGCATCGAGTTGGACAATTGATTGAGAAGGATTATGCCCAACAAATAGTATTTTTTCAATATCGCTGGGCAACTCTCAGTAACATGCATAATACCCGAAATTCATTTAAAAAAAGACACTCAACCCGGAAACTGCCATAATATTCCTGTTAACATTATACCTCACCGATATCCACACCAGCCTGTTCCGTTCTTCATCAAACCGCTTTAAATTGATGAATTTCAGGTAGCTATTGAGCTGCAGCCCTGTCGCGCCTGCCTGTTTGGGCAGATCATTATATTCTGAAAAATTTGTACCGTGTCGTTTTCGGCCCGCAAAGCTATACGCTGCCCGAACCGGAAGGTTCGAGCGGCGCTGTTTTAGGATTAAAAAAAATCAAATCACTCCAAGGATCCACCCCTCGATCTGTGCCACTGCCTTATCCGAGGGGACAGTTCATGAATAAAACATCTTACCAATGTTCCATCATTATCTGCCTTTCGCAACCACGCGGCAACTGAATAGGCGTCATGCTGATCCCTTGTCAGGTCCCTTCGGGGGAAACTTTTATTCCACAATGATGGGTACGTTTCCACCATCACGGATTTACCTTCGGGGATATCCCTTCCGTCAAAGGGCCAGAAATGAACGCCATCCCCAATAGTATTTCGAATGTATCGCAGCCAGGGCAGGCCCGCATGGGTTGAATGGGCCACTGATCCGGGAACATTAAAGTGAAACACCGATTTAGCCCCGGCCCTTATTTCCGTCAAACGTCTCCATTTAGGATTCCCAGTACGGGCAACGCAATTACCATGAAGTCCGTCCTGTACAAAACAAACATACATATGATCATCGTCCGTCGGCCAATGCCGCTGGAAGTCGTCGAGAAACGAAGACTAATCCGGCTCAAGGTTGAAGTATTTAAAATACAGCAAGGGAAATGAAAACCCATGTTCTATTCCGAAAACAGATGGTATATTTTCCCGGAGCCGTTCCACCAACCATTGCGCGACTTCACGTCTTGTCCAATATTTTCTCGGGCTCGGCGGGGGTCCGATTTCCACAGGCAGAGTATCTCTGTCGGACATGTAGATACGCAGACCTGGAAGGCTTGAAGTGGGAACCTGGGCCCCGGAATAATCTATGCCTATGTAGCGATCAAACATAGCACGTTCCGGTTCAACGTTATTTGTTGTAGCCAAGATACGATGCAATCTGTTTCACGAAATTATTCGCCGGTGCGATGAATTCCAACGCGGTATCTTTCTCCACGATAAAGAAATCCTGGTAATCAGATTCCTGCCGCAACTCAAACAGGTCATTGTAAACAATAGCCAATTCGCGGGATATAATTTCTGTCTTAACATAATGCTGATTAAAGAGTGCCCTCACACCGGCATGTTTTGTCGATGACAGTTCCTTGGATGCCAGTAGGGCATTAACCGAATAGAAGCACGCATAGTAAAGCCGGTTGACGCAGGTATTATAATGCTTTTTATCCGCCAGCAAAGAGGCCTCTTCGAGACATTCCATGGCCCTGTCAATCCGGAACTTCACGAGTTCATTCATAACCTGATAGCGTCCCTCGTAACATTCCGATGAAACGGAGTCATTTTCATAAGAGGGTTATCCCACTCTTCACGACTATGAATTATTGAACTTATTACACACGCATAATCCCATTCAACCTCATAAAGAGCGTGGCGAATAGCGTTTTTTAAAGATGCAGCAATAGCATGGGGAGTGATAACCATAACATCCCAATCCGATTCCATCGAAGCTTCTCCCCGTGCCCGGGATCCATAAATAAATATTTCCGCGTCTGAAATATTGGATAATACTGCATTCTTAATCTTTTCTTTTATAGTATTTTCGAGTGGAGACATAGTTTGATCCGAATTTAATTTTTGGTACAAATTTTATTTTTCTTATTGAATGTATCAACTGCCAGGGTGACGTCAACATTAATTTGACAATATTCCAATCTTGATAAATGGATGAAAGATATAAAATTTCATTCAAAAAAGGCATTCAATCCTGATAGAGTAACACTTATTCGGCAAACCATACAACACGCCGAAACCCGCACCAGCTTGTTCCGTTCTTCATTAAAAACGCTTTACATTGAGGATTTTCAGATCGCTGTTGAGATGCAATCTGGTCGCGCCGATACCTTTAGCGGGATCAAGGCATGGTGGCAAAAACAAATTACCGCTTTTTTTAACGGCAGGATTGCACCTGCATTATCCGACAGTGACCTGTCGGCAGGATAAAACCTGGCTACTTTGCCAGGCGTATCCGTTCAACAATGCTTTCCACGGAATTGTCAATATTGAAATAGTTCAGATATCCGAGAGAGCGGAGATAAAAATCCACCTGGGATGATAGATTGCACAGATACAAGGTATATCCTTTTTCCTTTGTAAAATCGTTAAGGTTGATAAGCAGATTCAAACCAATATTGTTTATATATTTTACGTTTTTCAGGTAGAACACGATATTTTTTTTAGCAACGCGTTCGCTGATGATCTTTTTTATGTACGTGTCATATTTTGGAGCAGTGTATTCATCGAGATCGTTGCTGAAATACAGTATGGTTGTGCTGTCGTCCACTTCCGTGATCTCGGAAATAAAGGTCATTCCCACCCGCCGGACGTTTTCCTGCGTTATCCTGGCCTGTGTTTTTGCTATGGCGGAAGTGACGATATCGAGCAGATTCTTCAGGTCTATGGGCTTGAGGAGAAAGTCAAAGGCGTCTTCTTTCATCGCCTCGACGATGGTCTTTGTTTCCGCGGCGCCGCTGATGAGCACAACATGAATCTCCCTGTTGATTGACTTGATAGACTTGAGCAGTTCGATACCGTTCATGACCGGCATCTTGTAGTCCGACAGCACCAGGACCGGCTTGTGCTGCATGAATAGCTTGACGGCATCCTTGCCATTATGAGCTATGATGACCTGGTAACCCTTTGCCGATAAAAACCCGCTGATTTCACCGCAGATATCCGGCTCGTCATCCACCACCAGTATCAATCTCTCGTTCATATATTCCTCCCTCGTTTACTCGGCATCTTCCCCCCGGCCCCCGTCAACGGGCAGCATTATAGTGAAGACCGTTCCATCGGCGCCGGAAGCTGCCTCGATCGAACCATGATGGGCCTTGATGATTCCATAGCTTATGGATAGGCCAAGACCCGTCCCCTTTCCCACTTCCTTGGTGGTGAAAAAGGGCTCAAAAATCCGTTCCCGAATGTCATCCGGGATGCCGGGGCCGTTATCGCTGAACTGAATCATTATTTCGTTCTTATCTTTATCGTGATGTGATGTTACCATCACCTTCTTGTCGTGTAAAGAATTTTTCATCTCTTCCAGCGCATCCTTGGCGTTAACAATCAGATTTATGAAAACCTGCTCAAGCTTGCTGAGATCTCCTTTTATCAGAGGGAGTCCCTCCTCGAGTTTGAATTCCGCCTCGATGGAATGAAGGCGCAATTGCTCGCCCAGCATGTCAAAGGCCACCCGTATCGGCTCGTTGGGATCCATCCTGGCAAAGTCATAGTCGCTTTTTCTGCCGAATTCACGGAGGTGGTTTATGATATGGGCCGCCCGGTCCACCTGCGCCACGATTTTCTCCGTTCGCTCCCGTAGAAAATCCTCTGTCGCGTATTTTTCCTTGATGCCGTCAAGCATGAATTGCGAGGCCATTTTTATAATATTAAGCGGCTGGTTCAATTCATGCGCCACGCCCGTGGCCATCTCCCCGACCGTGGCCATCTTGCTCGACTGCAGAAGCTGCTGCTCCACGAGGCGTCGTTCGGTTATATCCTTGCCGAAAATCAGGAATCCCCTGAGCTTGTTGTCATCGTTGTAAATCGGGTTTATCGTTATGCCGAGGAGTCCCTTTCTGCCGTTTTTATCAGTGAACCGTATGTCAGATAAATTGACGGGGCTTTTTTCTATTATGCAGTTAGAAATACCCGTATAGATCTCAGACCAGTCCCAATTAATGTCGAACCCCGTTATTTTTTGCCCTATTGCCTGGGAAGATGAGATGCCGAAGATATTCTCCGCCTCGCTATTCCAATGGGTTATCATATCCGTGGTGGATACTCCGATCAGAATGGACGTGATGGAGTTCAGGATATACCTGTTTTCAGCATAGGCGTATTTCATTTCTTCGATGAACCGCTTCCGCTCCGTGACATCCCGGGCCACGCCGAGTATGGCGAAGGGCTCGCCCTTGCGGTAGAGCAGGGACGCCGAGGCTTCGACGGTCCGGTGTCCTCCTGACCTGGTTTTAAGCCTGAATTCGGTTATCCTGTTTTGTTTTCCGCTATTCACTATCTCGGCTATCTGGGCCAGGCCCAGTGGCAACTCATCCTCTTCAAGTATGTCCTGGAAGGAAAGCGACGGTATATCCTTCCGGTCATATCCCAGGAGGGACAGGGCCGCGTCATTGGCGTCAAGGAATCGCCCCTTCAGATCGTGGATATACACCAGGTTCAACGAGTCGTTGAAAATGGCCCGGTACCGCAGTTCGCTCTCGCAGAGCTCTTCCTCGATCTTCTTACGGTCCGTTATGTCGGACATGATGCCGGTCAGTCCTGTCGGACTGCCGTCTGCAATGTTCATGGTGCAGGAGGTGCGGACATGGCGGATAGATCCGTCCTTATCGACGACCCTGAATTCGATTGATTCCGCATCGCCGGAAAGGGTTCGTTTAAAACCGTCCGCAAGACCGGGAAGATCATCGGGGTGTATCAATCGCCTGAAATCAGTGCCGACCACATCGTCCGGGCGGAACCGGCTGATTTTTCCCAGCGCCGGGCTCATATAGGTTATGACCCCGTCCCAGTTGAGCGTGAAAATCACATCGTTGAGGTTTTCGACAAGGCGCCGGTATTTTTCCTCGCTGATACGGAGCGCCGTTTCCGCCTGTTTCCGTTCGGTTATATCGAGGCCGGACCCGACCAGATACTCCGCTCCGCCGATCTCCACCCTCCGCCCGGTTAAAAGAAAATCGCGCATATCTCCGCCGGTGGCCGCCTGGCGCAGGCGGACTTCAAAATCCAGGGAACCCCGGTTAAAACCTTCCTCGATCTTGAGGGCGAATATCTGACGGTTTAAACTATTCATGGCATCAAGGACATTAATGCCGCTGTTTTTGTCCATCGGCGTCCCGTAGAGATCTTCAAGTTTCCGGTTCCAGCGGATCAATCGTCCTTCTCGGTTAACGGCGTAAAAAATGGTGGGGAGGCTGTCGAGGACCGCCTCGATGAAATCCCTCTCCTCCTGCAGGGCCTGGCGCGCTTTCTCTTTTTCGGTGATGTCGCGGACAATGCCGCGGATTATTTTCCTGTTGTCGTCGGGCGATCTCTCCAGGTTTGCCGTCACGAGGCAATGGATGATCTCGCCGTCTTTGCGGCGCATGAGGGCGGCAAAATCCTTGACAAATCCATGTTTTTTAATCTGTTCGAGGAACCGCGCCGGGTCATTGCTGTCGACGAAAACGTCCCATACGTTGATGGCGAAGACCTCATCGCGGGAATATCCGAACATACTCTCGAGTGCCGGATTGAAGCCGGTTATCTTACCGGACATGTCGTGCATATACACGGCATCTCTCATGGTCTCAAACAGGGTCCGGTACCGCGCTTCGCTTTCCCTGAGCTTCCGGTCCAGCTTGTGCTTGTGCAGGGCTATCTCGATGTTGGTCACCAGTTCAATTTCCCCGAAGGGCTTGACGAGATACCCGTACGATTCGACGTCCTTGGCCCGTTCCACCGTCTCCCTGTCGGCGAAGGCGGTCAGGAATATGACCGGGATATCATACTGCGCGTTGATGGTCCGCGTTAATTCTATCCCGTCCATGCCGCCCTTGATCTTGATGTCCATGAGGATCAGATCCGGCATGTTTTTCCCGATGGCCGCCAGGGCCTCATGGGCGCTGGCGGCAGTGCCCGCGATATCAAAACCGCGCATGGCCAGGGTATCCCTGATCCGTTCCATGGTGATGAGCTCATCCTCGACGATTAAAATCCTGATTTCCATAGGATCATCCTCTGCACGCTTATAGTGAGGGACCAAGGGTATCCCGTATGCTTTTTGTGAATGTAAAACCCCTGTCGAAGAGCGAAAGGCAGGAGTCGACAGCCGCCGGATCATATAATATCCCCCTGTGCCCGGCGAGTTCATCGAGGGCCGTTTTTAGGCCCAGGGCCGGGCGGTAGGGCCGGTGCGACACAATTGCCTCCACCACGTCCGCCACGGCAATGATTCGGGCTTCAATGAGGATGGCGCTGCCTTCCAGCCCTCGGGGATACCCGGAGCCGTTCATCTTTTCATGGTGCTGATGCACGATTTCCGCGATAGGCCAGGGGAAGTCGATGTTCTTGAGGATGTCGTACCCGGCGCGGGAGTGGAACTTGATGAGCTGGAACTCCACGTCGTTCAGCCGCGAGGGCTTCGACAGGAGCTCGCTGGGCACTCCCAGTTTGCCGATATCGTGTATGGCCGCGGCGAGGATCATGCCCTCCAGGGTTTCGGACGGGAGCGCCATGTCCTTCCCGATGGCCCCCGCCAGTTCCGCCACGCGCCGCTGGTGGCCGGCCGTATAGGGATCCCGGGTCTCAACCACGACGGTCATCGCCTCTATGATGCCGATGACCGTCGCGTGAAGCCTCTCGTTGATCTGGCGGAGGTGCGTCTCGCTTTCCCGCACCGCTTGATCGGCCCGGTGTTTCTGAATGGCGATTTCAATATTGCTGTGGAGCTCTCTCTCGTCAAAAGGTTTCATCAAGTATCCGTATGCGGCACTGTCCGTCACGCGCGAAAGGATTTCTTTATCGGAAAAGGCGGTGAGGAATATCACCGGTACGTCGTACTGTTCCGCGACGATCCCCGCCAGTTCGGTCCCGTCCATGCCGCCCTTCAACTTGATGTCACAAAGCACCAGGTGGGGCCGCTCAACGGCCATTATGCCGAGGGCCTCCGGGCCGGTAGAGGCGACGCCGGCCACCCGGTATCCCCCCTTCGTGAGGCTCTCCCTGATGTTTTCTGCGGTTATGAGCTCATCTTCGACGACGAGAATTGAGAATGGCTCCTTCACTTCGATGCCTCCGCGCAGCGGGGAAAGGTGATGGCAAACAGCGATCCGTTTCCGCTTGAAACCTCGAGGGAACCTTCGATCTGGTTCGTCAGGATGCGGACCAGTCGCATGCCCAGAGATCCGGACGTTTCGACGTTGAACCCGTCGGGAAGGCCGACACCGTCGTCCTTGACCGACATGAGGTATCTCTGTCCGTCAATCTCTTCCATGGTTATTGTAATGACGCCGCCGCGGCCGCCGGGGAAGGCGTACTTGACGGCATTGGTGATCAGCTCGTTCAAAATAAGGCCGCAGGGTACGGCGACATCGATACCGATTAAAAGCCGGTTGACATTGACATTAATGCTTATTCTGTCCGAAACCCCCATGTATGAATCGCCGATTGTCGCCAGCAGGCTCGTAATGTATTCCTTGAAATCAATATTGCTGAAATCAGGGGAATTATATAATTTGTCGTGGACAATGGCCATTGATTTGATCCGGCTTTCCATGTCGTTGAAGATGGCCTTTATGTCGCCCCCTCTTTCAATATACGGCCACTGGAGGCCCATGAGGCTCGATATGACCTGCATGTTGTTCTTCACCCGGTGGTGGATCTCCTTGAGCAGCACCTCCTTTTCGCGCAGGGACGCGGTGATTTTTTCCTCGGCCAGCACCCGCTCCGTGATATTGACATGGGCCACGACGATACGGACGGGGCCGTCACCCGTGAAACGGGTCACGGTCCCGACGAACCATCGTCGTTCCTCCGGCGAATGGCAGGGATACTCCTGGACATGCGATTCCGCGGAACCGCTTATGACGGCCCTGATCCCCGCGGCGAACCGTGCCGCATTCTCGTCTCCGCCGGCGGCGGCCGCATCGCACACGGCAAGATAATTTGCGCCCTCGAACACGCTGACCGGGTCTACGCTGTTGTTAAGGGCGAATTCCCGCCACGACCGGTTGACTGACAGTATCTCCCCCTCGCCGTCCAGGATGGCGATGTTGGCATCGATCGAGTTGACCGTGCTCAGGGCGAACCGCTCGGATTCCCGGACCGCCTCCTCGGCCTTTTTCCGTTCGGTGATATCGAGCATGACGCCAACGATGCCGCCGACTGCCCCCCGAGTATCATAATAGACCGACTTGTTGAATATAACATCATGAAGCGATCCGTCGGCGTACTGCACCCTCGCCTCGTAGACCTGCTCGCCGCCCTTGCTCATAAGCTCGTTGTCCATGGCCTGATATTTTTCCGCAAGCTCGCGGGGCGCCAGGTCAAAGACCGTTTTGCCGACTATTTCGGTCAGGGGTTTCCCCAGGTATTCCTCGAAGGCCTGGTTGCATCCCACATAAGCGCCCTGCGCATCCTTGAAGAAAACCGGCACATTGATGGCGTTTATCACGACATACAGGAACTGGAAGCGGAAACGGGCCTGCTGCTCGGCGAGCTTTAGATCTGTGATATCGGTGAAGGTGGTGTAGACCTGATGGGGCCGGTCCTCCCCCGGCCTGAACTGCGGTATCGCGTTTATGCTGATCCAGCGGTAATTGTCAAGCTCAGGGTTGTACACGCCCATGATCTCGCCCCGCACCTCTTTCCCGGTTTGGAGCGCGATCATGGACGGATGGGCGTCCCCGGGATACTCCGAGCCGTCTTCATGAATGGCATTCCATCGCGGGTCAATGGAGGTACGGCCCGCCATCTGTTCCAGGGTGAGGCCCAGGATCCGCTCCGCAGCGGGATTTGCGGATATGATCGCGCCCTGCGCGTCCTGGTACACCACGCCCTGGGCCATGGTCTCAAACAGGGTTCGGTACTTTTCCTCGCTTTGCATGAGGGCTTCCTCGGCGCGCTTCCGCTCCGTGACGTCAATTCCCACGCCGTTTATCTCCACGAGACGGCCGCCGTCGTCCCACCGGTTGAAGGAGTTCCATTGCAGAATTCGCGTCTCCCCGTCCCTGCGCAACAGGCGCATCTCGAAGCCCCGCACGTCGCCCGATTCGAAGGTGCGGAGAAGCTCGTCCACCTGGGCCCGGAGCTCCCCGGGGTAAAAGATGTCCCACCAGTTCGCCCCGGTGACAACCTCCGCCGCATAGCCCGTTATATCTTCTACGTACCGATTGACGAACAGGGTGACGCCGTCCGGTTTGATTGTGCAGATGAGAAAGGGATTTTCTTCTACGAGTGTCCGGTATTTCTCTTCGCTTTCCCGCAGGTCGGCATCGGCTCGCATTCTTTGAGTGATATCCCGGATAGCCGCGATATGGACCTGCCGTCCTTTCCATGTAAGATACGATGCCGTTATTTCAACCGGGAACACCGTGCCGTCTTTCTTCCTGTGGTAGCGTATCGGTATGGCGGTTGCTCTGTCCTCCATGGCCTTCCTGGTCCGGTCCGGTTCGGCGGAAAGGTCGGTGTTTTTCATCCGTAAAAGCTCCTCACGGCTGTAGCCGTACAGAACTGACGCGGATTCATTCATCTCCAGCAGTTCGCCGGTATCGTTATCTATGAGAAAAATCGCATCAGACTCGACTTTGAAGAGCTGCCGGTATTTCTCTTCGCTTTCTTTGATTTCATCTTCGTTGCGCCTGCGCTTCAGGGCGATACCGACGGTAAGGCCGATGCTTTCAAAAAATCTGATCAGGTCGGCGTCGAACATGTTCTTTTGAAGCGAGTTCAACTGGAGAAGGCCGATGGTTTCCTCCCCCGATCTGAGGGGTATGAGCGCCAGGGAGTTATACCCTTCCTTGACGCAGCGGCCGCGGTAGTGCGTATCCGGATCGGAATCCGGCAGCAGGGCCAGGTCATTGCACCAGAAACTGCCGCCCTCCGTGAAATAGGGAGAATACCCGCCGGTGCTGCCGGTCAGCACGAGACCGCAGAGACATTCAAGGACGACGCCTCCGCTGCTGTCAATGACGGGTTCCCCGGTCTCATTCCGCGAACAAAGGGAATTCTCCGTTTCCAGGAAACCGGAGCTGAAGCCATCATACAGATAATAGGGGAAGTCGCTGCCCTGCCTGAGGCGCAGGCCCAGGGCGTCGAAGCCGAAATGATGCTTGATCATATTGATTATATCCAGGATGATCGACTTGGTATCGTTCTCCCTGTTTATTGTCTCCAGGATATAGCTCATCACGTCCTGGCGTTCGGCGTTGATTCGGCGAATGGTGATATCGCGTATGATGGTGGCGACGTGGTCCGGGCGCGGGCTATAGGCGTCGATCTCGAAATATCGGCGCGCCGTTGCGGAATAATGCTCGAAATGTTCGGGGACGCCGGCGCGGGCAACGGCATCATAATGTTCAAGGAGATCCCCGCCGACTCCGGGAACAATCTCCCTTATGGTCCTGCCGATCACATCCTCGCGCTTCAGGCCCAGGGCGGTTGAATAGGATTCATTAAGATCAAGATACAGGAAATCCGCCCCGCCCCCGGCCCCGTCGATACGCTCAAGCAGGGCGAAGGAGTCCATCATACGCTCAAAGAGCATCCGGTACCGGGCCTCGCTTTTTAGGAGGCGGTCCTCCGCTATCCTTTTCCGGCGGCGGATATCGGCTTCTTCAAGCTCCCTCTCGACGGCGGGGACCAGCCGCTTCAGGTTGTCCTTTCTCAGGTAGTCGGCCGCGCCGGATTTCATGGCACTGACGGCGGTGTCCTCGCCGATCATGCCGGAAACGATGATGAACGGTATGTCCCTTCCCGTTTTATTGAGGGTCGCCAGCGCGCCGAGGGAATCGAAGCGCGGCATCTGGTGGTCGGATATGATGAGGTCCCATTGGTCCCCGGCGAGGGCCGCGGCCATGCTCTCCGCCGTATCGACGCGCCTCCAGTCCGGATCGAACCCGCCCCGGCCCAATTCCCGGATCGTGAACAGGGCGTCCTCCTCTGAATCGTCAACGATGAGCACCTTCAGCTTTACCGGCATTATGCGTCACCACGCTACGGTCGGCAGGGCGGCGGCTCGTTCAGTATGAGCCAGTACACGCCCAGTGTTTTCACGGCATCGATGAAACGCTCGAAATCGACCGGCTTGCGGATGTAGCTGTTGGCGCCGCCCCGGTAGCCATCGAGGAGGTCGTTCTCCTCGCGGGAGGATGTCAGAATTACCACCGGGAGGAGTGACATCTCCGCGCTTTCGCGTATCCGGCGGAGCACCTCCAGCCCGTCAATTTTAGGCAGTTTCAGGTCGAGAAGGACCACGGCAGGCACAATGCGCTTCTCACCGAACAGCATGTCGAGGGCCATCTCCCCGTCGCGGGCGACGATTATCTCGTTGACGATATTGCTCTTCCTGAACGCCCGGAGCGTGAGCTCGACGTCGTCCGGGTTGTCTTCCACCAGCAGGATCGGTTTGTTCATGGCATTTCCCCCTGACAGGAATAATACAACCGTTGTTTATGCGGAGTCAACATTTTTTCCGACGGTGAAATATATGGTCGCGCCTTTTCCTACCGCTCCCTCGGCGCGCACCGTGCAGCCGTGACGGCTGATGATGCGGCGCACCAGGGCGAGGCCGATGCCGGTGCCCTCGAATTCCTCGGCGCTGTGGAGCCGCTGGAACGGGCCGAAAAGACGGCCCGCATATTGCATGTCAAATCCCGCGCCGTTGTCCCGCACGAAGAACTCCCGTGCGCCGGCCCCATCGATGACGCCGAATTCAATTTTCGCCCCGGATGTCCGGGAGGTGAATTTCCAGGCGTTTCCGAGCAGGTTCTCCAGCACGACCCTGAGAAGAGGCGGGTCCCCGTTTGCCTGCAGGTTCTCCGCGATAACCACGTCTACGGCGCGGCCGGGGTCCCGGGCCGCGAGTTCTCCCATGATGGCGCGCGCCAGTCCGGCGAGGTCCACCGTCTCGAAGCGCATCTCCGACTGCCCCAGGCGGGATAGTTTCAGGATGTCGTCTATCAGGCGCGCCATGCGGTCGGTCGCGGCCCGGATCCGGCCCAGGTAGTCCCTGCCGGTGTCGTCCAGCCGGTCCCGGTAGTCCTCGAGTATGACCTGGCTGAACCCTTCTATGGAGCGGAGCGGCGCGCGCAGGTCATGGGAAACCGAGTAGGAAAAGGACTCGAGATCGCGGTTGGCCTCCTCCAACTTGGCCGCGTACCGGGCCAGTTCATCCCGTGCCCGCTTGACATTGCTGAAATCTATGACAGTGGACCTGCTTCGCACATACCTGCCGTCCGCGTCCCGGACAGCGGTCGCGGTGACCAGCACGGGAAGCGTGGAACCGTCCTTCCTGACAATCTCGAACTCGAGGTCCCGTTCAAACCCCCGCTCCTTGAATGTCGGGAAATTTTTCTCGAATGTGCGCCTGCTGTCCTCGGTAATAACGTCAGGGAACGACAGCTTCCCCACCACCTCGTCCCTGCTGTACCCGATCCACTCGAGCTCGGTGTCGTTGATCTCCACGAACATGCCGTTTTCGTCGAGCGAATGATACCCGCAGGGCGCGCGGTTGTACAGGTCCTCGATGCGGATCGCGTTTTCGATAATGGAAGCATTGGCCTCCTCGAGCAGGGCGGTGCGCTCCCGCACGCGCTGTTCGAGTGATTCGTTGACAAGGCGAAGTTCTTCTTCCGCCTGGCGCCGAATCGAATCCAGGCGCTCGGCTCTCAACCTGGCGTCGAGGACCGGAGCAATGGCGTCGCTGATCGACTGGAGCAGGGTGACGTCCCCGGACGTATAGTCCTCCTTCTTGTTCGCGACCTGGATGAGACCTATGGCGCGGTCCCGGTGGACGATGGGAACGGACACGTGCCGGTGTATGGGGACATGCCCCTGCGGGGTAAGGGTCGAAATCCCGTTCTGACAGATGATGCGCTTTTCGCGAATCGCCCGGGGCCAGCTGCTGTCTCCCCAGGTCTCTTCCGGAAAGGTGAATGTTTTTTCCGCCACCTGGCACCTGTCCCACACCGTCCTGGTCATGGTCGGCACCACGAGAGCGCCCGCATCATCCAGGTATCCGAACACGCCATACTCGCTTTTCAGGGCATCGAGAATGACCTCCAGCACTCCCAGGTACATGTCGTCATAGCCCCTGGTCAGGAACACGTCATGTATCCTGTTCAGGCAGGAGAGGACCTCATTGACGCGCCGAATGTTCTCTTCGGCGTGCTTCTGTTCCGTGATGTCGCGCGCTGTGGAAAGCGCGCCGGTAACGTTCCCTTTTTCGTCCTTGAGGACCCGGCACCACCAGGCCAGCAGGCGCTCTTCGCCGTCTTTCCGCCGCTGCAGGCTTTCGAGGTAGATGATCGAATCCTCTCCTTCGAATAGCGGACGAACTCTCTCGTAGGTCTCCTGTTCGCCCACGAAATAGTGGGCCGCTTCCCGGCCGACGACATCCTCCCCGAAGAAATCCCTGCCCGCTCGGTTCGCCCAGGTGTAGACCTTGTTGGCGTCAACTTCCATGACAATGTCCGGAATCGCTCCCAGCAGCGCCTCCTGACGGGAGAACAGGGCATGCAGCTCCTCCTCCGCCCTCTTGCGGTCAGTGATATTGGCACAGAAGCCGTACCAGGTGATGCTGCCATCATCCAGTTTTTCCGGAGTCGAGCGGGAAAGGATCCACTGAACAGGTTTGCCGGGGACCAGCACCCTGAACTCACTGGTAAAAGGCTTGTATTGTACGGCGGATTGTTCGATATCACTTATGACCCGTTCGGCATCATCGGGATGCAATACGCGTGCGATTGGATCGAAACTATCGGCAACGTCTTCCGGCTGGCAGCCGAAAATATTGCTGATGCCTTGTGAAGAAATCGGCACATAGTACGATCCGTCCGGTTTACGGGTAAATTGAAAGATCATGTCCGGAAGGCTGTCAGAGAGCTTTCTGAACAGGATGTCCTTTTCCCGGATTTTTTCCTCGGCCCTCTTGCGCTCGGTGATATTATTGATGCTGGTGATGAAATATTCCGGCGCGCCTGCCCCGTTCCTGTGGAGCGTGGTGCTGACATCGGCCCATACCACTGAACCGTTTCTATGAATATACCGCTTTTCCATCCGGTAACGGTCTCTTTCGCCGGCAAGGAGGAGCCGCACGCATTCCCGGCTTTCCGCCAGGTCCTCCGGGTGCGTCAGCCGGACGAAATCAACCTTCTGCATTTCCTCGATGGAGTAGCCCAGCATGTCGGCGAAGGCCCGGTTCACCTGGAGAAGCCTCCCGTCCGGGGCGATGAGCGACTTGCCCTCGGTGGAATACTCGAAAATGCTCCGGAACTTTTCTTCGCTTTCACGCAGCTCTTCCGCGGAGCGGAGCATCTCCCTCGCATGCCGCTCGTCCCGCCGCCGCCACAGGAGAACAGTGCCCGCCCCAGCGGCGCCGGTGAGCCCCAGCATCACGACCACCATGTACCAGAACCGCTCGCGCACCGGCGCGAACACTTCTTCGGCGTCCAGTCGGGCCACCATGAACCAGGGGGATTCGGGCACGGCCCGCAGGGCGGCCAGGACCGGCACGCCGCGGTAATCCAGTCCCTCGACGATCCCCGATTTTCCAAGTACGGCCATAACGGCCGGCACCTCTGTCTTCGAGAGAGGAATTCTTATATTAAACGCGCTGTTTTTCCGGAACCGGAGCTCGTTCAGGTACAGGGCGCTGTCGCCGTCCTTGCGCACGAGGAGCGTTTCCCCTGTCCGGCTCTGTATGGGCCATTGTTTAATCGCAGGATACAGTTGCCTGTTCGGGTCGATCACCATGACGATATAACCATAGGGCGCGTGAGCGACTGGTGGTCCGTTCAATGGCACTATGACCGAAAGATGGATGGGCAGGCAGGGCCTTTCCCGATGAAAATCGGTTAATATCACCTGTCCCGAGCGTCGCGCCTGCTCCAGGTATTCAGACGTGTGGTAACGTACGGAGGGTATGCTTCCTTCGACTGCAAAAAGCGGCGCGCCCTGCTTGTCAAGGAGAAAGATCGAGTCATATCCATAGGCTTTCTGGTATGTTTCAAGCCAGGAGTAGACCTGCCACCGGGCCGCCTGTTCGAAGGGATCCGCCGCCAGCCGCCGCACGAGGGCGCTGAGCAGGGCATTATCGCGCAGCGCGACACCGTCGCCCAGCCGCTCCCGCCGCCAGCGTATTATATTCTCGACCTTCAGGTCGGCAATGGATTGGAGCTGCTGCTCCATCTGCTCGCGGTGTTGATCACGGAACTGAATGTAATTTACGAACCCGGCCGTTACTATACCGGCGGTCAGGGCAAAGAACAGCGCGACCAGGGTTACCGGTATCGGCCTGCCGCGGTCGACGGGCACCGTCTCGGCCAGGAAGCGGTGCCTGAACACGCCCCAGGCTATCATGAGCGAGCCGGCGGCAAGCCCCTGCGGGAGGAGGTTGAGCTTCATGCCCGGGGCCAGGCTGAAGGTCGGAATGAGCGCGCCGACGAGCATGACCAGGGTACCCGCGCCGAGCCAGGCAGCCTGCGCGCGGTGCCCGCGCTTCATGCGAAGGGACATGACGAAGAGCACCGCCAGTCCGGCAAGGAACACAAGGTTGGTATACAGGGTATGGATGATAAAAAACGGTCCGGGGACACGCACCGACGTCTCGGGCATGAAAAACGGGCCCGCCCGCGAAAACGCCGTTTCCCTGACGACCCAGAGATCGTGCCAGGGACTGGTCCAGAGCATCGCCTCGGTGGCCAGCGGGACCAGGAGCAGGGCCGCGATATGGATGTTTGTCAGCAAGCGCGGCTTTCCGACATAATGGAAAACAAACAACAGCCAGAGCACCGGCATAACGGCAAAGCAGGGAAAGCGCGCGTTGAACCAGAACAGGGCCCATTCATCGGTGGGGCCAAGCATCGAGATCGCCTGGAAGAAGGCCACGATGCTCACCAGGAGGGCGATCCACTGGTACACGCCGGCGCCGGCCACCGATGCCCTATTTTTCCGCGAATACAGGGCGATGCCGGCCATTACAAAACCGGCAACAAAAACCGAGATCAGGTATGCTATGTGGTGCCAGGTCATGTCTTGCCTTATGGTTTTCTATAGACAAATATGATTAATCTTTTTTCACGAGTTACCGCATCAGGGCCCTTTTGCCAGATATGGTAATCATGGTTCATACATACGGTCTACCTATTTCTTCTCATCCCGACAACCCGGTATAAGGAAAAATGACATTTCAACCACAAGCGTAATGCAAAGCAAATGCCGTGTTATCCTTATCGTATTGGATCACTCGCATTTTATCAATGCTATATGTTATTCTCTAACTACCCCCTGAAGTTGAACAAAAAGCCTATATATATAGTACTTAAATTATCAAATTTGTCAAAATTCGTCATTAGATTAATTAGCAAGTTTGCTGAAAAACAGCAAACTGCCAAGCGATACATGGATGTATCGCCATTTTTCGAGGCGTTAGCCGAGAAAAAGGTGAGGTTTTACGAATTCACTTTGTAAAACCGGCCCTGAAAAACTCCATGGAAGGAGTTTTTCAGGAAACTGTTCGATGTGTTATAAAACTGTTTTAAGCTCTGGCTTTTCCGACCAGCCGGAATGCGGAGGTAAGGAGTTGCGCCCTCAACCCCGGTAAAAAGAATCAGATATACAGCAAGTCTGGCTTCTCTAAATCTACCATTATGAAACATACCGGTGTAATAGATCATGGATATACGCACCGTAACGATCTTTCCTCAGCACATCAGGCCGGTATGATGAGAAACGGCACTTAAGCGTCGTATTTTTATCAGAATGCTACAAAGCATTGAAACATAGTGATACAATGGAGCATGTTATGTCGCAAAACAAGGCGTATAACGATTTTTGATATTGTCCATGTTGTTCAATCTGATGAAAAATTCAAGGATATAATTGACAGATTATATTATTTATATCAATAATAGTTACAACCGTCGCCGAAATAGCCGGAGAGGCAGCTATCAGCAATGAAACGATGTATGCAGCGAGTCTAGTATGAATAACGCTTCTAGGGGAGGGAGGTATGTTCAAAACATGTACTTTATGCAATCATGCCTGGATGACGCGAAACGAATTTCTTAAAGATGTAAGCATTACTATAGTCGGATACCAGGCCAGTTTTGATAATTCCAGGCCGGGATATTTTCTTTTTAACCATACCTGCGGCACAACCCTTTCCCTTAAAACCGAAGTATTTCATGACCTTTATACCGGGATCATGTACCAGGAGTATAAAACCGGGGGTCCAGATTGTCCCGGATTGTGCCTTCAGGAAAACGAACTGGCCCCATGTCCGGCACATTGCCGGCGCGCTTTTATTAGAGAATTGATACAGATAATTAATAAAATATGATCTGTATGCTTCGACTCGGACAATATACCGCGTTCAGGGGGTTAACAAATAATTATTGCGGCTATTATTGGATATGAAATCCAACGGTATTAACATAATTCATGAAAGAATGGATAATATCAAAGCGCGGGCAGGAAAATGTGAAACAATATGGCGCTATCGAAAAAAAATTGACATGAAAATGAGGTTATACCAGTCAATCAGCCGTATATTTTTCAATAACCTTTAATAGTTCATTTAAATCCACCGGTTTATTGAGAAATTCATATGCGGAGCTGTCCTTTGTCATAATAAAAGGATTCAAATCTACAACGGCGCTTGCCAGTATCACCGTGGCGTTCTTGTTTATGCTCTTGATTTTGAGCATTAACTCAAAACCGTTCATAACAGGCATTTTGTAATCGGACAATACTATATCCGGTCTGTTTTTTTTATATAACCCCAACGCTTCTTTTCCATTGGTGGCGGTTATAACACTATATCCCTTCCGGGTGAGGAATTGACTTAGCTCGGAACAGATGTCCGGCTCGTCATCAACTATCAGAACGGTTTTCTTATTCATGACAGAAACCTCTCTTGACACAATGTTATGTTCATCACTATAGATTAGTCCCCTGTCATTATCTATTTTCCATGTATTAATGATACACTGGTTTCTTCTTATCTATTATTTTATACATAAATAAATGAAAAAGTCAACATTAAAATAATCCTTGTGCAAAAAGATCATCAGGTTGCAGCATTGAGGATTAATACCCAGACAGGCTTTTCGTATAGCCTTAATTAGACTTGTTGCATATCTGTTTTTTTTATTAGGGTAAAGGGGCGAAGCCCCCCGCAGGGGCTTCCCTGTGGGCGGGAGAGGCGGTTTCGCATCGAGTCTATTGATTATACTTTCCTGATTTTTTATGAAATATTTTCTTGAATTTATTCTTAAACATGGATATTATTGTTCAGAATAATCTACGGGGAAGTAATGGCATGCCTGATACAACAGACAGTAAAAAATTACACAAACTGCCGATCGGCATTAAACTAAACGGCATTCCCTATACTGCTTTACTGGTCGATGATTCATTAACGGCGCGGGAAATACTGAAGCGCATATTATTGTCCGTCCAGTTTAAGATAATTGACGAAGCTAATAACGGCGAACTGGCGGTCAATAAAATAACAGCTTCGAAAATCGCCCCGGACTTTATCTTCATCGACATGGAAATGCCCCTCATGGACGGCATTGAAACCATAAAAAAAATTAAGCCTCTCCTGCCTGAGACCAAGATCATCATGGTAACATCACACAGCGAAAAAGACATGGTGACGGAACTGTTAAAGCTCGGGGTGCATGGATATGTCAAAAAACCTTATGACCGGGATACTGTTATAAAAAAAATTGCGTCTATCCTGGGAAGGCCCATGCAGGACTAGTTTTTTCCGTAGTAACATGTCGTCATATGTCCTAATAAGCATAGGATCCGGTGCGCTAATTATAGAAGTGATTACGAGGATTATGTCTATATGATAAAGCACATCGATTCATATATACAAAACGAGCTTAAGCAAGCTTCAGGGAAAATGCGTACATTACTCGATGTATTGAAATCTCTTCAGATTCTCTCGTTTGACAGGGGAAACAGAAATTTCGACATGATAATCAAGGAAAAAGTTGAATCTCTGGCAGGCGAAATCAGTGAGTATTACAGAACGATCCAGTCTTTTATCAGCGGTAAAACCACAAGCATATACGTCTTCAGTGACATTCTCGCTTTCTTCAACGAACATTACCTGACAAACAACAAGCTTGCCGAATATCTCGCCGGGTTGAAACAGGAGATCGATCGGCAATTACAACATATCACCCGCGATGACGGTGCTGCTTCAGGTAATTTCCGTATCCGAAGGGATAATATTTTTCTGAGTGATTTTAAAAAAGACCTGATCAAGTGGGAGTATACCTTGACATCCGCCGCTTTGCCATATCTGAATGAATTTCTGATCGATGTCAATGAAATACTCCTCTTTTATCGGCTCAATTCCGTTATCAAACATCTGATTACCGGCAATGACATATTTATTCAGGATAGCGCAGATTATCCGGAATTTAAAAAAAGCATATCTCGTTTTCTTGAATACCATATCATGCTGACCAAGATACCGTTTTCCGAAGCCGCAATTGAAGAATTTATTAATCAGACACTACAAAGAATGGGATTCAGGATGCTTATCATGAAATCAAAAAACATGTCTCGGGAGACATATGCTGAATTGATAAAAGAAATCATCAAAGAAGGCGATTTTAACGAGTTTGCCAAACGATTCGCCAGGGCTTCTTATAAAGCTATCGAAGCGATTAAATTATTTGAACAGCAAAAGTGAGGATGATACAATCAAGTCTTTTCCACGGGCTTCGGGAATCCCAACCATTACAGATCAATTGACACGGCAGATAAACACCCGGCACGGCAAAGAGTTTATCTGCCAACATCTGTGCACCATTAGGTTTATTTCATAAAAAAACCGCCGGGAGCGGGTCAAAGACATTGGATCACCGGCTTCACCGGATCAGCGGAATGGCCTCGGACAATCCATGCACTTCAAAGTCAGGGACAATAACGGACAGGTTCTGCCGATATTCCCTGTTAACCCACACGGAGGCAATATTCATGTCATTGGCGCCCTTTATGTCAGTATCCAGCCGGTCCCCGATCATGATGGCTTCTTCGGCTGAACAGCCCATGGACCGCAGGCAATGCGAGAATATCTCCCTGCCCGGTTTGCGATGGCCGATCTCCCCCGAGATGATGATGCACTTGAAATAATGCCCTATGCCGCTTCCCCTGATCTTTTCCCGCTGCAGATCGGGCGTGCCGTTGGAGATCAGCGCCATGACGACGTTCATATCATGCAGCCGATCAAGAAAATTCCCGGCATCATCGAACAGGACATGCCTTTTTCTTCGTTCTTCTTTAAATAGCGACGACAGGCGCGCCGCCAGGCCCTCATCATGGATATCATATTTACCAAGAGCGTTAAGCCAGGCATGTTTCTGGTAAAAGTCCCTGTGCTCAAGCAATTCCCTTTGCTCAGGGGTGTCCGCGGAAAATTCAGCCCAGAGCGCCTCATGGGAAGCTATGCCGATGGATTGTGCGTAACCATGAGTGGGCAGTGAATACCATAATTCCCGTGCCGAAGCGCGCATGGTTTTTACGAACTCCTCGGGGATGATGTCATGCAAAGTTCCCAGGTATTTTGCGACAGACAGAAAAGACTGACAGGCTGACTGCTCCTCGACAAGGAGTGTATCATCCAGGTCTATTAATACGGTTTTATAAACCACGCGCACGCCCGGTTATTTTTTCTTCCCGGGCTTTCCGGCCTGCCTTTTGACAGCCTTCTGCGCCGGCTTTTTCTCCAGCCGAGCGGTCTCCTTGAGACCCGATACCATCGACACAATCTCAGCCTGTTTCTGATTTATGGCCGTTGACCAGTTCTTTGATTCCTGGAACAGGTTATACACGGGAATCGGGATCGAATCGAGGTATTTCTTGCCCACGGCGTTGTGGAGCCACCAGAAGCGCGCGGTCGTATAGCGTTGCTCCTGCAGTTTACGCACTTCCTCCGGGGTCGCGTCGCCGGGACGCCGCGCGTACTCGTAGAGCTGCTTCCAGCGTTCGTTAAAAAGTTTTTGCGTCAAGCCGCGGTCAAAGAACACCAGCGCCTTCCGCTTCATTCCCTGGAGGACGCCGGCTTCAGGATGCCGGACCGCCGGGTTGAAGTTCTGTTTCCAGGAAAGGATATACTCGAACATGACGATCTGGGAAAGCGAGACGCCCTGCGGATTGAGGGTCTTGATCAGCTCGGCAATCTCCCTGGAGGCGGCAACGACATCGCCCCCCATGCGCCTGTCGCCGGTGAACTGGTTCATCATCGACTTGAGGATATTCAGGGATTTTTCATATGCCCGCATTGCCGTCAGGTAATTGGTCATCGCCCTCGCCGACCGTATGTACTGGATATTGAGGCTCATCTGGTCTCTCATCAGGCGGAACGCCTCGCCGTATCTTTTCTCCTGCATCCGTACGATCATGGTGGCCGTTATAGAATTGTGCAGCGCCAGATAGACGCGGTACTTCTGCCCGTCGGCCGGATCAGGCTTCGCCATGTCGGCGAATACCGGCTTCTTGATGATGTCGCGGTAAAGCCCCATCATTTTTTTTACGTCGTCCCGGGCCGCCAGTGTCTTCGCCACGGTGTATTCTCCCCGCGCTTTATCAAGAAAAAGCTCCATGGCGCTGGCGTTGCTGAAAAGGTTGATATCGCATATATCCTTGGCAAAGAACTCGTTGTACACCTGGTTATCATAGATGACCGAGCACCCGTTGGTGTCCGCGGGCGGAACCGGCGGCAGGTTATTCTCTGTAAAAAGCGGAGGGGGGGCAGAATGTTTTACCAGGTTCATCCCGAGCCATACAGCTATCAACAGCACGGGGACTGCCCCCAGGACCGCAGCGACACGCAAAGACCTTTTGCCTTTTGCTCTGGGGGTGCCCGATTTCTTGAATGACGGTTTTGACACCTTCAACGTCGGCAGCTTGATGCCGGGAAGCTTGATCCTGGGGATCTTTATTTTGGGCGCCTTGATCTTAGGTGCCTTGATACTGGGAGCCTTGACTTTCGGTTCCTTTATCTTAGCGGGCTTCGATTTCTTTTTCGGCACTTCGACCGATACTTCTTCCACCTCGGTTCCAGGCTCCCGGGGAGGCTTCTTCACCTGCCGCACGGCCTGGTTTTTGTTAAGGCTCAACTTGCTTTTATTCGCTTCTATTTTCATAGTGGGTTCTTACACTCTTTATATAATTACTTGCCGCCTGGGCTTTGCACCGGAGAGTCCCCTTACCTGCATGCATCATCAACCACAAAACGACCCTTATCCATGTCCCATTTTATATCAATAACTTTACATTTTATCCCTTCAAGAAAATTCCTGATATGTATCTTATCCTCCGGGGACATCTCAGCGCCGACGCCGCCGTCCCTGCCAGTAACCCACTCGAAGCATGCCATGTCCAGCGTGGCCTTTATGTCAGCACCCCTGCGGGGGAGCCTATAGGATACCCGTACCGTATGGGCAAAGTCTCCGATCTTCTTTTTATCGAAGAAATCAAATCCTTCCTTAAAAAACGGATCCATGGGCAAAATCGGCAGCAGGGACGCCGTCTCGACGGCAACCCCCTCCCGGATCTCAAACACCTGAACCGAGTCCTCAACAGAACAGAGGGACCCCTTCAGCATTTTCATGGACATGACCAGTATCGGCGTCCCGTCTTTTTTGAAAAAGAGGGCGGCTTCAAGCCACCCTTCCTTTCCCTTTTCAATCCGGATAAAGCCGTTTTTAATATCAACCACGGCCACTGAAACAGTGACGCCGTCCCCGGTTCCGAGGAACCATCTTCCGTCTTTCAGCACAATCGCGTTTTCAGGAGCCACGGTCATGTTGAAACAATCAACAACAGTTATCCGCCGTGGCGCCCCGGATGAAACGGCAAGGAGGCAGCCGGTGAAAATCAACAAGGCAGGAATATAACGCATGATATCCTCCAGTGACGGCCCCATTGCGATATTGTTATCTGCCGGGATATCCCACGGTCTGTGAAAGTATAATCATCTGGTCAGACTTGAGGTTCATGGCCTTTGCAAGGTCGTCCTTATCTATCCATCCCCGTATGACCGTTGACAGTCCCTCGGAAGCGCAGAAAAGATACACGTTCTGCCCGATGAAACCGGTATCGGCCGCAGCGTAAATCAGCTTGTCTTCGCGGTTGAACCCGGCGGCCTTTGAAATGTCGGCCACGTACACCAGGTTGAGGGCGGCCTTGTTGACAAATCCCTGCTTTCCCGTGAGGGGCCGCAGGTCTTTATCAACGACCAGCTCCAGCGAATGCTTTTTCGCATTGTAAAGATACATGCCCTCCTCCAGGGCGACATAGACGGCGATTTCCTGGTTGTTCATCGCCGTGGGCGCCGTGCGCTTCCCGGAATCGGGACGGTTAATGCCGTCCGCGGCCCAGAGCAGGTTGGAGAGGACCTGGTCAGGAAGCTTCTGCTGGGAAAAGGACCTCGATGACTGCCGCTTGTTCAGCGCCGTCATGAGGGGCATCCCCCCGGTCACGACCGGCTTGAGGAGCTTGATCTCCTTACGGGCTGCGAATGATGCCATAGGGGCAGATACGGAAAAAACCAGATAACATACTGATAATGATAGCATTGCCTTTTTCATAATTTTCACCTCATATATGGATATTGTAGTATTAAGCATTCATCGCGACAACTTTTTTATGGAAAATACTTCAATCACCCCGATAGAACCCGTATTCCCGCGCATTCACATTGTTCCGCTTTTCCCAGGCAATGGTGGAATTCGGCGTCGGACCGTAATCATGGCCCGGCCACACCACGGTATCATCGGGCAGTTCCATGAGATCGCGCAGGGACCTCCCCAGGGCAGAGCGATCGCTCCCCGGAAGGTCCGTCCTGCCGCTGTCGCCGACAAAAAGGGTGTCCCCGGTGAAAAGGTTCCCCCCGGCGTAGAGGCAGATCCCGCCGGGAGTGTGGCCCGGCGTATGGAATATCGTAAAAACGATATCTCCTACCGTGAAGTTTTTTTCCCCGTCAAGGAGGATGTCCACCCTCCCCTCCCCGCCTTCCAGCCGGTGGCGAACGACCCTGGCGCCGGTCAGCTCTTTCAGGCGGCCGGTGCCGGCGGTATGATCTATATGGCCGTGGGTGTGAAATATGTATTCGATCCTGATGCCCGCTTTTTCCGCTTCTTCAGCTATTATCTCGGCTTTGCCGCCGGGGTCGATGACCGCGCCTGTTCCGCTCGTTTCACTGCCTACAATATAGCAAAATTCATCAAAACCGCTTATTATAATCTGCCTGATTATCATTATTTCTCCGTCGCTGATTGGATTTATTCTCATAGGAATGTGGATATTCACCCGTTGCAAGGACAATTTCAATTTACTCTGACCGCTATGAAGAGTAAATGTCAAATTAATAAAAGCTGCCTTATAGTTAAATAATCAAAATTCAGACCGCTATTCGTGCTCAAGGCACACAGTATACTGTTCTAA
>Ga0116178_10000715_pt1 | contig 29369 bp, 20 predicted proteins | sample AD_STIC12_MetaG_FD_89880 | JGI IMG/M metagenome (GOLD analysis project Ga0116178, IMG submission 89880) | Active sludge microbial communities of municipal wastewater-treating anaerobic digesters from USA - AD_STIC12_MetaG | ecosystem: Engineered > Bioreactor > Anaerobic > Digestate | place: USA...
CTTGTCCCGGTGGACCTTGTAGCCGCCGCACTCGGGCATGACCTCGACCAGCCCGACGACGGCGATGCCGGCCTGGAGGGCGTGGTAGCCGGCGATGAGGCCGACATTGCCGCCACCGACGATGAACAGCCGGTCCGTGGGCTTGACCAGGTCGCGGTTGGCGAGGGTCTGGAAGGCCCCGGCGCCGTAGACGCCCGGCAGCGTGTTGCCGGGGAAGGCCAGGTTCTTCTCCCGGGCGCCCGCGGTCACGAGGAGGACCTCCGGGACGACCTGGACGTAGCGGCGGCCCTCGGCCAGGACGCCGACCGTCCGGTCGCTGAAGACGGCCAGGGCCGGGCTCCGGAGCCAGACCCGGACGCTCGGGAAGGAACGGACCTCGTTCTCGAGGCGGGTGGCGATGTCGATGCCGCGAGTCCCGGCGAAGACCGCGTCGATCGAGCCGAAGAAGCGGTGGGTCTGGAGAACGAGCTTGCCGCCGAGGCGATGCTTGTCGTCGATGACCAGCGTTCCGACGCCTCTTTTCCCGAGCTCGATCGCGGCCGAAAGGCCGGCCGGGCCCCCGCCGATGACCAGTACGGGGACCCGGACCGTCTCGATCGGCTTGGCCGCGGCGAGTCCCGCCGAGCGGCTGTCGACCCGGGGCAGCTCGGGCAGGCCCTCGACGGGCTCGACCCGGACGCCTTCCCTGACGAACTCCATGCAGGACTTGACCGGGAACCCGTCGGCCAGGACCAGGCACTGGGAGCACTGGCCGTTGGCGCAGAAGAGGCCCTGGGCCGCGCCGTCCTTGTGGTGGCGCCCGAAGGTCCGGACGCCGGCGGCGAAGAGGGCGGACGACAGGGTCTCGCCTTCCAAGGCATCGAGCTTGAGGCCTTTCCAGGTGAACGCGACGCGGCGACGGTCGGGGACGGGGAGGATGGGATGTCTTTCGATCCTATGCATGAGCGGCCTTTTTCTCCGTGGCCGGGGATGTCGGGCCCCGATAAAGGCGGCTATTATAGCACACGGAGATTTCCATGAGTAGGATCCCCGATGTTGTTGTATAATCGGCCCGGAAAGGAAGGACCCATGAAATACATCGTCGCCGGGATCGTCATCGCCTGTTGCGGGGCAGTCGTCTTGGGAGCGGCGGCCCAGAGGACGGAAAAGCCCGTTCTCCACGGCCAGGAGTGGGTGGCCATCACGGGCAAGCCGCTTGCGGCCACCGCCGGGGCGCTTGTCTTCGCCAAGGGCGGCAACGCCGTCGACGCGGCCTGCGCCATGCTCGGCGCCGTCTGCACCATGTACGACGTCCTCAGCTGGGGCGGGGAGACCCAGGCCCTCATCTACAACCCGAAAACGGGCAAAGTCATCGGGCTGAACGCCCTCGGCGTCGCCCCGACCGGGGCGACGGCGGAATTCTACCGGTCCAAAGGCTACGCCTTCCCGCCAGAGCACGGGCCGCTCTCGGCGGTGACGCCGGGGACGCCGGGCGGACTGCTGACCATGCTGGCCGAGTTCGGGACCATGAGCCTGGCCGAGGTCCTGGGCCCGGCCCTGCGGCTGGCCGAAGGCTATCCCATGGACAAGGAGACCTCCGACCGCATCGAGAAGGACAAGGCCAAGATCAAGGACTGGCCCTATTCGAAGGCGGTCCTGCTGCCCCGCCTCGGCGAGGAGCGCGAGGCCCCGCGGCCCGGCGAGGTCTTCCGCCAGCCCGACCTCCTGGCCACCCTGAACAAGATGGTCGAGGCCGAGCGAGAGGCCCTGGCCGCCGGCCGGGACCGCAGGGCGGCCATCTACGCCGCCTACGACCGCTTCTATAAAGGCGACATCGCCCGCGAGTTCGTCCGCGGCTCGAAAGAGCAGGGCGGGCTCATCACCCTGGACGACCTGGCCGCCTGGAAGGTCCGCCTCGAGGAACCGGTCATGACGGCCTACAAGGGCATCGAGGTCTACAAGCTGACGTGCTGGGTCCAGGGACCGGTCATGCTCCAGGCCCTGAACATGCTCGAGACGATCGACCTCAAGTCCCTGGGCCACAACAGCGCGGCCTACATCCACACGCTCTACCAGGTCATGAACCTGGCCTTCGCCGACCGGGACTTCTATTACGGCGACCCTTACTTCCCGCCCCAGGAGCCCATCGCCGGCCTCCTGTCCAAGGCCTACGCCCGCGACCGGGCCAAGCTCATCCGGCCCGACCGCAACGACGACGCCGTCAAGCCCGGCGACCCCTATCCCTACGAGGGCAAGACCAACCCCTTCCTCGGATATCTCGAAACCTGGCTCGGATGGGGCCGTGGCGAGGCCGCGGCGCTCGGGCCCGCGGAGGCCGCCGAGGTCGAGGAGGCCTTCAGGCGGGGGACGACGTCCATCCAGGCCGCGGACAAGGAGGGCTGGGTCGTCTCGGTGACCCCGAGCGGCGGCTGGGTGCCCTGCGTCATCGCCGGCCGGACGGGCGTCGGGATGAGCCAGAGGGCCCAGAGCTTCGTCCTCGACGAGCGCCAGAACCCCTTCAACGTCATCGCCCCGGGGAAACGGCCGCGGGCCACGCTGACGCCCGGCCTGGCCCTCAAGGACGGCCGGCCCTACCTGTCCTTCGCCGTCCAGGGCGGGGACACCCAGGACCAGAACCTCCTGCAGTTCTTCCTCAACATGGTCGAATTCGGCATGAGCGTCCAGGAGGCCTGCGAAGCGCCCAACATCAACAGCTACCAGATGCACGACTCCTTCGCCGACCACAAGATCTTCCCCGGCAAGCTCGACGTCAACGTGAAGGTCCAGGCCGAGGTCCGGGACAGGCTCAAGGCCATGGGCTATGTCCTGTCCGTCAAGAAGTACACGTCGGGGCCCATCAACGCCATCTTCTTCGACCGCGCCCACGGCACTTTCTGGGGCGGCAGCAGCAATTACGGCGAGGACTACGGCATCGCCTGGTGAGGAGGAACATGGCTTTGGCGGAGGACCCGCGACAGGGCCCGGCGGAACCGACCGAGGCCGGCGTCCCTCCGGCCGCCTCGCCGAACGCGCACTACGTCTCCAACCGGGCCCCGCTCGGGACGAGCCCTCTCGTGAAGCTGCCCATCGGCGCGGTCGTGCCGCGCGGCTGGCTCATGGCCCAGCTCCGGCTCATGCGCGACGGCCTGACCGGCCGTCTCGGCGAGGTCAGCCGTTTCCTCGGCGACGACAGCGGCTGGCTCGCGCCCGAGGGGCCGGGGTGGGAGGAGGCGCCCTACTGGCTCAAGGGCTACGGCGACCTGGCCTATCTCCTCAGGGACGGGCCGATGCGCCGGGAGGCCGAGCGCTGGCTCGAGCGCGTCATCAGGTCCCAGTCCAGGGACGGCTATTTCGGCCCGGCCGCGAACCGGGCGGCCCGGGACCTCTGGCCGAACATGGTCATGTTGGCGCCCCTGCAGAGCTATCACGAGGCCACGGGCGACCGGCGGGTGCTCGCGCTCATGAGCCGGTTCTTCCAGTACGAGTTCCACCTCCCGGCCCGGGACCTCCTGCCGGGGGGCTGGCAGAAGCTCCGCGGCGGGGAGAACCTCGAGAGCGTCTATTGGCTCTACAACCGCACGGGCGAGAGCTTCCTCCTCGACCTGGCCAAGCGGGTCTACGCCCGGACGGCCGATTGGGCCGCGCCCATCCTCAGCCCCGAGCGCGACCGCCGCCCGGAGGAGAGCTCCTTCTACCACGGCGTCAACATCGCCATGGGCTTCCGCACCCCCGGCGTCTTCTTCCAGCAATCGGGCGAACGCTCCCTGCTCGAGGCGGTGGAGCGCAATTACCGGCAGGTCATGGACGGCTACGGCCGACAGCCGGGCGGGATGTTCGGGGCCGACGAGAACATCCGGCCGGGAAAGGACGACCCCCGACAGGGCGCGGAGACCTGCGCGATGGTCGAGCTCATGGCCAGCTTCGAGTCGCTGCTCAAGATCACCGGCGATCCCGTCTGGGCCGACCGGGCCGAGGAGGTCGCCTTCAACTCGCTGCCGGCCGCGATGACGCCCGACCTCAAGGGACTCCACTACCTCACCGCGGCCAACCTCGTCTCGTGCGACCGTTCCGGGGAGCACGACTTCCAGAACCCCGGGACCCTCCTCTCCTACGATCCCTGGGGCTACCGCTGCTGCCAGCACAACGTCGCCTTCGGCTGGCCCTATTTCGCCGAGCACCTCTGGCTGGCCACCTCCGACAACGGGCTGGCCGCCGCGCTCTACGCGCCGTCGTCGGTCACGGCCAAGGCCGGTGAGGGCGGGGAGGTCACGATCGTCGAGGAGACGCACTACCCGTTCGACGGCGAGGTCCGTCTGGCCGTCGCCTGCGAGCGGCCCACCGGCTTCCCGCTCTATCTGCGGCTGCCAGGGTGGGCCCGGCGCGTCCGCATCTCCGTCAACGGAGAGGAGGCCGGGGGCGACTTCCGCGGCGGTCGCTACGCCGTTCTGCGGCGGACGTGGCGCCACGGCGACCAGGTCCGGATCGACTTCGGACCGGAGATCGAGGTCGTCGACTGGCCGACGGTCCGCGGCGCGGTCTCGGTCCGGCGAGGGCCGCTCTGGTTCTCGCTGCGGATCGGGGAGGCGTGGCGGCGGTGCGGCGGGACGGACGAGTGGCCCGCCCGCGAGGTCCTGCCGACGACCCCTTGGAACTACGGGCTGGTCTCGGAGCGGGGAGCGGCCGGGGCGGCGGTCCGCCTGGCCTCGCGCCGGACGCCGCCCTATCAGCCCTTCGTCCCCGGGAAGGCGCCCCTCGTCCTCTCGGCCCGGGCCCGCCGCGTTCCCTCCTGGCGGGAAGAGGGCCGGATGGCCGGCCCCGTGCCGGCCAGCCCGGCGGCGGGGGAGGGCCCCGTCGAGGAGGTCGAGCTCATTCCCATGGGCTGCGCCCGCCTGCGGATCACGTCTTTTCCCGTCGTCGTCGGGGATTGACTCCGGCGGAGGCCCCGTTATATAAAAAACGAGAAGCCCTTTTCGAGAGGAGGTCCGGATGTTCAAAGAGTTCAAGGAGTTCGCCATGCGCGGCTCGGTGCTGGACATGGCCGTCGGCATCATCATCGGCGGCGCCTTCGGCACCATCGTCTCTTCGCTCGTCAACGACGTGCTGATGCCGCCGATCGGCATGCTGCTCGGCCGGGTCGATTTCGCCAACCTGTCCATCAGGCTGTCCGAAACGGTGGTCATCAGCTACGGCAAGTTCATCAACGCCGTCGTCAGCTTCCTCATCGTCGCCTTCTGCCTGTTCCTCATCATCCGGGCCATGAACCGGCTGAAGAAGAAGGCCGAGGCGCCGGCCCCGGCCCCGACGACCAAGGACTGCCCCTTCTGCGCCGTCGCCGTCCCCATCAAGGCGGTCCGCTGCCCGCACTGCACGTCCGAGCTGAGATAGCCCGCTTCGCGCGGGCGAGACCGAAGACGACTCTGCCGAGAGGAGGATCCCCGATGTTCCGCAAACCCGCCGTTCTCGTCTTGGCCGCGGCTTTGATCGTCACAGCCGCGGCGGGCCTCATGGCCCAGGCCAAGCCGGCGCCCAAGGCCAAGGGCGCGGCCGCCGCGGCCCTCGACCCGGCCGCCGTGCTCAAGTCCGTGAAGTTCCGCTCCGTCGGGCCGACCCGGCAGAGCGGCCGCTTCGTCGACATCGCCGTGCCCGCCCGGAGGCCCCACACCTTCTACGCCGCCGCGGCCTCGGGCCATCTCTGGAAGACCGAGAACAACGGCCAGACCTTCGAGCCGCTGTTCGAGAACGAGAAGGTCTTTTCCATCGGCGACATCGACGTGGCCCCGTCCGACCCCGACCTGATCTGGCTGGGCTCGGGCGAGGCCAACAACTCCCGGTCGACCTACTGGGGCGACGGGGTCTACAAGTCCGCCGACGGCGGCAAGACCTGGAAGAACATGGGGCTCAAGGAATCGCACCACATCGGCCGGGTCGTCATCCACCCGACCGACCCCGACATCGTCTACGTGGCCGCCCTGGGGCATCTCTACTCGGAGAACCCCGAGCGCGGGCTCTACAAGACGACCGACGGCGGCAAGACCTGGGCCAAGGTCCTCGGCGTCGCCGTCGACGGCCGGGCCGTCGGCGTCGTCGACGTGGCCATGGACCCGACCGATCCCGAGACCCTCTACGCCGCCGCCTACGACCGCTTCCGCAAGCCCTGGACGTTCGGGCTGGGCGGCCCCGGCTCGGGCGTCCACAAGACGACCGACGGCGGCAAGACCTGGACGAAGCTCGGCGGCGGCCTGCCCGGCGGCGTCCTGGGCCGCATCGGCCTGGCCATCTATCCCAAGAACCCGAAGATCGTCTTCGCCGAGATCGAGAACGCCAACAAGCCCGGCCTGTCCCCCGAGGACCGCTGGCGGGAGATCCTGGCCGGTGAATCGAGCGCGGGCATGATCGACGGCGAAATCTACCGCTCCGACGACGGCGGCCAGACCTGGGCCCGAATCAGCCCCGAGAAGCGCAGCATCGGCGGCAATCCCGGCTACTACTACGGCCAGATCGTCGTCGACCCCAACGACGACAAGACCGTCTATGTCCTCAGCGTCGGGGTCATCGCCACCCGCGACGGCGGCAAGACCTGGACGACGCCGTTCAGCTTCGGCGGCGACAACCACGCCCTGTGGATCGACCCGAAAGACAGCGGCCACATGATCCTCGGCTACGACCACGGGCTGGGCGTGACCTGGGACGGCGGCAAGAACTGGTACCATCCCGACTTCCTGTCCCTGTCCCAGTTCTACGCCATCGACTACGATATGTCCTATCCCTACCGCATCGCCGGCGGCCTCCAGGACAACGGCTCGCACGTGGGCCCGAGCACCAAGCCGGGGGCGGGCGGGCGATTCGGCGGCCGGGGCGGCGCGGGCGCGCCGATCCGGCTCGAGGACTGGTTCAGCCTGGGCGGCGGCGACGGCATGTACAACGCTTTCGACCGGGTGACCAACGACACGATCTACACCGAGTCCCAGTTCGGCCCCCTGGCCCGCATGGACCTCGTCACGGGGGAGTCCAAGGACATCGCCTACCAGCGCCTGAAGCCCGAGACGCGCTGGAACTGGTGCTCCCCGGTCCTCGTCTCGGCCCACGACCACGAGACGGTCTATCACTGCGGCAACATCGTCGTCATGTCGGCCAACCGCGGCGACACCTGGACCGAGATCAGCCCCGACCTCTCGAACAATGACCCGGCCAAGCTCAAGGTCGATGGCAAGGGCGGCGACGGCAACATCCAGTACGGCACGATCACGACCTTCGACGAGTCGCCGATCTTGCCCGGCGTCCTCTGGGCCGGCACGGACGACGGCAACGTCTGGGTGACGCGGGACAACGGCCGGGCCTGGGCCAAGCTCAACGACAAGGTCCCCGGCCATCCGGGCTACTGGGTCAGCCGGGTGGCGGCCTCGCCGTCGGACCCGGCCGTCGCCTATCTGAGCTTCACCGGCTTCCGGAACGACGACTTCCGCGCCTTCCTTTACAGGACCGCCGACTACGGCGCGACCTGGACCTCGCTCGCGGCGGGCCTCCCCGAGGAGCCCGTCAACGTCGTCCGCGAGGACCCGAAGAACCCGGACCTCCTCTTCGTCGGGACCGATTTCGGCGTCTACGTCTCGATCGACGGCGGCCGGGCCTGGGCGAAGATGCCGGGCCTGCCGACCCAGCCCGTCCACGACCTCAAGGTCCAGCCGCGCGAGGCCGATCTCATCGTCGCCACACACGGCCGCGGCGCCTACATCGCCGACATCAAGCCCCTCCAGGAGCTCACGCCCGAGGTCCTGGCCAAGGACGCCTTCCTGTTCTCACCCGAGCCCAAGGTCCGCTGGGTCGGCCGCGACCTGCGCGAGTCCTCCAGCTCGAACTTCGCCGGCGAGAGCGAGGCCCCCGGCGTGCACATCTATTACACCCTCAAGTCCAAGCCCAAGGAGCCCGTCAAGGTCCGCGTCTACGCCGGCGCCATGCTCCTCAACGAGCTCACCGGGCCGTCGGAGGCCGGGCTCAACATGGCGGTCTGGAACATGACCGGCCGGCGCGAGCGGACGCCTGAGGAGAAAAAGACGGCCGAGGCCGACGCCCGCCGGGCCCGGGAGATGGGCTTCGGCGGGGCCATGGGCGACCCGGCCTTCGCCTCGTTCCCGGTCCAGCCCGGCGAATACAAGGTCGTCCTGACCGTCGACGGCAAGACCCACACGACGACGGCCGCGGTCCTCAAAGACCCGCGATACTGACCGGCCTTCACCCGAAGGGCCTCCCTCCCGGCGCCGGGAGGGTGGCCCTTTCTTTTCCGGCCCCGTTTCTGCTACCCTAGTCCCGGGGAGGCGTGAACATGGACTCCGCGATCCAGGCATTCCTCGAGACCGTTGACCGGGTTCCCCGCGTCGAGATCATCCATCGCCCGACCCCCCTGCGCAGGCTCGATCGCCTGTCGGCGAGGTTGCGCGGGCCGGAGCTCTACGTCAAGCGCGACGATCTGACCGGCCTGGCCTTCGGCGGCAACAAGTCGCGCAAGCTCGAGTTCATCGTCCGGGACATGCTCGAGAAGAAGGCCGATACCGTGATCACCTGGGGCAGCCTCCAGTCCAACTGGTGCGCCCTGACGGCCGCGGCGGCCAAGACCTTCGGCCTCAAGCCCGTCCTGGTCCTGTTCAAGCCGGCCGGGGCGCCGGCCGCCGCCGACGGCAACGTCCTCCTCGACATCGCTCTCGGCGCCGACCTGCGGCTGGTCGAGGCCGAGAAGGGGAAGCTGGTCAAGTCGGCCCAGGCCATGGAGCTCCTCAAGGAGGTGGCCCGGGAGGTCAAGGCCGCGGGGCGCCGTCCCTATCTCGTTCCGGTCGGCGGGTCCCTCGTCCAGGGCGACATGGACAGGCCGTTCGGCGCGTTCGCCTACGCCGCCTGCTTCGCCGAGCTCCTGGACCAGATGCGCGCGGCCGGGGCCGAGCCGGACTTCGTCGTCCACGCCACGGGCTCGGGAGGCACCCAGGCCGGCCTCGTTATCGGCGCCCGGGCCCTGGCCCCGGCCTGCCGGATCCTCGGCGTCAGCGTCTCGGACCCGAAAGGGCCCTTCTCGGACGACGTCATCGCGATCGCCCGGGCGGCCGTCGAATCGCTCGGCCTGGGCCTGGACATCCTGCCGGGAGAGGTCGTCGTCTTCGACGAGTACATCGGCGAGGGCTACGGCATGGTCGACGCCGCGACGGCCCGGACGATCCGGCTGGTCTTCCAGACCGAGGGCATCGTCCTCGACCCCGTCTACACGGCCAAGGCCATGACCGGCCTCATCGACCTCGTCAAGACGGGCTTCTTCAAGCCGACCGACAAGGTCGTCTTCCTCCACACGGGCGGGACGCCGGCCCTGTTCCCGTACCGGGACACGCTCTTCCAGGCCTATATGGGAGAGCCGTAAGCGGCGACCCTCCCGGGCCGGGGGTCAGACGAGGCGGGCCAGGCCGGCCTCGAGCTCCCCGACGGCGAGCACGTTGATCGTCATCGGGGCCGAGTCGAGCGCGGCCGGCGCCTTGAGGCCGCTTCCCGTCAGGACGAGGACGTCGTCTCCGTCCCCTTCGGGCCAGCCCGCGGCGGCCAGCGTCTTCAGGGCGGCGAGCGTCGCCGCCGCCTCCGGCTGGCAGAACAGCCCCTCCGCCGCGGCCAGCTCGCGCTGGGCCTCGAGCATCTCCTCGTCCGCGACGGCGACGATGAGGCCGCGCCGGTCCCGGACCGTCCGCAGCACGGCGCTGCCGGCGGGCGGGTCCGGATTGGCGATGGCGTGGGCGATGGTCCGCGCCCGGGCCGGGGGCTCGCAGCGGTCGAGGCCGCGCCCGAAGGCGGCGGCGAGCGGGGCGCACCCGGCGGCCTGGACGCCGACGACGGCGGGAAAAGAGGAGGCCAGGCCGGCGCTCTCCAGGTCGGCAAAGCCCCGCATCAGGCCGAGGAGGTGGCCGCCCGAGCTCAGGGGCACGAAGACGGCCCGGGGGGCGCGGCCGCCGAGCTGGAGGAAGATCTCGAAGGCGGTGACCTTGTAGCCTTCCAGCCGGTAGGGGTCGATCGAGTTCATGAACATGATGCCCAAGCGCTTCCCGACCTCCACGCTCATCCTGAAGAGCCGGCCGTAGTCCCCCTCGACGGCGACCAGGCGCGGGCCGTGGATGCCGGCCGCCCGGAGGCTGAGGGTCGAGGTCCCTTCCTTGAGCAGGACGAAGGTCGGCAGGCCGGCCCGGGCCCCGTAGGCGGCCGTCGACGCGGCCATGTTGCCGGTCGAGACCGTGCCGATCATCCTCGCGCCCAGGGCCACGGCCTTCTGGACGGCCACGGCCGTGCCCCGGTCCTTGAAGCTCCCGGTCGGGTTCTGGGCCTCGTTCTTGGCGAAGAGGCGGGCCCGGCCGAGAGAGGCCCCGAGGCGCTCCAGGCGGACGAGCGGCGTCGACCCCTCGCCCAGGCTCAAGCGGGCGTCGATCCGCTCGAGCGGCAGGAAGTCGGCCCACCTCTCGAGCGCGAGCGCCCGGTCCCCGCGGCAGCCCCGCGGCCGTCCCGGACAGGGGGGGGCGACGAAGAGCGGCTCGCCGCAGGCCGGGCAGAAAGGGGAGTAGGGGTCGCGCGAGGCGACCGGTCCGCAGGCCAGGCACTCGAATCGGTCCATGTCCGTATCTCCCTCCGAACGCGGCACCGATTATAATTGCCCGGACCGGCCTTTCCAAGTAGAATCACGCTGTCATGGACGACGCCGGGTTCATGAGGGTAGCCCTGGCCGAGGCCGCCAAGGCCGCGGGCCGGGGAGAGGTCCCGGTCGGCGCGGTCGTCGTCCGGGCCGGACGCGTCGTCGCCCGAGGCTCCAACCGGCCCGAGGCGGCGTCGGACCCCACGGCCCACGCCGAGATCGTGGCCCTGCGGAGGGCGGCCAGGAAGGCCGGGAACTACCGCCTCCCGGACTGCGACCTTTTCGTCACGGTCGAGCCCTGCGCCATGTGCCTGGGCGCGGCCGTCCAGGCCCGCGTCCGCCGGCTCGTCTTCGGCGCACCCGATCCCAAGGCCGGCGCGCTCGGCTCGGTCATGGACTTCCCGTTCGGCAGGCTCAATCACCGGCCGGAAGTCGTCGGCGGCGTCCTGGCCGGAGAGGCGGCCGCGCTCCTCAAGGCCTTTTTCCGGGCCCGTAGAAAGACGGCCTGATTTCGGCTATAATCCTGGTTCTCATCCCGTCCCGAACGTGCGGAGAGGTGGCCGAGTGGTTGAAGGCGACGGTCTCGAAAACCGTTATCCTGAGCGATCGGGATCGCGGGTTCGAATCCCGCCCTCTCCGCCAACGACGTCCCGCCCATGAAGAACGTCCCGCTCGTCGTCACCGGCTACGGCCACGTCGGACGCGCCTTCCTGTCGCTGCTCCGGGAGAAGGCCGAGGACCTCGAGCGCCGCTACGGCCTCGTCCCCGAGGTCATGGCCGTGGCCCGCGCCGAGGGCTGCTTCCACTCCGGACGGCCGCTCGAGGTCCGGCACCTGTCGCGGGCCGGGGAGGCCTGGACGAAAGGCAATCCGAACTGGCGCGAAGGCCTGGGGGCCGGCGAAGTCATCGCCGGGCTCGGCCCGGGCGGCTGCCTGGTCGAATGCACCGTCTCCAACCTGGATACGGGCGAGCCGGGCCTGTCCTATCTGTCCTCGGCCTTCCGGGGCGGATGGAACGCGGTCGCGGCGAGCAAAGGCGCCCTCGTCGTCGGGCTGCCGGCGCTCAAGGCCCTGGCCGCGGCGAACGGGGCGGTCCTCAAGTTCAGCGGCGCCACGGCCGCCGCCCTGCCGACCCTCGACGTGGGCCTCGTCTCCCTGGCCGGGGCCAGGATCGAGGGCATCCAGGGCATTCTCAACGGCACCACGAACTACATCCTGACCCGGATGGGCGAGGGGCTGGATTACGACGAGGCCCTCAAAGAGGCCCAGGACAAGGGCATCGCCGAGCCCGACCCGGCCTCGGACGTCGGCGGCTGGGACACGGCCGCCAAGATGCTGCTCGTCACCAACGCCTGCCTCGACACGGCCTACACGCTCAAAGACGTCCAGGTCCGCGGCATCGCCGGGATCTCGGTCGGCGAAGTCCAGGCCGCGCGCAAGGAGGGACGGGCGGTCAAGCTCCTGGCCACGGCCGCGCCCGGCCGCCAGGGGGGCCGTTGGAGCCTCGATGTCAGGCCTTCGCTCGTCGAGCCCAGCAACCCGCTCGTCCACGTCAACGGCACCGAGAAGGGGATCACGTTCATCACCGACTCCATGGGCTCGGTGACCTTGACCGGCGGCCGCTCCAATCCCCGCGGGGCCGCCGCGGCGCTGCTCAAGGACATCATCAACATCTATCGCCCCGCGTTCTGAGCGGGCCTTCTCCGGTCAACGCGCCCACGTTCGTCTCCGCGCGCTCCGGCCGCGGAGGCGCGTTGACCGGTCCGCGGTTTTTTGATAAGTTGAGGGCATCGGAGTTCCCGTCAGACGCGAGGAACGGAGAGGTGTCCGAGCGGTTTAAGGAGCACGCTTGGAAAGCGTGTGTGCGCCGCAAGGTGCACCGCGGGTTCGAATCCCGCCCTCTCCGCCATCCGAACGCCGGCCTGGAAGAACGGCGCCGCGGGCCGAGTCCTTTCTGGCTCGTCCCGCCCGGACCGGACAACTCAACCGGGACCGTCCTTTTTTCAGGACGGTCCCGCCTCGGGACCGACTCACCCTTTCTCAAGCGATAGCCTTGGCATGACGCTTGCAATCATGCCGGGCAGGAGGACGAAGATGAAACGAGCGCTGGGCTTTCTGATCCTCGCCGTTCTGTTCGTGACGGCGGCCTGTGTCCGGTACGTCCCCTACGGCGAATCCGGGCGCTATCCCGGCGGCAGTCCCTACGACCGGGAACGCGGCCGCGACTATGACCGCTACGGAAGCTATGACACCGCCTATTTCTACGACCAGCTCGAACCCTACGGCCTCTGGGTGGCCTTCAGGCCTTACGGCTACGTCTGGGTCCCCCGCCACGTGGGCTACAACTGGCGGCCTTACACCCAGGGACGCTGGGCCTGGACCGACTACGGCTGGACCTGGGTCTCGGTCGAGCGCTGGGGCTGGATCGCCTTCCACTACGGCCGTTGGGGCTGGGACCGCCGCCTGGGCTGGTACTGGGTCCCCGATACCCTCTGGGAGCCGGCCTGGGTGGCCTGGCGCTGGGGCGACGAGCACATCGGCTGGGCGCCGCTGCCGCCCGGCGCCGGCTTCGTCCCCGGCCGGGGTTTCGGCCGGCGCCAATGGGACATCCCCTACAGCCACTGGTCGTTCGTCAGCGGCCGCTACTTCCTCGACGGCGGCCTGGACCGGAGGATCCTGCCGGTCGAACGAAACCCGACCATCATCAACATGACCGTGCTCAACGTCAACATCGACACCCGCGACCGGCGCGTCTATAACGAAGGCGTCGATATCGACCGCGTCCGGCGCCTGACCGACCGGACCGTCGTCGACAGGCTCTCGCTCAGGGATTCGAACCGGCCCGGCGAGGCCCGGGAGCAGGGCCGGGAGCTCGTCGTCTTCAAGCCCGAGATCGCGAAGAGCGACACGGCCCGGCCCCGCCGGGTCGTCGACGAGAGCAAGGCCGCGCGGCAGCTCCAGACCGAGGAGACGGGCCGCGTCTTCCGGCGCGTGCCCCGGAGCGAGTCCGAGGCCCTGCGCGAGGACCACGACCAGGAGCTCCGGCTCATGCGGGAGAGCCAGGCGACCGACCTCCGGGTGGTCCGCCGCGAGGCCGAGGACGAGAAGGCCAAGGTCCAGAACCCCGAGGAGAAGCGGCGGGTCGAGGACAGGACCGCGACGAGGGTCGCCGAGCTCCAGAAGAAGCACGAGCAGGAGAAGGCCGAGTTGGAGAAGCGCCAGAAGGCCGAAGAGGAGAAGGCCCGGGTCAAGAAAGCCCCCCTCAAGCGCAAGATCGAGCCCGACCGCTAGCCTGAATCATTCACGGATCGAGACGGTCCTCGGATGCGAGGTCCGAGGGGTGAAGCCGTGCTCTTCGGTACCGCCAATCCCCGAGAACGAAGCCGATGGGGCCGGCAAATGGGGACACGTACCGGGGCGGGACATGTCCCGACACGCGTCTCGAGCACCTGGCAACCGATCCCATAGCCACCCACATGAATAGGAGCTAGGGCGCGCGACGCGCCCGGACCGTCGCGGCGGCCGCGGCGAGAAGAACGAGCGCCCCTCCCGAGACCGTTCTCGGGGAGGGGCTTTCCTTGAGGAAGACCAGGGCCAGCAGGATGCCGTAGACCGGCTCGAGCGAGCTGAGGACGCTGGCCGTCCGGGCCCCGACGTCTCTCAGGCCGTCGATGAACAGGGTGTGGGCCAACGCCGTGAAAAAGACGCCCAGGGCGGCGATGAGGGCCAAGTCCCGGCCGGACAGGGACAGGCCCGGGCGGAGGACGGCCGGCAGAAGGAAGACGGCGGCGAAGAGGTCCTGGTAGAAGGCCACGACCAGGCTCGGGTGCCGCGAGGCCAAGCGCCGGTTCAGGAGGGACAGGACGGCGAAGGTCAACCCGGCCGCGAGCCCCCAAAGGGTCCCCTGGAGGGCGGCGTCGGTGAGGTCGAAGCGGGGGACGATCAGGCCGATGCCGGCGACGCAGACGAGGGCCAGGGCCAGGCTGGCCGGGTCCCAACTCTCCCGCTCCAGGAGCGGCTCGAGGAAGGCTGTGAAGACGGGGAAGCTCGAATAGGCCAGCAGGCCGACGGCCACCGTGGAGACCTGGACCGACTTGAAGAAGACGGTCCAGTGGACGGCCAGGAGGAGGCCGCAGGCGGCCAGCCTGACGAGATCGGACCGGGGGCGGACGCCGAGGGGCCGGCGGCCAAAGGCCAGGACCGCGGCCAGGGTCGCGGCGGCGAAGACGACCCGCCCGAAGACGATGAGAGAAGGGGAGAGGGGGAGCCACTTGCCGAAAAGGCCGGGGAAGCCGAAGAGGAACACCGCGAGATGGACCTCGACGAGGCTGCGCCGGCGCGTCTCCACGGGCGGCATTATAACCCTTTTTCCCTTGCTATTTGACCGGTTTGTGTTAAGATATCCTTTACTTTTTGGGAAACCGACGGTTTCCCTCCCGGCGATGGACGGCCGATATCCATGGAGAAGAAGTCCTACAAGATATTCGCTCTCAAGTACCGGCCCCAGCTCTTCGAGGAGGTCGTCGGGCAGAAGTCCGTCGTCAAGACCATCCGCAACGCCATCGCCACCAAGCGCGTCGCCCAGGCCTACTTGTTCTCCGGCGTGAGGGGGACGGGCAAGACGACCGTGGCCCGCATCCTGGCCAAGGCCCTGAACTGCGCCCGCGGCCCCGAACCGACGACCCGCCCCTGCCGGGTCTGGGACGCGGACGACCCCCAGCCCAAGGGCGACCCGCCCTGCGACGCCTGCCGGTCCATCCACGAAGGCAACGCCATCGACGTTCTGGAGATCGACGGGGCCTCCAACCGCCAGGTGGACGACATCGAGCTCATCCGGGAGACGGTCAAGTACAAGCCCGCCTACGTCCGGACCAAGGTCCTGATCGTCGACGAAGTCCACATGCTCTCGACCCACGCCTTCAACGCCCTGCTCAAGACGCTCGAGGAGCCCCCGCCGAACACGGTCTTCATCTTCGCCACGACCGAGTTCAACAAGGTCCCGCCGACCATCGTCTCGCGCTGCCAGCACTTCGAGTTCCGCAAGATCTCCCACAAGGATATCATCAACCACCTCATGGAGATCGCCAAGAAGGAAGGCATCACCATCACCCCGGCCGGCCTGGCCCTCATCGCCGAGGCCGCCGACGGCAGCATGCGCGATGCCCAGAGCCTCCTCGACCAGGCCGTCGCCTTCAGCGGCGAGAACATCGGCGACGAGGACCTCAAGACGATCCTGGGCACGATCGGCCAGGACGTCCTCTTCCGCTTCTCCTCGGCCGTCCTCGACGAGAAGCCGGCCGAGGTCTTCCCCCTCGTCGAGAGCGTCGTCGCCTCCGGTCACGACCTCCGCTTCGTCTTCGGCAAGCTCATCGAGCACTTCCGGGCCCTCCTCCTCGTCCGGTCGGTCGAGAAGCCGGGCGACCTCCTCGTCGTCAGCCCCGAAGGGCTCGAGGCCCTGCGGAAGGAGGCGGACAAGGCCACGGCCGAGGACCTGCTCCGCTACCTTCTCGCCTTCCATCAGGCCGAACCGGGCCTGAAGCACTCGGCCCTGCCCCGGATCTACTTCGAGGCCTTCCTGGTCAAGCTGTGCAATTTCAAGAAGATCGTCCCCCTCCGGGAGCTCATCAAGGACGTCGAGGGGCTCAGGAAGGACGGGCCGCGGCCGCCGGCCCGGCCCGCGGGAGCGGCCCCCCCGGCGTCGGGCCCGGCGCCCGCCGGACCGGCCCGCCAGCCGCCCCCGGGCATGGCGCCTCCGGCGGTTTCGTCCGAGGCCAAGCCGGCCGCGCCGGCCCCGAAGGACGTCTTCGCCCGGGTCCTCGAGAGGCTGACCGTCGAGCGGGCGCCGCTGGCCGCCCTGCTCGGACAGTACTCGTCGGTCCTGGTCAAGGACGGCCTTCTCGAGGTCCTGTTCGGGAGCGGCCGGGGCTTCTTCGTCGCCAGCCTCCAGGACAAGGACCTCCGCGCCATCGAGCGGACGGCGACGGAGGTCCTGGGACGGGAGACCAAGGTCCGCTTCGCCGAGGAGAGCGGCACGGACGGCGGCCCGGCCCGGCCCGGCCGCGAGCTCGAGGCGGCCCTCAAGGACCCGTCCGTGAAGAACTTCATGGACACGTTCCGGGCCCAGGTCGTCTCGGCCGAACCGGTCGCGTCCGCCCGCGAGGCGGCGGGGAAGGCCCGCGGGCCGGCGGAGGGCGGCGGATGACGAACGTCATGGACCTGCAGAAAATGATCAAGGCGGCCAAGGAGATGCAGGACCGCCTCCAGAAGGAGCTCGGCGGGCTGCGCGCCGAGGGGTCGAGCGGGGGCGGCATGGTCAGCGTCGTCCTCGACGGCCACAAGGCCCTGCGGTCCATCCGCATCGACCCCGAGGTCGCCGGCCAGGACGACGTGGACATGCTCCAGGACCTCATCGTGGCCGCCTTCAACGACGCCGCGGCCAAGGTCGACGAGGTCCTGGCCCAGAAGCTCGGCGGCCTCGGCGCCGGCCTGAAGGTCCCGGGGCTCCTCTGATGTTCGAGTACGCCCGGCCCCTCCAGGACCTCATCGAGGAGCTCCGCCGCATCCCCGGCATCGGGGCCAAGACGGCCCAGCGCATGGCCTTCCATTTCCTGAACCTGCCGACCGAGGACACCGACCGGCTGGCCGAGGCCATCCGGGAGGCCAGGCGGCGGGTCTTCACCTGCGGCCGCTGCAACGCCATCACCCACGTCGATCCGTGCCTCATCTGCGCCGACGAGCGGCGCTCGGACGAGTCTCTCTGCATCGTCGAGGAGCCCTTCAACATCGCCTCGATCGAGCGGACCGGCGCTTTCCACGGCCGCTACCATGTCCTGCTCGGCGCCCTGTCCCCCCTCAAGGGCCGCGGGCCCGACGAGCTCCGCCTGGGCAAATTGCTCCAGCGGGTCCGGGACGGCGCCTTCAAGGAGATCATCATCGCCACCAACCCGACGGTCGAGGGGGAGGCCACGGCCCTCTACCTCGTCCGCGCGCTCAAGGGCTTCGGGACGAGGATCACCCGGCTGGCCGTGGGCCTGCCGGTCGGCTCCGATCTCGATTTCGCCGACCAGGTGACCATCCAGAGGGCCTTGGAAGGACGGACGGAGCTCAAGGATTAGGACGCGACGTCGCGAACGACGTTGACCATATCAAAGGAGTCAGTCATGAAGAAGAACATGCAGACGATCGACGGGAACACGGCGGCGACCCACGTCGCCTACGCCTATTCCGAGGTGGCGGCCATCTATCCCATCACTCCGTCCTCGACGATGGGCGAGCTGGCCGACGAGTGGTCGGCCCACGGCCGGAAGAACATCTTCGGCCAGACGGTCGACGTCATCGAGATGCAGTCGGAGGGCGGCGCCTCGGGCGCGGTCCACGGCTCGCTCTCGGCCGGCGCCCTGACGACGACGTTCACGGCCTCCCAGGGCCTGATGCTCATGCTGCCGAACATGCACAAGATCGCGGGTGAGATGCTGCCGACGCTCTTTCTCGTCTCGGCCCGGTCGCTCGCCTGCCAGGCGCTCTCGATCTTCGGCGACCACAGCGACGTCATGGCCGCCCGCAACACCGGCTTCGCCCTGACCTGCGCCGGCTCTGTCCAAGAGGCCCAGGACCTGGCCATCGTGGCCAATCTCGCGACCCTGCGGACCAAGATCCCGTTCCTGCACTTCTTCGACGGCTTCCGGACCTCGAACGTGCTGGAGAAGATCGACGTCGTGTCTTACGACACGCTCCGCGACCTCTTCGAGCCCCAGTACCTCGAGGACTTCCGCCGGCGCTCCCTCAACCCGGAGCGGCCCATGCAGAAGGTCGGCCAGCAGAACCCCGAGGTCTACTTCCAGGGCCGCGAGACGGTCAACAAGTATTACGACGAGTGCCCCGGCCTCGTCCAGCGCTACATGGACAAGGTGGCCAAGGCCATCGGCCGCCAGTACCATCTCTTCGATTACTTCGGCGCCCCCGACGCCGACAAGGTCATCGTCATGATGGGCTCGGGCGCGGAGACCGCCGAGGAGACCATCAACCACCTCAACGCCCGCGGCGCCAAGCTCGGCCTGGTCAAGGTCCGCCTCTACCGGCCCTTCGACGCCAAGGCCCTGGCCGCGGCCCTGCCGGCCTCGGTCAAGAAGATCGCCGTCCTCGACCGGACCAAGGAGCCCGGCTCGATCGGCGAGCCGCTCTACCTCGACGTCAAGGTCGCCCTGGCCGACCGGCCGGTCCGGATCATCGGGGGCCGTTACGGCCTGTCCTCCAAGGACTTCACCCCGGCCCAGGTCAAGGCCGTCTACGACCATCTCGACGGCGCGTCCTTCCACGGCTTCACGGTCGGCATCACCGACGACGTCACCCACAAGTCCATCCCGGTCGGTCCGGTCCTCGACACCGAGCTCCCCGGCACCGTCCGGTGCAAGTTCTTCGGCTACGGCTCGGACGGCACGGTCGGGGCCAACAAGAACTCGATCACGATCATCGCCGACAACACGGACATGTACGGCCAGGGCTACTTCCAGTACGACTCCAAGAAGTCGGGCGGGATCACGATCTCGCACCTCCGCTTCGGCAAGCAGCCCATCCAGTCCCAGTACTTCCTGAACACGGTCGACTTCGTGGCGCTCCACAAGCCGTCCTACATCGGCCGCCTCGACATCCTCGAGGGCATCCGCGAGGGCGGCACGTTCCTCATCAACTGCGACTGGCCGGCCGCCGAGGTCTTCGAGCACCTGACCGAGGACATGCAGCGGACGATCATCGACAAGAAGATCAGGGTCTTCGCCATAGACGCCCTGAAGATGGCCGGCGAGCTCGGCCTAGGCCTGCGCATCAACACCATCATGCAGGCCTGCTTCTTCAAGCTCTCGGGCGTCCTGCCCGAGGCCGAGGCCATCGCCCTGATGAAGCGAGCCGTCGAGAAGACCTACGGCCGCAAGGGCCGGGAGGTCGTCGAGATGAACTGGAACGCCATCGACCGGGCCGCCTCGGGCCTCGAGGCCGTGGCCGTCCCGGCCAAGATCGCCAAGTCCGCGCCGGTCACGAAGATCGTCCCGGACGACGCCAGCGCCTTCGCCAAGGAGGTCATCGACCCGGTCACCCGGTTCAAGGGCGACCTGCTGCCGGTCTCCAAGATGCCTCTCGACGGGGCCGTCCCGACGGCCACGGCGCGGCTCGAAAAGCGCGGCATCGCCGTCGAGTGCCCCAAGTGGATCCCCGAGAACTGCATCCAGTGCAACCAGTGCAATTTCGTCTGCCCGCACGCCGCCATCCGGGCCAAGCAGATCGACCCCAAGGACCTCGCCGGCGCCCCCGAGGGCTTCACGACCATCAAGTCCAACACCAAGAACGACCGGGGCCTCCTCTACCGGGAGCAGTGCTACATCGAGGACTGCGTCGGCTGCGGCTCCTGCGCCCAGGTCTGCCCGGCCAAGAACAAGGCCCTGGTCATGACCCCGATAGCGGAGCTGCGCGCGGCCGGGGAGGCCCGGAAGGCCGAGTTCTTCGACCGGTTGCCGGACAACGTCCTCGACGGCATCAGGCCGGACACGCTCAAGGGCAGCCAGTTCCTGCGGCCCCTGTTCGAGTTCAGCGGGGCCTGCGCCGGCTGCGGCGAGACGCCTTACCTCAAGCTGGCCACCCAGCTCTACGGCGACCGGATGATCATCGCCAACGCCACCGGCTGCTCCTCGATCTACGGCGGCACGTTCCCGACCTGCCCCTACGCGCAGACGGTCGAGGGCACCGGCCCGGCCTGGGGCAACTCGCTCTTCGAGGACAACGCCGAGTACGGCTTCGGCATGCGCCTGGCTGTCGACGCCAACCGGAGGCTGCTGGCCGCGTCGATCGACGCCGCCCTGGCCGCCGGGACGACCCCGGCCCTGGCCGACGCCCTGCGGAAGATGAAGTCGGCCTGGGCGAGCGTGGGCGACGAGGCCAAGGCCGCCGCCAAGTCCGTCCGGGCCGCCCTGCCCGCGGCCCTCAAGGCGGCCAACGGCGCCAAGCCCCACCTGGCCAAGATCGACGAGCTCAAGGACTTCCTGGTCGAGAAGAGCGTCTGGTCGATCGGCGGCGACGGCTGGGCCTACGACATCGGTTACGGCGGCCTCGACCACGTCCTGGCCATGAACCGCAACGTCAACGTCCTCGTCCTCGACACGGAGGTCTATTCGAACACCGGCGGACAGGCCTCCAAGGCCACGCCGCTCGGCTCCGTGGCCAAGTTCGCCTCCTCGGGCAAGAAGACCGCCAAGAAGGACCTCGGCAAGATGGCCATGAGCTACGGCTACGTCTACGTCGCCTCGGTGGCCATGGGCGCCAACATGAACCAGTGCCTCAGGGCCTTCCTCGAGGCCGAGGCCTTCCCCGGGCCCTCGATCATCATCGCCTATTCGCCGTGCATCAACCACGGCATCGACATGAGCAAGTCCCAGGCCGCGCAGAAGCTGGCCGTGGACACCGGCTACTGGGTCCTCTACCGCTTCAACCCCCTCCTGGCCGCGCAGGGCAAGAACCCGTTCCAGCTCGACTCCAAGGAGCCCAAGCTCGAGTACGAGGCCTTCCTCAAGAACGAGATCCGCTACCGCACCCTGGTCCAGCAGTTCCCCGACATCGCCAAGGCGCTCTTCGCCGAGGCCGCCGACGTGGCCAAGAAGCGCTACGAATCGTACCGGAAGCTCGCGGAGTAGGGCCTCGACCGACCGCTCAAGTTCGGACCCCGGAAGGCGGACCTTCCGGGGGCCTTTTTCATTCCGCTCATTCGGCTGACGGCGAGGGCTCAGAAGATCCGGTAGCGGCCGTCGGCCATGATCGCCTCTTCCGTCCCGTCCGGGTAACGGAAGACCACGGAAAAAACGGCCACCCGCGGCTGGGTCGCGGGGATGTAGATGCGGTCGAGGTGGACGACCTCCTCGGGCCGCGAGAAGTCGCCGGGGCCGACCAGCCCCCCGAAGTGGTCGCTCCGGCCGAAGGCGACGTGGAGGCCCAGCTTCTCGTCGAGCAGGATCTCGCCGACCGGCCCGATGCCGAAATCGCCGAGGACGCCGAAGCCGAGCTCGGCCATGTTGCCGTAGGCCGGCTCGCGGCGGAGGCGGTCCGCCTCGTCCCGCCAGGCCGGGCCCAGGGTCGCCGCCGGGCGGACGGCCACGGCCCGGTTGGCCTCGACGGCGAAGACGAGGACCTCGCCCGCGATCTCGACGGGCAGCTCGCCGCGCGTTCGGCTGGCTTCGCCCGGCCCGCCCTCGAAGGGGACGATGTAGGCCTCGCCGCTGGGCAGGTTCCCGGCCGTGCCTTTCCTGGGGAAGCGGCCGCCGCTCTCGTGGGCCGTCCGGAAGCGGAGATCGAAGAGCATCCGGTGGGGCTCGAGCCCGTCCTTGACGAACTCGACCTCGGCCTCCTCGGCCCGGTCCAGGCGCTCCTTGAGGGCGGCGACGCGGCGGCCGACCTCGCCGTAGTCCAGGCGCAGGGCCGGGACCATCTTCTCCGAGAACCCGGGCATGGTCGCGGCCCGGAAGCCCTGTTTCGCGGCGGCGTTCTTCAGCGGGGCCGTGGTCGAGTACTCCGTCGGGGCGAGAAAGAGAGGGATGTCGCGGAAGAGCGCCTCGAACGGCGTCCGGGCCCCGCGCGCCTCCAGCCCCGAGGCGACGTCCGGCAGCCCGCGTTCGACGACGAACGCGTCGGCCGGCAGGTCGGCGTTGTTGGAGCCGACATCGGGGTAGGCGACGAGGAGGACGCGGTCGAGGGGCACGGCCGCGGCCCCTTTCTTCAGAAGGGCCCGCCAGTCCTCGGCCATGGCCCGGCGGGTCTTCCAGCCGGGGTTGTCCCGGCCGGGGTCTCGGGGCACGTCGACGAGGACGGCCAGGCCCCGGTCCTCGGGGTGGCCGGGGAAGACGGAGCGAACGAGGTCGGCCAGCTCCTTCTCGCTCAATCGGGCCATGGTCAGCCTCCTTGCCCGGCGCCCGTCCGGCCGGGGCCGACGGTGATCTTGAGGGCTTTCCCGGGGTCCAGGACCGTCCGGATGTAGCTGTTCAGGTCCTCGGCCGTGACGGCGTCGACGGCCCCGAAGAACCCCGAGATGTGCTCGAAGCCCAAGCCGATGACCTCGAATCGGCCGAACAGGCGCGTCCGCTCGACCTTGGTTTCCGCCGAGCGGAGGAAGTCGGCCTTGGCCATGGTCTTCGCGGCCTCGAGCTCGTCCGCCGAGACCCCCTTGTCCCAGAGCTCTCGGAGGGTCCCGTCGAGCTTGCCGACGGCCCGGCCGGCCTTGGAGCTCCCGGTCTCGAGGAAGGCCTCGAGGATGCCGGCGCCGCGCATCCAGCTCAGGCGGGCGCCGACGTTGTAGGCCAGGCGTTCGACCGCCCGCAGGTCCCAGAGCCGGGAACCGGGGCCGCGCCCGATCAGGACCTCGGCGAGAGACCCGCGGGCGTGGTCCCCCGGGGTCGGCGCGGGCAGGGCCCAAGCCCGGCCGATGTAAGTCTGCTTGGCCTCTTTGGCCAGCCGGACCTCGAGGTCCGCCGGCCGGGCCGGGGCGGCGGCGGGAACATCCGGGCGCCCGCCCCCGGGGAACCCGGAGAAGTGCTTTTCGAGGAAGCCCTGGACAGTCCCTCGGTCGAGGTCGGAGACGACCGCGAAAAAGACGTTCGTCGAGGTGAAAAAACGGCGGTGGAAGTCGAGGACGTCCTTCCGGCCGATGGCCTTCCGGCTGGCCGCCGAGCCGTAGCCCGAAGACCCGTAGCCGCGGCCCCGGAAGAACGAGCTCGCGGCCGCGCCGCTCCCGGCGGCGACGGCGTCGTCGGCTTCGGACTCGGCGGCGAGCGCCATCATCTCCTTGGCCCGGCCGATCCTCGGGCCGGACATGAGGGGGGCCGGGATGACCTTGCCGGCCACCCGGAGGGCCGCCTCCAGGTTCTCCGACAGGCACTCGATGAAGACGGCCGAGAAGTCCGCTTCGCACAGGAAGGTCAGCCGGGTCGATTGGGCCATGAGGTCCCGGACCTTGTCCTCGTCCGGAAGCTCGAGAGCCAGCCGGGTCGCGAGGGTGGCCAGGCCGTCGAGGCCCTCGGGAACGGCCGCCCGGCCGCCGGGAACGAAGAGGCCGACGACCGTCATCGGAGAAGCCTCGTCCTGCTGGTAAATGAGCGGCAGGCCCGTCGTCAGGACCGTCTTCCGGGGCTGTTCTTTCCAGGCCGGGGGCCCCGCCGCCGCGGCGAGAGCCGCCGCGGCCAGCGCCGCTGCCGCCGCCCGGACGGGCCGGCGCGTCATTTCCGCCTCTTTCCCGGGACGATCGAGACGGCCGCGTGCTCGCCCCTGGCGAAAACCATGGCGGCGGCTTTTCGCAGGTCCGACGAGTCGACCCGGCCGATCGCGTCGAGGTAGCGGGGCGGCGCCTCCCTGGTGTTGAGAAGGAGATGGCGGACGAGCGAGGCGGCCAGCTGGAGGCCGGACTCGTCCGCCCGGCCGGCGGCGAAACGGACCTGGTTCTTGCCGCTTTCGAGGTAGTCGAAGGCGAAGAGCCCGGCCTGGCCCGGGAAGTCCCGCCTCGAATACGACGCGTTACGGGCGCTCTTGAGGCTCGCGACAGCGGCCCGCTCGAGCGCCGGGATGTCCTTGGGGTCGGCCCGGAACGAGACCACGACGGCCCCGCCGTGCCGGTTGGCGAGATAGGCCGTCTCGACCGTCTGCGCAATGTCCCGTTCGCCCCGGAGCAGGGCGGGGAGGAGGGGATTGACGCCCCGGCCCAGGGCCTCCACGAGGACGTTCACGGCGTACTGGTCGCTGTCGTTGTAGCCGGGGGCGGCGAAGCCGAGATAGAGGTAGCCTCCCTCGACGTCGCGCTCGAGCCTCCGGCTGACGCTCTTCTTCAGGGGACCGGCCGGGGGCGCCGAGACGGCGGGGGCCTCCGTCTTGGGGAGCGGGCCGAAGACCTCCCGGACAAGCCCCTCCATGTCGGCCGCGGCGAAGTCCCCGACGGCGGCGACGGCGCAGTTCCCGGTGACGAAGAGCCGGCGGTGGAACGCGAGCAGGTCCTCGGCCTTGGCCGCCGCGACGACCTCCCGGCGCCCGTAAACCGACCGTCCGTAGGGATGGCCGGGGAAGAGGGCCTGGAGGACGAGGTCCGTCGCCCGCAGCCGAGGGTCGTCCTCCATCTGGTCGAATTCCTCGAGGACGACCTCCTTCTCGGCGTCCACCTCGGCCTGGGCGATGTCGAAGCCGAAGAGGATGTCCTTCTGGTTGCGCAGGGCGAAGGCGGCTTCGGCGGCCGGCGCGGAGACCTCGAAGACGGACAGGTCCAGGCCCGTGTGGGCGTTGAAATAGGCCCCGTGGCGGCGGACATCGGCCGCGACCGCGGCGCCTGACCGGGTCGTCGTGCCGCGGAAGAGGACGCAGTGCTCGAGGAGATGGGCGATCCCCGAGGTGGCGTCCGTTTCGTCCTTGGAGCCGGCGTCGAAGCCCACGACGACGTGGACCAGGGGCAGGTCCCGCTTCTCGTAGAGGAAGACGCGGATGCCGTTGTCGAGAACGAAGGCCCGTTCCCGCCCGTCCGCCGCGAGGCCGGAGGAAAGGGCCAGGATGGCGATGATCGCGGCCGCGGCCGCAACTCCCGCCGGCCGGTCCGCGCCGCCCCGATATCGTTGTGCGTGCATGCCGCGCCCCGGTACGAGCCTGACAGCGCCAGTCTATCACAAGGTCCGGGGCCGTCAACCCCGCCCCCCGGGGCGGGCCGCGGCGACGGGGCCGATTTGGCCGGCCCCGTCGAGTGTGCTAGAATCCGGCCGGGAGGTCGCGCCCCCATGAAGCCCGAGAGGAAGGCCCGCATCCTGGTCGTCGACGACGAGGAGGGGATCCGGAAGTCCCTGAAGATGATCCTCGAGTACGAGGGCTACGAGTACTTCGAGGCGGCCACCGGCGAGGACGGCCTGGAGACGCTCCGCGACGTCGTCGGCATCGATCTCGTCCTGCTCGACATCCGCATGCCCGGCAAGAGCGGGCTCGAGGTCCTGGCCGAGCTCCGGGAGCGGCCTTACGTCCCCGAGGTCATCATGATCTCCGGCCAGGGGACGATCCAGGCGGCGGTCGAGGCGACCAAGCTCGGGGCCTTCGATTTCCTGGAGAAGCCGCTCCACCGCGAGCGGGTCCTCATCGGCATCCGCAACGCCCTGCAGAAGACCCGCCTCAGCCGCGAGTGCCAGGACCTCAAGAAGAAGGCCGAGAAGCGCTACGAGATCGTCGGCAGCCACCCCCTCGTCCAGAACCTCTGGAAGGAGGTCCTCAAGATCGCGCCGACCAACGCCACCGTCCTCGTCTACGGCGAGAGCGGCACGGGCAAGGAGCTCGTGGCCCGGTCCATCCACGCCCACAGCCTCCGGGCCCGGGAGCCCTTCGTCCAGGTCAACTGCGCCGCCATCCCGGAGGAGCTCATCGAGTCGGAGCTCTTCGGCCACGAGAAGGGCTCCTTCACCGGGGCGACGGAGAAGAAGACCGGCAAGTTCGAGCAGGCCGACGGCGGCACGATCTTCCTCGACGAGGTCGGCGACATGAGCCTCAGGACCCAGTCCAAGGTCCTCCGCGTCCTCGAGGAGGGGGAGGTCCAGAAGGTCGGCTCGAGCCGGATCTCCAAGGTCGACGTCCGGGTCGTCGCGGCCACCAACAAGGACCTGCGCGAGGAGATCCGGGAGGGCCGCTTCCGGGAAGACCTCTACTTCCGGCTCAACGTCGTGCCCCTCTACTCGCCGGCCCTGCGGGAGCGGCCCGAGGACATCCCGCTCCTCGTCGATTACTTCTCGCGGGCCTTCGCCGAGGAGAACAACTTCAAGCCCCGCAAGTTCTCGCCGGAGGCCATGGCCGCCCTGACCCGGTACGCCTGGAAGGGCAACGTCCGGGAGCTCAAGAACATCGTCGAGCGCCTGATGATCATGTCCGAGAAGGAGACGATCGGGCCGCAGGACCTGCCGGAGCCGCTCCGGGAGAAGGCCGCGGCGGCGCTCCCGGACCCCTCCGGGGTCAGGACGCTGCGCGAGTTCCGCGACCTGGCCGAGCGGGACTTCCTGCTGGCCAAGCTGGAAGCCAACCGCTGGAACATCTCCCAGACGGCCCGGGAGATCGACACGCCGCGGTCGAACCTCTACAAAAAACTCGAGCAATACGGTATAAAGGTAACGGCCGGAGCGGGCGAGACGGTCGCCTCTCCTTCCCGCGAGGGGGGAGAGGAGGAAAGTCCGGACTCCGAAGGGCAGGATGGTCGCTAACAGCGACGCCGGGCGACCGGGGGAAAGTGCCACAGAAAACACACCGCCCCCCGGGGGCGCGAGCTTCCCGGGGAGCAAGGGTGAAATGGCGAGGTAAGAGCTCACCGCCCCGGCGGCGACGCCGGGGGCACGGCAAACCCCATCCGGAGCAAGGCCAAACGGGCCCCGTTTTGGGACGGCCCGTCCCAGGGGGCGGGTCGGCCGCTCGAGTCCCGGGGCAACCCGGGACCTAGACAAATGACCGTCGCCCGCGCGAGCGGGCACAGGATCCGGCTTATGACCCCGCTCCGGCCGTTCTTTCTTCCCCCGATGGGCCCGGACCTACCTGAGGACCGGGCTTTTGTGCTATAAGCGGGCCATGGGCATCCCGTACGGCGCGATCGGCCTGGGGGTCGTTTCGCTCATCGGCTGGGTCGTTTACGGGGTCGGCTGCATCATCTATTTGCGCCTGAACGGCATGGAGATCCGTTGAGGTCCCGCTTCACCTGGTGGCGGGAGGCCTCCCCGGACGCCCGCCGGGCCCTGGTCGCCGCGGCCTTCGGCTGGATGCTCGACTCCTTCGACGTCATGCTCTGGGCCATGGTCCTGGCGGCGCTCATGGCCGACTTGGGCATGACCAAGGCCACGGCCGGGCTCCTGGGCTCGCTGACGCTCGCGGCCTCGGCGGCCGGGGGCCTCGTCTTCGGCGTCCTGGCCGACCGCTTCGGCAGGCGCAAGGCCCTCATGGCCAGCATCCTGATCTACTCGGTCTTCACGGCGGCCTGCGGCTTCGCCACGGGGGTCGCCATGCTGGCCGTTTTCCGCGTCTTCCTCGGCCTGGGCATGGGCGGCGAGTGGGCCAGCGGGGCGTCGCTCGTCTCCGAGACCTGGCCGGCCCGCCACCGGGGCAAGGCCCTGGGCGTCGTCCAGAGCTCCTGGGCCGTGGGCTACGCCCTGGCGGCGGCCGCGGCCGCCCTCGTCCTGCCCGCTTGGGGCTGGCGCGCCGTCTTTTTCGTCGGGGTCGCGCCGGCCTTCTTCACCCTGTGGATCCAGAAACGGGTCGAGGAGCCGGAGATCTGGAAGGCCGTCCGGGCGGGGGCGCCGGGCGTTCGGGCCGGTTTCGGCGAGATCTTCGGCCGCCAGCGGCTGCGGCTGACGCTCCTGGTCACCGCGATGAACGCCTGCACCATGTTCGCCTGGTGGGGCTTCAACCTCTGGCTCCCGGCCTACCTGTCGATGGCCCCGGAGAAGGGGGGCCTCGGGCTCGGTCCGCGGACGATGTCCGCTCTCGTCATCTTCATGCAGGCCGGCATGTGGCTCGGCTACGTCAGCTTCGGCTTCATCAGCGACCGGCTCGGCCGGAAACGGTCGTACGTCGGCTTCCTCGCCGTCGCCGCAGTCTTCATGCTCCTCTACTCCCGGGCCCGCCAGCCGCTCCTGCTGCTGGCCCTCGGGCCTTTCGTGGCCTTCTTCGGCACGGGCTACTTCACCGGTTTCGGCGCCCTGACCGCCGAGCTCTATCCCACGGCCGTCCGGGCCACGGCCCAGGGCATCACTTACAACACCGGGCGGATCGTCAGCGCCGCGGCCCCCTTCGTCGTCGGCTCGCTGGCCGAGACGCGGGGTTTCGGCTTCTCGTTCACCTTGATCGCCGCGGCCTTCCTCGCGGCGACGCTCTTCTGGACCGGCATCCCGGAGACGGCCGGCAAGGCCCTCGACTGAACTTGGGGACATGTGCCGGGTACGCGTCCCCGCGTCTTAGAAGAAGCCTGGGAGCGCCTGGCGGATGATCGTCAGGAGGTTCCCCGGCCAGAGCCCGAGCTCGACGACGCCGAAAAGGCACAGGAAAACGACAAGATACAGGGCCGGTTCTTCGAGCCAAGGCTCCTGCTCCGCTTCTCCCTCCCGCATATACATCGCCACGATGACCTTCAGGTAGTAGGCCACGGAGACGAGGCTGGCCAAGACGGCCGCCACGGTCAGGGCGATATGGCCTTCCCGGACGGCGGCCCCGAAGACGTAGAACTTGGCCAGGAACCCGGCCGTCGGCGGGAATCCGGCCAGCGATAAGAGGAAGATCGCCAGAGGGGCGGCCAGCCAGGGCTTGCGGCGCCCCAGGCCGGCGATGTCGTCGAGCGACGTCCGCTCGAATCCCCGTCCGGACAGGGCGATGAGAACGCCGAACGCGCCCGCGTTCATGAACAGGTAGACCGCCGCGTAGAAGACCAGGCCGGCCGCGTCGCGGGCGACGACGGCGACGAGCAGGTAGCCCGAATGGGCGATCGAGGAATAGGCCAGGAGCCGCTTGAGGCTCGTCTGCCGGAGCGCGGCGAGATTGCCGGCGAACATGGTCAGGACGGCCGCCGCGCTAAGGGCCGGGGAGAGGACCGCCGCCGCGCCCTCCGCGCGCAGGATCGGTGAAAGGGCCCGGAGAAGGACGGCCAGCCCGGCCGCCTTGGGGGCGATGGTGAGGAAGACGGTGACCGGGGTCGGGGCGCCCTCGTATACGTCGGGGGCCCACATGTGGAACGGGGC